>Ga0116174_10004323_pt1 | contig 11269 bp, 13 predicted proteins | sample AD_UKC087_MetaG_FD_89801 | JGI IMG/M metagenome (GOLD analysis project Ga0116174, IMG submission 89801) | Active sludge microbial communities of municipal wastewater-treating anaerobic digesters from USA - AD_UKC087_MetaG | ecosystem: Engineered > Bioreactor > Anaerobic > Digestate | place: USA...
CTGTTCCCACGGTCCGAAGTCCAGTTGACCGTTTGTCACCGCCACGACAACCTCCCGTCCCATGATCTGTCTTTTCAAATGCGCATCGCCGTTATCCTCGCCCGTCCGGTTATGACGGTAATGAGCAACGGGCTCATGGGGCGCGAGGTTTTCCAGCCAGTTTTCGTACTCCTGGTGCAAACCGGATTCATCATCGTTGATGAACACCGACGCCGTGATATGCATGGCGTTGACTAACACGATACCTTCATGAATGCCACTCTCCTCTAAACAATCTTCCACCTGTGAAGTGATATTGATAAATTCCCTTCTTTTCTTGGTATTGAACCAAAGTTCTTTTCTGAACGACTTCATTCTTTGCCTCCATTAAGCAGCTGAAAGGGTTACCTTTAACAGCCGCAATACAGCATCATATATCGTTGGGTCTTTACGTAATCTTGGCCCCGCAACATTGAGGACTTTGATTTGGTTTTCAGTCAGCCAGGAAATCAGTTTTTCAGAGACCGGAATAAATATCGGCCCTAACATTTCATATTGCCGCACATGCACATGCGCATGCTCATGCCGACGATTGATGGAAAGAGATTCTCTGTTTTGTCCCAGGGTTATCGCGCTAACGCCGCCACGTACAGGCATACATTTTTTAAGGATGAGCGATATGAGCCTGCTGTGTAGCTCGAGCACACCGTTAACCACATGCATCCCGCCACGGGTAAACAAAGCCAGCGGAACAAACAGAAGTCCCAGCGTCGTGTTGGGCAGTGCCCATATATATCGCAGGAATTTCATTTTAACGCCTTGTCCCCAGAATTCCCGGTACTCACAAATAAGCGGTTGTTATGCAACTGTTTGGTTTTTGCCCTGGCGTTTGGCACTATAGAGTGACTGGTCGGCTCTATTAATTAAATCCGCGCTGTTTTCACCGGGACGGAGCTGGGCAAGACCGATGCTGACAGTCACTGAAAATTTTTGTCCGTCGCTTGTTTCAAAAGTATCATCACTGATTAAGCGGCGGATTCTTTCCGCAACATCCAAGGCTTTTTCCTTTTCGGCTCCCGGCAGGATGACGGTGAACTCCTCTCCGCCGTATCTGCAACCGTAATCCTTATCGCGAATCGACATCAGAAGGATTTCGCCCAGTCGTTTCAGCACCTGATCCCCGGCAGGGTGTCCGTACGCGTCATTTATCTTTTTGAAATCATCCAGATCCAGTATCAACAATGACAGGGGATCGCCTAAATTACCGGAAAGGGAGATTTCACTTTTTAGTTTTTCATTAAAATACCGTTTATTGTACAATTTTGTAAGGCCGTCGGTATTGCTTAAAATCAACAGACGGTGTTCCCTGTTTTCCAGTTCCCGGTTTTCCTGCTGCAACGTTCTTATCCGGTCCGCCAAGGCCAGGGAGAGTAAAATGGATTCCGCGGCAACCGCGATCGGATAAGAATAGGTAATTAACTGTGTTTGGGGCAGGATGCCCAAGCTGCGAAACGCCCAGGTCAGCATACCGACGGATAAGACCGACCATGCAGTTAAAAAATATCCGGCCGGCTTCATGCCTTTGATAAAACATACCAGGCCGGCGGTGATAGCCATGATTGGAAAGGTTAAGCCGATGGCGGCGCCTAAAATCTGCACCTGATAATAAAAACCCGTAACAGCCATTAATATCAAGAGGATAGCAAAAAACATATACGCCATTAATATTTTATCAATAAGCGGCGCATTCTTGGAAGTCAGCAGAAAGGTACGGCAGAACCAGGCGGCGAAAAAACCAGTAGAACCGGTGAATACGTAAATAAGATAAAAATGTGATCCCGACAGTATCCCGGTAAGCGCACTGAAATGACCGAGCCCTATGGACAGGTAGAGGAAGTTTGAAAATATGTATAATACATACACCAGATATGTCTTGTCCCGGAGGGACAAATACATGCATGCATTATAAAGGGTCATGGCAATAATCAATCCATAAATAATGCCAAAAACGGTGAAATCCCACGTAAGCCAGTTGCGGAATTCATTTAATCGTCTAACATGCAGCGAAAAATTCAGCGGCGGTCCCCAGGACGCCATTTTAAGATACATGGGACGACTTTCATCATAATCTTTGGGGATAAAAAATATGGAACTCCGGTTTAAGATGTTTATCCGGTTTGATTGATCAGATGTAACGGCAGAAAGTTTTCTCCAGCTTTCTCCCATGATTTGTGCCGTTTTCCGAATATCATGGCTATCCCGGATAACCGGAACCCACAGCTCGATTGTCGGCATCCAGGCACGGTCAATTTCCAGGAGCCATGAATTGTTATCCAGGCACTCATATTCGCATGAATTTTCGGATTGATCGAACTTCAGCAGAAACCTGAACCAGTACGTGGATCGGGTGATACCGAAATTTAACTGCGGGTCATTTAACGGGACAAAACGATCCTGCGTGCCCGGGTGAAGCAGTTGCTCCAACGACAGTTCTCCGGCAGGATCTTCCAAATATTCAAGAGCCCGGCAGATGTTTACTTTTGGGGAATCTTTTAGAAATGTTGGCTCCAGAGCATGGGCATGAACGCAATGGAACACGATACCTGTGACAAGACACAGCAGCCATAGTCTTCTTTTATACACCGTCATTGAATTGATTAGAACTTCCTTTTTACTGTCGGCAGTATAGGAAACGGTTTCTTGAGAGTCAAGAATATTCTGCCACAAGATATGGGGTGCAACTTTATTGATTACGAATTGAAAGGCAGCACAATTTTCAAAATGAGACTGTAAACTAATCTGTGTAAATGGATAATTTTTCATATTGCCGCCAAATCAAAACGGCCCTCGTACATAACAGCCAGCTGAGAAATTGTCAAAGCCCAGTTGGCCAAAGGCATCGTTCATTTTTTCATGACATCCCGAATCGCCAGATATAAGATTTCGGTCAGCGCCTCATCATTGGAAAAAACAGACCGGTTTTTTGTCACCTTGCGCAGTTGCCTGCGTTCATTTTTCCGACGTTCATAGCTAATGACTGTCGAGATTCTGTTCATTAGATAGTTGTCAATTTCTTCAACACCGCCACCTTGATTGATAATCTTTTTTATCTTTACACGGTGATGCTCCCGGATTGACTCTCTCGTAAAAGCTTCACTCATATTCGTGACTCATGGTTTGATAAAGGTTCTGCTTCGTGATTAAAATTTTTCTTCATAAAAATTCTTGCCAATTTATCAACACCTCCTTTGCGATAAATAAAAAGTGGACAATCCGACGACTGGCAGCTTAAAACTGCTCCCACATGACCGTTCATGCAAGCGACGCAATATGTGCGAATCGACTTTTGTCTTTCTTTGGCATTCTGCTTCCCCTTACTCGTCCGATATGAATAAAGAGGGCAAGAATTCATTTGCAGCCGGCAACATCTTTTGGGCTCCATGCAGAACAGTTAAGGTACTTTTCGTGAATGGCCTTTCGTCGGTTCAATGACACTATTTGAACACCATTTTTGCCTATTATTTTATTTTTCATTCTCATCTCCAAAAACAGAAAAGCCTTTGGCCATTAATAGCCAAAGGCTTCTTTAATACGAAATGAATGCAGAGCCGTGACTTCGCCCTTAAATGTAAAAGGAATAACTTTTGCTAAAAGTACTCTTTCGTTGTATTAATCAAGGCCAGTCCTTCGCGAATCCCGCTCTCGCGCAGACAATCCTCCACCTGACCTGTTATGTTGATAAACTCGCGTCTGTGCGCGGTATTAAACCAGAGTTCTTTCCTGTATGATTTCATTAATCTCCTCCCGGAATGATTTAAAATCCGTGTAAAGAATCGCCTTCCATCCTTTTTGTCGGGCACGTTGAATATTGCCCGGATCGTCATCAATAAATAAAATGTTCTCCGGTGTTTCTCTCAGTAAGCCGGCAATATCATCAAAAAGCGACGGATCTCTTTTCCCTTTGCCGAGATGATAACTGTTAAAGACATAATCGAAATGCCTGAAGAAATCAAAACGTGCATTCAGTCCGTCCAGCCAGTCCGTCTGATCGCTCAGAATGCCGACAATAAAATTGTTTGACTTCAGATTCCGGACAGTCTCCATCATGGCATCATTGAGCGCAAACCTCGAAATCAGTTCACCCGATAACGAAGCGACATCCCCCCGGATGCCGGTTTTCGTTTTGAGAGACTTCCAGAAATCGCTTTGCGAGCCTTTTCCCAGAATATAACCGGTTTCATAAATCGTATCGGCGGCTGTTTGAAGGAAACTGTCGGGGTGAACTCCGTTCGCTTTTGCGATGATTCTAAGCCCTTTTTTCCAACCCTCTTCCGAGAGCACGCCGCCAAAATCAAACAAAACGACATGAACACGTTTATTTTTACAATTTTTATTTTCCAACAATTTATAACTCCCTGAACTCGGCCATCCTTCTTATCATTACATCCATTTTGACCGTTTTCCATTTTTCATTTCAAACATCCTTTGATCACCGAAATGACACAAAGAACCATCAACCATTAACTATCAACTATCAACTAAATAATTTTGTCGGACATCCCTCCGTTTGTCATGCCCGAGTGGGCTTGTCGGGCATCCAGTCTTCTTTTTTCCTGTATACCGGCCAGGCCCGCGCCGGTATGACTCGGAGGTGTTGTGTTACTTCGAACGAATTTAAGAAGTCTTAAAGATTTCTCGCCACTGCGTTTCTCGAAATTACACGGAGGGGTGCTTTGCACCCGACGTGACGCTCCGATTTAACGTGAAAAAAAATATCCAATAACGCAAAGCATGATAAACACGGCGATGGCTGAATAAAGTATGATGCGAAGTTTTGTTATGTCTTTCATGATTCATTTTCCTTGACGGCTTGTATTCTATTGTGAATTTCGGGCAGGAAGACCGGAACCTTTGCTGCCTGATCCGGCTATATCGGCAAAAAAACGTCAGGATTCTTTGCTCCCCCATCGCAAGGAACGTCTTCGGCGAACCAATTCATCGTATAAATTATCCAGCGGCACATTTTTCCCGCCTCCCTCAAGCATCGCTACCGCAGCCGCCACCGCCTCCAGGGTGGACATATAATTCGGACAGTGCTGATCGCGCAATCTCTTTCTTTGGGCGACAGGCGCCTCCAGGGCCAGGCGAGGCATCCGCCATAAAGCGGGCAGACTGCTGTACAACCGGCGGGCCTGTTGCCATGTTGCATCAATCACCACCACCCGAGCCGGGGATTGCCTGTCGGATGTCCGCGGAAGCGTGCCGGCTCCGTCCGGCCACAACAGCCAGGTTCCGGGAGCATTCAGCAGATCATCATCCACGCACGCCAGACCGATGCGCTGACCTCCTCCGCAGGAAATGAGTTTTGAATTCGTAAGCGCCAGCGCAGCCAGACGGCCTGTGTTGCTGGGCTTTTCCGCTTCGTAAATATGCCGGAGGATCAGAAATTCCACGCTGGTTTCCACCGCGGGGATGATGGGACACAGGCAGATTTCCCGACGCTGATAACAGCGTGAGCAGTGTGTGTTATGATTCGGCAACCTGTTCGAACGCATTCAAAATACTTTCACATTATTTTGTTGCCCAGTATACGTAAAGCCTTTTTATCTGTCAACGGCCCCGCCGTCTAAAATTCTGAGCTGCCATCCCTGCACGCACTGCGATTTATTTGCCTTTGCGTTGCTAATCCTTTTCTCTAAACGGCTGCGAAACTGTCCTCAACGGCGGCACCGGTCAGGATAACCGGCCGTAAGCGCACGGTCCCCGCCTGAATGAGCGCCTGGCGCACATTCCCCTTCCGCTGCCATTCCATCTAAATAAAATCCACCAGCAGAAGGAAATTACAGACAACAACAAATGGTGCAGCCTCGGCAGAGGCTGCACCATTTCAAAAAAGCCCTTATTTATGGTGCTCCCATCATTTTCCGTCTTTATTGACGGAACCTCGACAGCCAGTGTTCCATGAGTTTCCCTGCCGGTTCACGTCCGCCCAGACCGAAGGATAACGCCACGGTCACCGCAATGGCGCCCAACGTCAATCCGAACGCGAGGTTGACAATATCATCGGCAATGCCCATAGCACGCAGACCAAGCGCCAAAACCAGACCCAAAATGGCGAAACGTCCGATTCGCGCCAGCCCCTTTGTGTTGGGTCCGCTGGCTTTGTCCATGGCTTCATAGGCAAGGTTGGCCAGCCAGAATCCTATCACAAGAATAAGCGATCCCAAAAGCACATCGCCGCCGAAGCGGATGAATGTATCCACCGTATCGCTGACGTGCGTGAATCCGAGCTGATTTGCGGCTTCAACCGTGGCGAAAAGCATGGCAAAAAACAAGACCACGTATCCCACAAAAACCGATGCCGGTGTTTTTTGAAACGCATGTTCCAATGCGATGTGTTTCGGAATGTTGTCAAAGCCCATTGCATTGAGGAGACTAGCCAAAAGCCGGGAAGCAAAAGAAGCAACCATCCAGGTGATCACCAGAATAAGACCGGCCGCAACGATATGAGGCACAGCCATCAAAATCATGTCCAACATATCCATTGCCGGTTTGGAAATCGCTTCTATTTTTAATGCGTCCAGAGCGGCGATCAGCGCCGGTAAAAACACCGCCACGAAAACCAGCAGGCCTATCGCGTTGGAAAGCTTAACGGATTCCGCCAACCCGACCTTCTGACTGAGTTTGTCACTTCCGGCGGTACGCAAAAGATTGGTTGTCAGATTACGCAGAACAGTGGCTAAAATCCAACCCACGAAGCCAATGGCAACGGCGGCTGCCGCGTTGGGCAGAAAATCAAGCACTTTGGTAATCATATCCCGAAACGGATCCAGAAGACCGTCCATTTGCAGTGCGCCCATAATGGCCGGTACGAAAAGCAGGATGATGAGCCAGAACAAGGCTTGACTCAGTCCGTCACTGATGGGCGACATGCCCGCATGTTCGGAAAGTTTTTCATCCAGTGTGGTTTTGGAAAGCGCCTTGGTGACGAACCTGCGTACGATGCTTGCCAGTAACCAGGCAATCAGAGCAAGCATCAACCCGGCCAGCAGATGCGGAATGTATGCCAGAAATTGTGTCAAGAGCGCGGCAAAGGGGGCGGAAACCATCGCCAGATCAAGCGAGTTTAACACGGCCGTTATGATAAAAAGCATAACGATCCAAAAAATAGCTATTGCCAAGCCATTTTCAAGGTTGATGCTCTGACCTGTAAGTTGAGCGAAACGCGTGTTCAAATTAAGCTTGCCCAGTCCCCGGCGGACGCCCGCCCGTGCCAATACGGCAAGCAACCACCCCAGAACCAGAACAGCCAATGCTCCCAAAAGGGCCGGAATGTGATTTCCCATGCCACTCTGCATGGCATTCCACATCGTTGTCAAATTTGAATTCATGTTTTTCCCTCCTTTTTATAATATTTGTTTAATAATTATATTTCGGGTTGAAAAAACCAATTAACGACTATGTATTGATTATCTGAAGCGTTGGTTGTTTCGTTGCAAATATGCGTTTTACTATTTGATGATATTGAAGCTTATTTGTGAATGAATATATTATAAATGAAAATACATTTTTTTACCAGCGAAAGAATACCGCCTGCAAGAAGCGCATAAATTGTCCTGTTTGCATTACATAAACTGTCCGATGGGTCAGTTGCCTTATAAAAAAAGCCGGCCCAATCATTCTTCAATTGAACCAGCTAAAAAAAATGTCAAGAGTAAAAATTTTACCGCAGATCCGGCTACGGCAACCGGTAATACCATTTAGGCCCGCGTTTAATGACAGCCGCTGAACACGACAGGTTGTCCGTCAACTGGGTTTTTGTGTCGTGAACGCTTATCAAATACTTGTAAATCGTATAATTTTCATCATCGATTTTCTTGTCGTACTTTTCCGTAACCTTAAATTTTTCCAGCCTGACCGTATTTTTATCATATTCATTCAGCACTGTATCCGCGTAGCTTCCCCCGCCATAGCAACTATAAATCGCGGCTTCTTTGAGAAACGATTCGGAAGGAGTCGATGCGCAACTGCACAATAAAAATGATTGAACGATCAGGACAACCAACAGCAATGACCTGCATTGACCGGGCAAAATCACCCGCCACACGACTCTATTCGATTGGAGGAATGCTTTTTTCAATATGGCCTCTTTTTCAATCCAGTGAATTTTTATGAAGTGTAATCTACTTATCCGCCATCCGTCAACAGCAATTATTTTTGATGGCCGGAAAGATAATATGGATTCAAAAAAGCATGAGGTTTTTTCTTCATGTTTTTCTGCTGCTCTTATTGCAAGGCGGCCGTCAATCGTCGTGTCCATCTAATGAGCCTGTGGCGTCCTGTTCAGCCAGGTCTTTTTGACTTGGCTGCCTTCATCATCGGCTATCCTTCCAGGAATGCTCTGATAGCCGGTTTCACGTAAACATCGCTCAGGTCGAATTGCCGCAATGCCTTAATTGCAACCTGAACTTTTTCTGTTACTGCCGTTATGGTATTGAAAAACCATGCGGCGGATTGATGAAAAGGTGATTGACGATATGGAAGATGAAAGGATCGGATTTCATATCACCCCATCTCCTTTTGAAATAAAAACCCCCTCAAGCTCTGCCAGCCTTGAGGGGGCGTATAACAAACAGATCATGTGTTTGTCGTAGCGGTTACTTTCTTGCCGTGTTACTGTACCTCTTGTTCGTTTTTGTTGCGTCTGTTAAGTAACGATTGTTTTTACAACTTCAATAACCGGGTTGGTGAACAGCGCCATCAGAATCGTGTAGAGAGCGAAGACGCCGACAACTTCACCAATGTACATCTTTTCATACTTCCGTTTCAGGGAAACCAGAATCAACCCGCCAACCACTAAACAGCCCAGTTGGAAGAAGGGGAAATTGGCTGCACCTGCTGCCGCATATTCAGCAAAGCTGAAGGTTGCCGTTAAAAGAACTACCGCTGCCGCTACGATGATGGTTCCTAATGTTTTCTTCATGACCTGTTACCTCCTTTGGGTAATTTGTTTTATTTGCCTTTATATTAATGAAAATACCGTGCCAATTTTTCAGAATAGATCTATAATTTTTATATCTGCTTGATTTATTGGATGATTTTGCCACATTTGTTGCCGACGAGAAATCATGAAGAAGCGTTTAATTCATCTTTTCTTGAATGGAATGTTCAAACCGGTTAAACGAAATGTGGAAGACAGAGAATCTATAGATGTGTCCATTTATTTTTTTAAACTTTTCCTAAAAAGATATTTTAGATGTTCTTTGCATGCGAAATACTGTAAGATGAACTTCAATAAATTACAAAGCATAAACAATAAGTTATCTCTTTATACGCCGGGAGGATGTCATGAGTCATTATCAGATCGCTGTTGTTGTCGGAAGTCTTCGTCAAGATTCATTCAATCGCAGGCTGGCTGATGCTATTGTGAAGTTGGCGCCGCCGGATTTCTCTTTCCGGCAAGCGCGAATCAGCGATTTGCCGTTATACAATCAGGATGATGATGCCCATCAGGCTGAAGCTGTAAAGCGATTGAAAAACGAGATCAAAAATGCCCACGGCGTTTTGTTTGTCACGGCTGAATACAACCGTTCAATTCCCGGCGTTCTCAAAAACGCCATCGATCACGCCTCCCGTCCTTACGGGCAGAACGTCTGGGCAGGCAAACCGGCCGGGGTGATCGGGATTTCCATCGGCGTTATCGGTACGGCCATGTCCCAGCAGCATTTGCGAAACGTTCTTGCTTTTCTGGATATGCCGACGATGGGTCAGCCTGAAGTATTTCTTCAGGCAAAGGATGGATTGTTTGATGAGACGGGTAACATCGGCGCCGGCAGCAAACAATTCCTGCAGGACTGGATGGATAAATATGTTGCCTGGGTGAAAAAGCACGCGGCCTGATGATCGCGGGTATGAACCGCCAGGCAAACCCTGGTCCCGGATTTCGCAGCAAGCCGCGGGATATTATATCCGTGCTGTTGCAGGATAATTTCCCTTCCCGGCCTGTCGGATCGGATAATTCGACTTATAAAATTCAGTTCATTTGATTTCTGAATTTTGAGTCCCATTGCGCTTTGCAAGTTTCAGCGCACCTTTGGTAATTCAATTTTATTATTTAAGATAAACGCAGGTCATTCAAATTGATCCATGGACAAAACATTATGAGTGCCACTGTCAAAACCGAACTGACCCTGATGCAGTTATATCCCCATGCAAAAAAACCGCGGCACTTCATGATGGGATTGTTGACGTTGATTTTTATCATACCGGCCGGATATATCGCCTTTATTCTGCTCCTCGGGCTAAAAATTGCATTCTATGCCCCTTTATATCTGGGGTTGATGTTACCCATGAATCGGGCGTCTGCCGGGCGAATATGGGAATTGAAAAACAGGGCATTGCTGCCTGTTCATCACATTATTTACAAGCTGTATTACATCCACATCAAGCTGTGGCTTTCCTGCTTCAATGATTATGATGCCTTCTGGTATGGCCTCGATGTAACCCGATACGGGAGCCATGCCGATTTTCTGTCATCCTACCGCGATTCCAGGGTAAGGTGGAGATTCAAAAAAAAACTGAAAACGTACCGGTCACACGGCATTACCGAGGACGTGCTTCCGGATCACACGGTCTTCTTCAGGACGCTTTTTTCTTTCAGATATTTTATATTGATCTGCAGGTCCAATTTTAGAAAGAATAGAGGCCATGCTTTCCTTTTTGGTCATTATCTGGTCTTGAGGGACTATTTCATCCTTCTTTTCCTTCCCGTGCGGGTGCATGTGTATTCCAAGGAAGGGAGAGCAGTCGGAATTGCCACGTACCTGAAGCGGAACAATACGCTGGTGATGTGCCAGCATATCATCGCCGATGAGTACATCCGTTCAGGTATTTTCTACAGTCAGATGAACACCTGCATGGCGTATGCTTTCAGGGATCCCGCTGTACGCTACGTTTCATGCTCGATAACCACGCCGCAGGCAAAACAAACCTGCGGCTGCTATCCCATCAATTATTTATTGACAGATGAATTTAAATATTTGCCATTTACACAACTTAACACACTCGGGGCAGACGCGTAAGAGAAGTAGGAAATTACAGTACCCTCTGATCGGCTTGCAGAATTAAATACAAGTTATTTTTTCTACATCCAAAGGGGAAAATTTTAATCAGTTCAATCGAATTGATACTTCATTGATATAGGATTGGTAAGAGCAAAACGAAGCGCCGGGAGTCGAACATTTTCTATAACTGTTTTGAATTATTGAGTTATCTCAATTCATCTTTTTCC
>Ga0116174_10004333_pt1 | contig 11249 bp, 9 predicted proteins | sample AD_UKC087_MetaG_FD_89801 | JGI IMG/M metagenome (GOLD analysis project Ga0116174, IMG submission 89801) | Active sludge microbial communities of municipal wastewater-treating anaerobic digesters from USA - AD_UKC087_MetaG | ecosystem: Engineered > Bioreactor > Anaerobic > Digestate | place: USA...
TAAAAAGGCCAGAACCTGCAGTTCGAACTCGGTTCCCATGGGGGAGAGACGGGACCGGGTATCCTTGTCTGTGGACTGCTTGGTCCGAGCCTGTATCACCAGAACCGAGCCTTTATCGTAATCCTTTACCATCTTATAGGCGGTGCCTTTCTCATTGGCGGTGATGAGCATGATCTCACCGCCCAGAGTGATGATATCGTCTATGTATTTGTTGACCGCCTGAGTCTCTCCCGATCCGGAGATGGCAATGCCCAGGTTCCTGCCCTTTCGGTAGTGCCTCTGCACCGGGTCCTCCAGGGTAAAAGGAAATATGTTGTCGAAGTGGTTCTGGATCAGCTGCAAGAAGCTGTAGAGGGCCAGAGCCGATCTCCCCGCGGCTATGCCGTAGACGAATTTGTTTTCCGATGAGGGCCTCAAAAACTCCACCAGAGAGCCGGAAAAGGAGGCTACCTGAACCATATCCATATCCAGAAGCTTCTCCAAGAAGCTGCACTGAAGAGCGGTTGCCTCCTTGAATGTCTTTATCAGGCCAGACATGCTGCTTGCTCTCTAAGGCCTGCCAGATAAGCCTTTCTTTTCAGCTTATGATCTCGGGCAATAAGTCCATCTCTCGGGCCAGCTTGATCTCCTGGGCGATGCGCCGGCCGTTGGAGAGGCCTGCCTGGATCAGATCGGAATAGGGGGATCCTCCCATGTAGAGGTTCGTCCCCGCCACTATCCTGGCCGAGATCTCGAAGATCTTGAACTCCAGTTCGTCGGTTACTATGGTCTCCAGGCTGAAGGCACCGATCATACCCCCAAAGAGCTCCAGGCTGGTCTCCACCACTCTCTCCCCCAGCTCGAAGGCCCGGGGCAGGAGCGACTCGCGCAAAACCAGGGGGAGGTTTCCGGTCACCACAAAACTGGGATAGATCCCTGCCTCGGCCAGCTCCTTCATGCTTCCGATGCGAAAGATCTCATCGGCATTGGACTCCACCCGCCGGTCGATGCCCAGCATCTGCAGTGAGCCCTTGCTCAGGCGGTATCCATCCTGCCGCAGGGGCGAATAAAAGAAATGGATGTAGTATCGGGTTCCCAGTATGAATTCCTGAATGGTGTATTTTTCCTCCCGGCTCATCTTGGCTGCCAACTCCTCCTTGGTCTTGGCGATGAAAAATCCCCTGCCGCCTTTGGCCCCATGGTATTTCACTATCACCGGCCGGTCGATGTCATCCGCCTTCTCAAATCGCATGGGAACATTTACCCCGGCCCGCAATAGCCACTCCCTTTCCATCTCCCTGTCGCTCTCCCAGGCCAGAACCCGGCGGTTTCCAAAGGTGGGAACGGCCAGGGACTCGAACCTTTCGATGCCCAGGTACTCCACCAGTGAGCCGTGCGGTATGATGATCACATTATCTTTTATCAAATCGGATGAGTAATCCAGGAGAGCCTTATAGCTCTCCACGGAGAGAAAGCTGTCCGGCTTGGCCAGAGGGAAGGCATCATAGAAGCGGGGCGGCTGTCCGATGCATATGCCCAGGGTCTTGAAGCCCTCTTCCTTCGCTCCGTGGAAGATCTGCAGGCTGCTGTGAGAGCAGATGGTGGCTATGGTCAGATCGTTCTTATCGTATCCCCTTATTGTCTCCCAGATGTCCTCTTTAGAAATCATGTTTATAACCCTTTGAAATGTGACCTTTGAAATTACAGGGTTGGCTTAAAGGTAGATAAGCCCTTCGGAGAGACGCGGCGATTGCCTTAAAAATGAAAAACTATGATATCTCTAATATGTCGACATCGAGGAGGAGGGAGACCAGGGAGACCTGCATAGAGGTTCGTCTGGATATTGAGGGCCAGGGCAGGGTTCAGGCGGATACGGGCGTCCAGTTGCTGGATGAGATCTTATTGGCCCTAGCTCTTGGGGGTGGATGGGATATGAGGGTTAAAGCCAGGGGAGACCTGGAGACGGGAGACCATCATACGGTGGAGGATACGGCCATCACCCTCGGCAGCGCCATCTCTCAGGAGGTCAAGAAGGGCATAGGCAGCAGCAGCGTTCCTGCCGGCAGCTCTCTGGCCCAAGCAGCCGTGCGCTTCGGCCAAGTCGGCTACCAGGGCTGCTTCCAGCTCAGGCAACAGACACTGGCTGGCATGAGCCTGGACAACTTCAGCCACTTCCTGCGCGCCCTGGCTTATAATGGAGGTTTTAATCTGTTCATCTCCGCCGAACGAGGAGACGACAGGAGCCAGATAGAGGCCATGAGTACTGCTCTGGGAAGGGCTATAAAGAAAGCAGCAAGAAATGAGATATAGGGGATTTGATACAATAAATAATTAAATAAAAATGCCTACTTCCTGCGACGAATCAGGACTGCCGCGGCCAGCGCCAATATCGATACCAAGAGGCCGATGGCGGGGCTCTCTTTCATCTTCTCCTCGGCGGAAGAGGCATTGAGGCTGCGGCGGGAGATGTTATTGAGAAGATCACTCCCTCCAGTCACATTGAAATACTCGTCTGTGGCCCAGATGGCGTTTACTGCATTCTCCAAGCGCACCTGCAACTGATACCGTCCCGGCTCGGCCCCTTCTGCGATGGCATGGGGCTCCAGTCGGCTGAGGTTTCCCTGCAGGGTATGGTTGATGCCGCTGGGAATTAGCTGGTTATTGACAACATCAAAGAGCTGCAATATGCTCTCTCCCGGAACAATCCGGAAGAACTCCATTCTTGCCGTGCTGTTGTTGATCATTGAGCGGTAGTCGAGGCTTCTATTTAGCTTGGCATAGTCTTCGCTGGAGATGTAATAAAAGGCATCGCTATCCATTATGGTGCTTATGCGTCCCTGGGAGTCAAATGTAACCGCTACCTGCAAGGGAGATGCCGATTGGTTGACATAGAGCAATGCCAGCAATGGGCTTGGCCTTAAATCAGGTATCAAGCTGTTGTCGTCGCTCATGCGCAAAGTGCTGGCATTCCAGCTCCAGGCATACATCCACCACTCTCCCGATCCCTGGCCCATGCCGGCGATATCCCTGGAGAAGACGGTCTTATTGCCTGAGTCCAGGATGTTCACCAGCACCTGGCGGACCTCAGCCGCTCTCACGATCATGCTGAAGTTGGCTGACTGGTTATACGGAACATTCTTTTGAGAGCTGATCAGAGGCGGCTCCGGGGAAGGGACGACGTACTTTTGGGTGTAGAGATAATAGCGAAGGGTATCGTTGTCTGCAACCCGAATGTCCATGCCCGGTCCGATGTTCACCCTGGAATTGCTGTTGAGGCTGATGCTGTCATCATTGACCAGGATCACACCCTGCGGATTTACGTTCACCACCTGCATCTCTCCAAAACCGCTTCCAAATTCCATGGGAAAGACGCTGTCTGATATTTGAAATATGCCATTTATGGCCGCAAACCTCTCACTCCCATTATTAAATATATTGCCGAAGTGAATCATTATAATGGGGATATCTTTGAGGTTCTCGATATCTTTTTTATAAATATATGTCGCATTGGACTCAACCACTGAGCCATCCACCTGGATTCCTTCTTTTAGAAGCTGCAAAAACAGACTATCATTGCTCACATCTCTGATTCTCATCTCATAGCCCTCCTCCAGAGAATAATTTCCTGCCGAGATGTAGCCTTGCAGTTCAGTATCCCTGAGAATCTGGCCCAGATATTCGTTTTCCAGCAGGCTCTTGGATGAGTTGCTGCCTTGAAGGCTGGAATCGTAGCCCGCAAACCAAGGATAGCCAAAGAGGCTCATTATGAAATAATATCCCCAGGGCTCATATTCGAATTCCTTGGGCTGAAGGAATGATGTATATTGAAGGCCGGTCTGAAAAGCAGTCTTATTATCGGGAAAGACGATCGGATTTCGGGGAGGGACAACCCTCCGATCTTCTGCAGAATAAATTACCAGTGTCTCGCCGCCTATGAAATCCTCAGGATCGAAATAGAATCCGGTATAGTTTTCAGCATTCCACCTGGCGATGACCGAGGAATTATATTGGCCCATGCTAACCGGAATAGAGGAAGTGCTGCCATAAGCAGGCCCACGGATATCGTGCAGCCCATAATCATAGATCCACCCCTGGGGATAATAGACCAGATCCTGGCCGTCCAGGACTACCAGATCAAGGCCTGGTGCCAGATTAATTGTGGAATCCCTTCTCAGGTTTACTGATATGCTGCTTTCAATCTCTATTCCCGACTGGGAGTAATCGGCGAGCTTCATCTCCCCGATCATGGCCTCCTCAATGAGCCTGATATCCGGCTTGTCGCTGATCTGGAATACGCCTTCTACCTCGGCCAGTCCCTCGCCTGCGCCAAGCATGGCATTGGCCAGATGGACCAGTATCACTGGAAGGTCATCAATCTTATAGACGAAGTCCTCTCCAATGCTCACTACCGAGGCATAGACCGGCTCCCCATCCTTCAGCAGAAGAAAGTTCACTGTGCCCTTCTTCTCTGAGACCTCCAGAGGTACCAGAACATATCCTCGTTGGAGGGTGAAGGTCTTATTGAGGCTCAATGTCTGAGTGATATCGTCATCCATGAGCACCTCTCTCAGCTCGCCCTTTTCCAGAGAGCTCACCTCTTCCGTGATGCTGCTCTCCGGGTAGCCGGCGAAATAGGGCTTGCCAAAAAATGCCACCCTCTGAAAGCTGCCCCAGGGCCCGTACTGGAATTGCTCCGTCCATATCTTTGAGGAATAGACTATATGCCCTTTCTCTGCCGTCCGATCCTTTAGATCTATCTGCAGCATCTCTCCGCCCAGATCCTCATCCAGGTCATAGTAGAACCAGCCGAAGTCATCGGCCCGCCAGACGCCATCACCATAAGCGAAATGGCCCCGAACGGACGCCGCTTCGGATATCTCCTGGGCTGATGCTAGCCAAACCGGCACCACAGCCAGAACTAGGATTGCTGCTGCCAGACGAAATGCTCGAATCTTCATCCACCTCTCCATGATCAATCCTGGGCAAGCTGTATATCCTATGGAGGATCAACAGGCGGAGCGGAGTTAGATGTCATCTATTAAACACGTTGCGATATACGGCAAAGGCGGAATCGGCAAGTCCTGCACTGCCTCGAACATTGCCGCCGCCTGTGCCGAGGAGGGCCACAGGGTGCTGGTCGTGGGCTGCGATCCCAAGAGCGACTCCAGCATAACCCTGGTGGGCAGGAGAATCCCCACCATGATGGACCTCATACTGGATGGAAGAGAGATCAAGGAAGAGGATGTGGTCTATGAGGGCTACAAGGGCGTCAAATGCATTGAGGTGGGCGGCCCGGAGCCCGGCGTGGGATGCGCCGGACGGGGCATAATCGTGGCCATAGACTTTCTGCGCAAGGTATCCCGGGTGCTGGAGGAGGTGGACCTGGTGCTCTATGATGTGCCGGGTGATATCGTATGCGGCGGCTTTTCCGCCCCCATCCGAAAGGGACTGGTGAGCCAAGCCTATATCATGACCTCCGGCGAGTACATGCCCCTATATGCTGCAAACAACATCAGCAAGGGACTGGTCCGGCTGAACACCCCTCTTTCCGGAGTGATATGCAACTCCCGCGAGGCGGCGGCGGGCCGGGAGAAGGAGATTGCAGAGAGGTTTGCCGAAGAGCTCAACAGCCGGCTGGTGGCTTTCATTCCCAAAGACCCATTAGTCCAGCAGTGTGAGAGGCGGGCGGTAACTGCCATCCAGGGCGCGCCCGATTCTGCCATCTCTGGCGTATACCGCGCTCTGGCCCGGGAGATAATGTCTGGAGCCGATCCCAGGGTACCACAACCTCTCACCGATGATAGGCTGCGAGAGCTTTCCATGGAATAAATTAGAGGCTTTTATGGAGGCGGGGAAGGGATACCAATGGCTGCAGACTGTCCAAGAGTTCTCATAGCGGGAGACAGAAGCTCCAGCGGCAAGACCACCATTGTGGCCGGCCTGCTCTCCGCACTGCGGGGAAAAGGGCTCTCGGTTCAGCCCTTCAAGGTGGCCATGGACTACATCGATCCCAGCTACCATACCTGGATCACAGGCAGAAGCTGCCGCAATCTGGATGGCTACCTGATGAAGGAAGAGGCGGTCCGGGAGATATATGCCCATGCCTCGGAGAAGGCGGACATCGCGGTGATTGAGGGCGTGCGCGGCCTGTTTGAGGGCTACGACGGCGACCTGGGCAGCACGGCTCAGATGGCCAAACTTCTTCAAGCGCCGGTGATATTCGTGGTTGATGCCAGGAGCATTACCAGAAGCTGCGCCGCCCTGGTCAAGGGATACATGGACTATGATCCGGATGTCAATTTCAAGGGCGTGATCCTGAACAAGGTGGGAAGCGACAGACACGCCGAGAAGGCCATCCTGGAGGTGGAGAGATATGCCGGGGTGGAGGTGGTTGGAGTCATCCGTCGCAATGAGGATATGCACCTGGCCATGCGCCATCTGGGACTGGTCCCGGTGCTGGAGGGCAAGACCAGGCATGAGGGCTTCGCGGAGAGGGTGGACCGGATCCGGGAGATAGTTGAAGATGGAATCAACCTAGATAGAATAATCGAGATAGCCAGGGGGGCGGAGCCACTGGCGGAGGTGCAGCCGGATCTGTATAGAAAGAATTCCACCGGAGAGGGGCTTCGCATAGGTGTGGCCAGAGACGAGGCCTTCAACTTCTACTACCGGGACAACCTGGAGATGATGGAGCTGGCCGGGGCAGAGGTGGTGCCATATAGCCCGGTCCATGACAGGGCACTGCCCGATGTGGACGGCATATACATCGGCGGAGGCTATCCCGAACTCTACGCCCAGGAGCTCTCCGAGAACTCTGCAATGCTCCGCAGCCTGGAAAGCTTCTGCGAGAGAGGGCATCCCATTTTTGCCGAGTGCGGCGGGCTGATGTACCTGGGAAGGGAGATCGAATGGGAAGGAGAGAGATGGGAGATGGCTGGGCTGGTGCCGGGAAAGGCCAGGCGGGGCAATGTTCGGGTTGTAAGCTATGTGCACGGCCGCCTGAAGCGCGACTGCCCCCTGGGAAGAGCAGGCGAAGCCATAATGGGGCATGAGTTCCATCACTCCGAGATGCTCATGGACGAGGGAGTGGACTATGCCATCCGCCTGGAGAGGGGAGGGGGTATCAAGGGCGGCTGGGACGGGGTATGCCGGGAGAATATGGTCGCCAGCTACACCCACATCCACAGCGCCTCTTTCCGTGGCTTTCCGGAGAACTTCCTCCGGGCATGCAGAGCCCATCGGCCAGATCTGCCCTGAGTTAGAAATGGGATGAAAATAAATTGCATAGCTTCATGCTCATATCCTGAGATATCATGCTCCGCAAATACTCTATCCAAATTGCCGAGAGCAATCATTTGCCTCGGCTCCATTGGCTTACGATATTTGCAGCTATGCTCATATCAATCTGCTGGATTGCAGATGGCTCCATTCATGGCCAGGAGGGCATCAGCATCCCGATCTTCGGATATGAGATCGTCAATTCCTATCCTCATGATCCGGAGGCTTTCACCCAGGGGCTGGTCTATGATCGGGACGATGTGATCTACGAAGGAACCGGGCTCTGCGGTCGGTCCAGCCTGCGGCGGGTGGAGTTGAAGACAGGCCGGATTATAGAGCAGATAAACCTGCCTGGTACCCTTTTCGGAGAGGGAATATCCCTGTGGGAGGAGAGCATAATCCAGCTGACCTGGCAGTCCGGTCTGGGCCTGGTCTACGGCAAGGAGAATCTCACTGAGATAGGCAGATTCGAATACCGGACGGAGGGCTGGGGCCTGACCCACGACAACACAAGCCTGATCATGAGCGACGGCAGCAGTACTCTATATATCCTCGATCCTGAGACCTTCCGGGAGATGGGCCGAATAAATGTCACTCTAGGGGGCAGGCCGCTCAAGGGCCTCAATGAGCTGGAGTACATCAAAGGAGAGATCTATGCCAATGTCTGGCCCACCAGCCGGATAGCTATAATATCGCCGCAGACGGGCGAGGTGAGGGGCGAGATAGATCTGAGCGGCTTGATGCCATACAGTCGGATCGGGGGAAGCGTCGATGTGCTCAACGGGATCGCCTACGATTCGCAATCGGGCCGGATCTTTGTAACCGGAAAGCTCTGGCCCAGACTGTATGAGATCAGGTTAACTGCCCCGGAGAGGAGCTAAAAAAGAGAGCTAAAGAAGAGAAAAAGAAAGCAAAGCTAAAAAGGCATCCTGCCTAATCCTCGCCCTCGTACTTGAAGGAGAGTCTTACCTTGGCTCTGTATTCAGCAATCTTTCCATTCTCCAGCCTGACATCCAGCTCCTTGACCTCAGCTATGCGAAGATCTCTCAAGCTCTTTGTGGCCCGATCGACCACGGTCTTTACCGCATCCTCCCAGCCAATTGTGGAGGTTCCAACCAGCTCAACAATCTTATAGACATCTCCATCGGACATGTTTCCATCACACCCCTTTGATTAAGAACAATAATAGTCACTAATCATTGATATAATTTCCTGAAGAGCATGATCAATTAAGATCCTTGTTTAAAAATATAATTTGATTATGCAGGAATGAATCCATTGTCCACGGCGATCTGCTGGCCTGCCGGGCTCAGAATATAATCTATAAAAGCCCTGGCACCCGGCGAAGGCTGGCCCAGGGTGACAAAGTAGAGCTTCCTGGCCAGGGGATATGAGCCGTTCTTGATGTTCTCAATTGTTGGATAGACTCCATCCAGAGAGATCACCCTGGCATCTCCCCTCATTACAAAACTGTAACCCATATAGCCGATGGCATTGTCGCTTCTCTGGGTGCTGAACTTTGCCTCTGAACTCTCGCCGCTGTCATAGGCTACACCGGGTGTCTCTGCCTCCCTGCTGCCCATGATTATCTCATTGAAGGTATCCCTGGTGCCTGAGCCCGGCCTGCGGCCGACGGCAAAGATATCCATGTTCGGGCCACCAATCTGAGCCCAATTGGTGATGCTTCCGGAATAAATCCGCCTGACCTGCTCTCGGCTGAGCGAGGTTATGCCAAAATCATAGACCGCGGGACTTACCACCAGACATATAGCATCATAGCCCACCACTTGCTCGGCAAAGCGCATCCTTGGGCTCTCATATCTCTGACGCTCCTCGGTCTTGAGATCCCGAGAGGTCATGGCAATATCGGATCTTCCCTCGGCCAAATCAACTATGCCCACGCCGCTGCCGCCGGACTTAACATTGACCCTATATCTCTCGGAAATGAGGTTGAATTCCTCAGCCGCCAGCTCCGCCAAGGGCATGACCGTGCTGGATCCGGATACCACCACGGTAGTGGCTCTTAATGCTCCATCTGCTCCCGTCAGAAAAAAGACGAGCAGCAACGCCAACAGACCGACTGACCATCTCATCAAGAGCGAATTGGCCATACTATTATGTAAGTCTGACTGCTGCCAGCGTGATAGAGCCGACGAGAGATATCAGGATCATACCGGCACGAATCCCTCCTCTGCTGCAATCCTCTCACCCTCTGGACCCAGCACGAAGTCTATGAAGGCCCTGGCTCCGGGAGAGGGGTCGCCATAGGTATAGAAATAGAGCTGACGATGCAGCTCATATAGGCCCAGCTTTATGTTCTCATATGTGGGCTTGATGCCGTTAAAGGCTATTCCCATTACCCCGCCGCCCAGATAATTGAATCCCAGGTATCCTATTGCCTTGTCGCTGCCGGATATGGCAGTCTTGACCTCCGCTGCTCCCATAGCCACGGTGTCAACTCCCGGCGTCTCTGCATCGCTGCGGCCCATTATCATCTCATCGAAGTTTTCTCGGGTTCCCGAGCCTTCCTCCCGAGCGACAACGTATATAGATCGATCAGGCCCGCCCACGTCCTTCCAATTGCTGATGTTGCCGGAATAGATCCCTCTGACCTGCTTGCGGCTCAGTCCCCTGACCCCTGCCTGGAAGATCTCGTCGCTCACGGCGATGCTAATGCCATCCAGGCCAACCAGGTATTCCTGAAAGCTGGCATCAAACCTGCTCCGCTCCTCCTCGGTTATCCGTCTTGAGGCCATGGCGAGGTCATATTTGCGCTCCGCTATGCCCAGAATTCCAGCACCAGTCCCCCCAGCGGAGACGGTGACCACATAATCCTTCTGCATCAGGTTGAACTCCTCTGCGGCAGCCTCGGCCAGGGGCATCACTGTAGATGATCCGGAGAGGGTGACTGAGCGGGAGGAGGTGATATTTGCGGCTGATGCCGGAATGATGAGAGAGATCAGGAGCAGTGCTGTAAAAATTGATATTAACAATATTATATTTCTAATGAACCCCACCACCCGAACATAGGTCGTCAATATATGTAAAGCTTATCATCTCAATTAGCACTCCACCATCATTAAATTTGATTTATAAATATTGAACTAAATTTAGCAAGTGAGCTAAACCAACTCCTCCTCCGCTCAGAGAGTTTGGTAGAGGGTTGTTCTCTGCACGGCCCTTCTAGCTCTGCTCTTGATCAGATCTACGAGCTCCTGGGCGGAGATGCGGGGGGACTCACGGGCATTTCTGGCTATGGCCTCATCCATGAGCGTTCCACCCAGATCGTTGGCTCCCCAGTCTATTGCCGCTGCCGCAGCATCCCGGCCCAGCTTGGTCCAGCTGGCCTGGATGTTGGTGATCTCCGGGTAGAGTGCCACCCTGGCTAAAGCATGCATCTTCAGCTTGTCCAGGAGATCCGCTCCTCGGAGGCTCCTGCCCAGCAGATTGTTCTCAGGGATGAAGGGGAGGAGGACCATCTCGGTGAATCCCTTCGTCTCCGACTGGATCTGCTTTAGGATCGAGAGATGCTCCAGCTGGTCCTCCAGGCCCTCCACGTGGCCGAAGAGCATGGTGGATGTGGTGGGAATACCGATATTGTGGGCTGTAGTGATGACCTCTCGCCACTGCATCGCCCTGAGCTTGTCCGGACAGATCCTCTCTCGCACCCGATCCACCAGGATCTCAGCCGCTGTGCCGGGCATGGAGCCGAGGCCGCTTCTCTTTAGCTGTAGCAGGGCCTCTCTGACAGCCAGGCCCGAGTTCCTGGACATATGTACCACCTCCATGGGGGAGAAGGCATGGAGATGCAATTTCGGAAAAGGCCGGTGGATGGTCTCCAGCATCTCGCAGTAGTCCTCCAGCTTCATCCCCGGAGCAAGGCCGCCCTGCAGGCAGATCTCAGTGGCTCCCTGGCTCTCCGCCTCTGCCGCCCGGCTGAGGATCTCCTCGGAGGAGATAGAATAGCTCTCATGCTGTTTGAAAGAGCAGAA
>Ga0116174_10004347_pt1 | contig 11228 bp, 5 predicted proteins | sample AD_UKC087_MetaG_FD_89801 | JGI IMG/M metagenome (GOLD analysis project Ga0116174, IMG submission 89801) | Active sludge microbial communities of municipal wastewater-treating anaerobic digesters from USA - AD_UKC087_MetaG | ecosystem: Engineered > Bioreactor > Anaerobic > Digestate | place: USA...
CCCCCCGCCTGGTTCCCGCGACGGCGTGGATCTCGTCCAGAATGACCGCCCGTACGCCGTCGAGACCGCTCCTTCCGCTCTTCGAGGTGAGGAGGATGTTAAGGCTCTCCGGGGTCGTAATGAGGACCTCCGGCGGGCGCCGCAGCATACGCCGCCGCTCCTCGGCGGGCGTGTCGCCGCTGCGCGTGAGCGCCCGTATGGAGGGGAAGGGCGCCCCTTCCGCGGCGAAGAGCGCCGCGAGCTCCTCCAGGGGCGCGGTGAGATTCCGTCGGATGTCGTTGTTGAGCGCCTTGAGCGGCGACACGTAGAGCACGCGCGTGCAACCTGCGCTCCATGCGCCTGAGAGCATGCGGTCGATGCTCCACAGAAAGGCGGCGAGTGTCTTGCCGCTGCCGGTGGGCGCGGTAACGAGGACGTGCTCGCCCGAGGCGATGGACGGCCAGGCGGCCGACTGCGCGGGCGTGGGTACGCCGTAGCGCCCCGCGAACCAGCGGCGGATCAGCGGATGGAAACGCCCGACGGCCGTGTTCGGATCGTTCGCGCCCATGGCGTAGTGTGATTACCGCCCGGGCGCGTTTGTCCACGATAATTTGCCGGCGGGGGAAAAGGAATTGCGCGCCGCCGCGCCGGATCGCACAATGGACGGCCTCAGCCGGATTACGGAAACGCGCGGGGAGGCGATGAAAATACTGGTGGTATCCGATTCACACGGCAACACCGTCATGCTGCAGCGCATCATCGACCGCGAGTCGCCCTTCGATCGGCTCGTACACTGCGGTGACGGCGCCGCCGACCTTCTGCGCGTGCGCCTTCCCGCCGATACGCCCGTCACGCTCGTTGCGGGAAATGTGGACCGCGCGCGGGGAATCGAGTTGCCGGCCTCGGAGGTACTGGACGTGGAGGGCGTGCGCATCCTCGTGACTCACGGCGACGCCTTTCATGTAAAAAGCGATTACGGTCCGCTCGCCGGGGCCGCGCGCGCCCACGGCTGCGACGCGGCGCTGTTCGGCCACACACACATAAAGCACCTGCGCCTGCGGCGGCCTGTGCTCTTCAATCCCGGGCCGGCGGTCGGGGGTTCGTATGGTATTGTTGAAGTCTCGGGAGGGGATATGGCGTTTCGCCACGGGAGGTGGGAGGAGATTACTGGAGGCTCCGCTCCTTGAGCGAGGCGAATTCGCCCTCCAGTTTCATGAACGCGTCGACGACCGCGCTGTCGAAATGCGAACCCGAACTCTCCTGGATGATGCCCACCGCCGTTTCGTGCGGATAGGCATCCTTGTACGGCCGCTTGCTTATGAGCGCGTCGTAAACGTCCGAAACCGCGACGATGCGCGCCGAAAGCGGGATGTCCTTTCCCCTGAGACCCTGGGGGTAGCCGGTGCCGTCCCACCGCTCGTGGTGATAATAGGCGATCTCCTTGCCCAGATTGAGGTAGGACCTGCCGCGCACCTTTTTCTCGGCCTCCGCGATCGTGTCGCCGCCGATCACCGAATGGCGCTTGATGATCTCGAACTCCTCCGGGTTGAGCCGGGCCGGTTTGTGAAGTATTATGTCCGGTATCCCCACCTTTCCGATGTCGTGCAACGGACACGAGTTAACCAGGTCGACGATATAATCCTCGGAGATGTAGTCGCGGTATTCGTCGGTCAGGGAAAGCTCGCGCGCCAGGAGCTCGGTGTATTTCATGATCCGCTCGAGGTGCTGGCCGGTTTCGATGTCGCGGTATTCGGCGAGCTTGGCGAGCGAGACGATCGTGATCAGCTGTGCCTGCTGGAGCCTGAAGGTGAGCTCGCGCCACTTCTCCTCCAGCCGGGCCTTCTCGCCGTTGTCGAAGAAGAAGGCGATCACCGCCATCGCGCCGCCCCTGTCGTCCTTCATGGCGGATTCGATGTACATGATGTCGACCGCGTCCCCGCCTTTTCGCCTCATTTTCATCTCGTGGTTTCGCTGGGCCGCCATGGGGTCGCGAGAAATGAACTCGTTGTACGCCGGCCCGCCGTCGTTAATGATGAATTCGGCGATGTTACGCTGGAGCGCCTCGGACTCCCCGTAGCCCAGGATCAGGGCGGCCCCGGTGTTCCAGCTCGTAATCCGTCCGGAGAGGTCGGTGGTGATTATGCCGATAAAGTCGTTCTGGAGTATCTTCTCCTGGAAAGCCGAAAGGTTCCCCACCAGCGCTTCGAGACCCTTGCGCCGGGTGATGTCGCGCGCGACAATCTGAAATCCCTGCATTTCGCTGGAGACCGCGTTCACCATCATCTCGATCCACAGCTCGCCCCTCGACCGGGTCTTCATCGTCAGCTCGAGCGGTTCGGTGGTGGACCCGTTCTGAACGCTGGCGGCGATGATCTCGCGCACCCTGTCCCGCTGGCCCTGGGGAAAGAGTGAATAGAGGTCGATGGATTTTCCCCGTTTCGTCGAAACGCCGGTCAGTTCGTGGAATATCCGGTTTGAATACTTGATCCTGCCGTCGTTGTTGCACAGGATTATCATGTCGCGCGAGCACTCGACCAGGTTCCGGTATTTCAGCTCGGACCTCAGGAGTTTCTCGGAATTGCGCTGGCGGCTGATCTCCACCGCGGCGGAATTGGCGAGGAAGCTGAAATACTCGAAGTTCTCCTCGAACGAGACGTCCTCCACCGAGATCGCGATCGCGCCGACGGTCGTCTCCTGGGTCTTCAACGGGAAGATCGCCTGGGACTGCCCGTTGAACATGAATGAGGCCTCGGCGATCTCGTTGTCGAAGGCGGCCGGGAAACACTGTTTGAAAAAGCCGAACACCTCCCTCTCGCCGCGATAAAAAGTCGGTTTACCAATGAGCGCCGTCTGTACGAAAGGATTGCCCGGGCTCTTGTGCGGGTGAAGGTGGACGCCGGTGATGGAGGTGCCGAATATCGCGTTGAGCTTCACCAGAACGTCCGCCGGGTGGACCTTGAATATGTACATGTCCTCGTCCTCGAAGAGGGCGAAGGCGGCCGTCCGCGCGCCGAGCTCCTTGAAGCCGCAGAGTATCCTGTCGACGCTCTCGCGCATATCGTGCGCGCCCTTGATTCCGTAGACCGTGTTGACGAGCACCGTGAGCTTTTTTTCCTTCTGACGCTGCTCCTCGTTGCGCCGTTCGATGGCGGCCTCAAGCTCGTCAGCCCGCCGGCGCTGCTCCATCGCCGAGGTAACGCTGGCTGTAATGTCCTCGATGACCACCATGACCGCCCGGGCGCCGTCGCGGCCGGCGGAAAGCGGTGTGGCCCGGCGCCGGAAATGGGTCACGGCGCCGTTATTCTCGACCGTGTCCTCATGGGAAGAGTCCTCTCCGGTAAGAAAAGCCTTTCGGGCGATACATTCCGCGCAGGGGGTGTCGCGCTCCTCCGGCGGGATGACGCGATAGCACACCAGGTCGTTCTTGTCTTCATACGCGGGATAAAGCTCCCGGAACCTGCCGTTCGCGTCGAGAATGCGGAAATTTCTGTCCACTACGAAAACGGCGTTCGGACCGGCGTTGAATGCCGCGCGGAACAGATCGGCCTCGCCCCGGGAGGGCGAGCCGCACGTCATCGTGTTATCGATGGAGCGAGTATCGAAAGGATTTCTGGAATCCCTGCCCATGTCCGAAGCCGACCGCCATCACGTTCTATTTTTCCAGCGGGGTTGTAGTCTTCCTTAATATTAACTATCGGAGGGAAGGACGTATATTTATAGATAAAAAAGGGATTTTTGGAATGTTCCCGGACCGGATTTCCTCTATGAGCGATCCGAGACCTCGCGCACGTAGGCCAGCGTCGCGGAGCCGTCCGGGAGCTCAACCGTTACGACGCTTATCTCGTAGGGAAAGGAACTGCCGTCACGCCGAAGACCGATCGAGCGGTAGAGCGCCGGGGCCTCGCCTCCGCTCAGGCGGGCGCGGACGTACGATTCCACCTCGGCGCGCCTTTCCTCGGCGACAAATTCCAGAAGGTTTCTGCCCTCCACGGCTTCGTTTTCCTCGAGCATCGCAAGCCGTCGGAACGCGTTGTTGACGAATATCACTTTACCCGAGCGCGCCAGGATGACCGGAATGGGCGACGATTCGATCAGAATGCGGAACCTGTCCGCGCTTTCCCGAAGCGTTTTTTCGAGCAGGAAACGGTCGGTCACGTCGTGTGATATCGAGCCGAAGCGGAAGCCCTTCGATGTCCGTATCGGGAAAACGACCTGTTCGATGTACCCGCGCGTTCCGTCCGTCCGCTCGTTTTCGAAGAGTCGCGGCCCGCTGAAGATGGGCACGCCCGTCGACAGCGCGTCGCGTATCATGCGTTCCAGTTCGGCGCGCCGTCCGTCGGTTCGCCGCTCCTCCGGAACGAGGCGGTAAAGGACGTCCCAGTAGGCCGCGCCCAGCGCCTCCAGACGCGGAATGCCCGAAAGCCGCTCGGTTACCGGGTTCCACTCCGCCACCCTTCCTTCCTCGTCGATTATAACGATGCCCTCGAATGACTGGTCGATAAACGCGCGCAGGCCCTGCTCGCTCTCCCTGAGCGCCGTCTCGGCGCGTTTGCGCTCGGTGATATCGCGCGCGATTCCCTGCGTACCGATGAAGGCTTTCGGCTCCGGCATGGGGGCGTTGTACAGCCCCTCCGCGTGTATGAGGAATACAGGCGTTGCCTGAATGGCGCTCGCCGAATATTCGAAATAGACGGTCCCGCCGCGCGGGGTGAATATGCGAAGCTCCAGGAAGCGCGTCGCGCGGGAGCCGGTTCGCCGCTCGTTTATCCTGTAGCGCGCGAGATCCAGGTCGTCGGGGTGAACGTAGTCGAGCAGGCTTGTTCCGATCACCCGGGCGGGTTCGTAGCCGTATTTCTTCACGGCCTCGTTGATGTACGTGATGGTGCCCTGCGGATCGAGCCGGTAGATGATGTCCGGTGTGCTGCGAAGAATCGAGCCCAGATAGTACTCGGAGCGCTGAAGGGCCTCTTCGGCGAGCCGGCGTGCGGTGATGTCGTAGACGATGCCCTCGAGGGCCAGCGGTTCGCCGTGCTCCCCTCGGATGAGGATGCTGCGCTGGCAGAGCCATCGCTTCTCGCCGGATTTCTGCGTGATTCCGAAGTCCACCGTGGGCGGATCGATGCCGCGCTTGATATGGTACCAGGCCTTCCTGAGGTACTCCCTCCAGTCGAATTCGAGCAGCTCGTCGAAGATATCCTGGCGTTCGAGCAGTTCCCGCGCCGTAAGGCCGAAGATGTCGACGCAGCGGCCTCCGATGTAGGTGAGCACGCCGTCCGGCAGGGACTGACGGTAGATGACGGCCGGCGCGTTGTCGATCAGACGCCTGAGCTCCGCCTCCTTGAGCTTCAGCTCGGCCTGTGCCTCCATCAGGTCACGGTTCTGTTCCTCGAACGCGTTGTTCGAGGCCTCGAGCTCTTCGATGCTCGCCACGAGCTCCTCGTTGACGGCGGCCAGCTCCTCGTTTTTGCGCGCGATGGTCTCGGCCGCCTCCCGCAGGCCGCTCACGTCCCTGCCCTCGGCGAGGATGAGCTCGACTTGTCCGCCTGAATCGAAAATGGGCTTGAGCGAAAAATCGAAATGCGCGACGATTCCTTCCTTGGAAACGTGGCGTGTCGAAAACCTCATGAACGCGCCGCCGGCCGCGGCCGCAACCGCCTCGCGGACTTCATTCCCATCGTCAGGGAGCCCGTTCCACCAGGGGCTCTCCCAGAGGTAGTGCCCCCGTACGCGCCCGTGGCTCTCCCCTATGAACGCCAGCGCCGGCTGGTTGACCTCGAGAATCCTGCCTTCCCTGTCCAGGAGGCCGATAAACTGGAAGGTGCTGTTGAATATCGCCTGGAACCTTCGTTCACCCGCCGCGACAGTTTCCGAAAGCGCGGCCGAACGGGCCAGCTCGTCCGAAATGACCACTCCGACCAGAAGGATAATGCCGGTAAAACCGGCCTCGGAGATCATCGGCCAGCTCAGCGAAAGGTTGAAGACGACGGTGTCGTGAATCAGAGCGGCAAAGAGTGTAAGCACGCCCGCAAAGAGCAGTGCGGCCCCGCGCCGCTGGCCCACGCGATACTGGAGCGCGGCCGCGTAGAACACGACCGCGTAGGCGGAAATCACCAGCGCCTGATAGGCGATGAATAAGGGTCCGGCCGCAAGGTCGACCATGGAGATGTGCCCTCCCCACGGCAAAGGGTGGAGGGTGATACCGTGAACGGTTGAATCAAGAAAGGGAGGAAACACGTGGCGTGCCGCCAGAAAAAGGGCGAAAAGCGCCGAAACCGGTACTGTAAACCGACGAAGCGGTACTCCGGTGTATTCCCCGGCGAAGAGCAGAAGGGCAATGTGGAACAGGGCCGTCCCGTACATTCGAACGCGTGAAACAGTGTAGTACTCGTCGATTGACGCGGTCGAATAGAGATGGATGTTGCAGACAAGGTACACGACGATACTCAGGCACATCAGCGCGTGTGTTCTGTAAAGTGAAGGGTGTTTCAGGCGGAACGAAAAAAGAAGGCTCACGCCGCCGGAAAGCGCGCTCGCGCCGCATAATCCCCACAGCACCGCCTTCAACGGATCCATTGTCCCCCGCCCGCCGGGAGGCGCCGTGATATCTTTTCCCGGCGCCGGGCGGTGTCGGGAAAGTACGGCATGTGCGCCGGAACATGTGGTGCGATGATCTGGATCATGGCTGCGCTCTCGGATTCGCCTGTAAGTATTGTCCACCGGCGGGTCGTAAATGTCAAAAAAATAACGGACGCCTTAATGTGTGGCGGGTAAATCTTTGGTTGACAACCAATCATCGTACATTAAAAAGGTCAATCAAGTAGTAATATCATTCAATCCGCAATACGTCGTATTATAACAATACACTGCAATACTGCCCATACCCTGGCCACTCACCGGCCGGAACCGGCGCGGACGCGGACAGGGGCCGGGCGGCGAGCAAGGAGGAGACGCATGACCGGAGCGTATCAAAAAGCCTATGACGAATCACTGACAAATCCCGCGGAATTCTGGGGCCGGGCGGCGAAGGCCGTGCACTGGGACCGCCCGTACGACAGGGTGCTCGACGACACCAATAGACCGTTCTATCGCTGGTTTGCCGGGGGCGAGATCAATACCTGTTATAACGCGCTCGACCGCCACGTGCAGGGCGGAAGGGCCGATCAGACGGCGCTCATCTACGACAGCCCGGTGACCGGAACGGTGAGCCGGTACACCTACCGCGAGCTTCTGGACAGGGTGGCGCTCTTCGCCGGCGTTCTGACCGAAAACGGAGTTCGGAAGGGCGACACCGTGATCATCTACATGCCGATGATCCCCGAAGCCCTTGTGGCGATGCTCGCGTGCGCCCGTATCGGCGCGGTGCATTCGGTGGTGTTCGGCGGCTTCGCACCGAACGAACTGGCCGTGCGTATCGACGACGCGCGGCCCGTGCTCATTGTCACCGCCTCCTGTGGAATAGAAGGGAAGAAGGTGATCGAATACAAACCCCTCCTGGACCGCGCCATCGAACTGGCCTCGCACAAGGTGGCCAGGACCATTATCTATCAGCGCCCGCAGGCCTCCGCGGCTCTCACCGGGGGGCGCGATGTCGACTGGGCCGCGGCCGAAAAGAAGGCGAAGCCCGCCGGCTGCGTGGCGGTGAAGGCCACCGACCCGCTCTACATCTTGTACACCTCCGGGACCACCGGCATGCCCAAGGGCGTGGTGCGCGACAACGGCGGGCACGCCGTCGCGCTCACCTGGAGCATGAAATATATCTACGGCGTGGAACCGGGCGAGGTCTTCTGGGCCGCCTCGGACGTCGGCTGGGTGGTGGGCCACTCCTACATCGTATACGGACCGCTGCTCTACGGCTGCACCACCATCATGTACGAGGGAAAGCCGGTTGGCACGCCCGATCCCGGGGCCTTCTGGCGCGTCATCTCCGAACACAATGTGAGCGTGCTCTTCACGGCGCCCACCGCCTTCCGCGCCATTAAGAAGGAGGACCCCAACGGCGAGTACATGAAGAAGTACGATCTGTCGAAATTCAGAACGCTCTTCCTGGCGGGAGAGCGGCTCGATCCCGACACCTATCACTGGGCGAGCGACATGCTGGGCAAGCCGGTCATCGACCACTGGTGGCAGACCGAGACGGGATGGGCGATCGCCGCGAACTGCATGGGCCTCGAGCCCCTGCCGGTAAAGGCGGGCTCCCCGACCAGGCCGGTGCCCGGCTTTCAGGTGGAAATACTCGACGGCGACGGGAAACCGGTTCCCAACGGCACCGAGGGCATTGTGGCGATCAAGCTTCCCCTGCCTCCGGGTACGTTCCCGACCCTCTGGAAGAACGACGACAAGTTCCGCGAATCCTACCTGGACATCTATCCAGGCTATTACTTCACCGGCGACGGCGGGTACTACGACACCGACGGGTACATCTACATCATGGGTCGCGTCGACGACGTCATCAACGTGGCGGGGCACCGCCTGTCGACCGGGGCGATGGAGGAGGTCATCTCCCAGCACCCGGACGTCGCCGAGTGCGCCGTGGTCGGCGCCGCCGACAGCTTCAAGGGGCAGCTGCCTCTGGGCTTCGTGGTGCTGAAAAGCGGCGTCGAGCGTGAGCCGACCGCGATAGTGGATGAGCTGGTGCGCATGGTCCGCGACCAGATAGGCGCGGTCGCGTGTTTCAAGCAGGCGGTCGTGGTGAAGCGCCTTCCGAAGACCCGCTCGGGCAAGATCCTTCGCGGGACGATGCGCAAGATCGCCGACGAGGAAACCTACAACGTTCCGTCAACGATCGACGATCCTGTGATACTGGACGAGATAAAGGATTCGCTCGCGTCAGTCGGGTATCAGAAGGCGTAACGGGGGTTGAACGTCGCGGGGCGGTCGTCCGGAATCATCCGGCGGCCGCCCGGGGTGTCGCGGGCGGCTCTAGGGGTCAGACCGAGTAGGATGGCTCCTTCTTTACGAGAATCTCTTTTATTTTGGAGTCGCCGGCCGAAAAATAAATGACATGCGATTCGAGGATCTTGAACTCGCTCATCAGCTTGAGAAACTCTTCGTCGAAACCATGCTCCAGTAGATCGATTTCACGCACCCGCGTCTGCCCGATAAATAGTGCTTTCATGTTCCTTCCCGGCAGCAGTGATTTCCACGCAACAAGCGCTTCTCTTGCTGAAGTTTACCGCATGGTAGGCGGGGAGTCCGTTTTTGTCCAGTCTTTTAAAAGGTTTTTTTGTGCGGCGTTCCCGGAAAAAATTACGCGAACATTATTTAACATATTTGTAATTGACAGAATGTTTTTCCCTTTACTTTATTCTTTAGATTTTTCCTAAATGTCACGACCCGCCGGCCTCCGCGACCATTGCTCTAATTTTTGAGGTATTGAATGCCGAAAAGAGACGACATCAAGAAGATACTTATAATCGGCTCGGGCCCGATCGTCATCGGCCAGGCGTGCGAGTTCGATTACTCCGGCTCGCAGGCCTGCAAGGCCCTCCGTGAGGAGGGCTACTCCGTGGTCCTCATCAACTCCAACCCGGCGACAATCATGACCGACCCGGAGCTCGCGGAACGCACCTACATCGAGCCCATCACCCCCGCGGTGGTCGAGAAGATCATCGAGCGCGAGCGTCCCGACGCCGTGCTCCCCACGGTGGGCGGGCAGACGGCGCTCAATACGGCGCTCGCTCTCGCCGACAACGGCGTCCTCGACAGGTACGGCGTGAAGCTCATCGGCGCGGGGGTTGATTCCATACGCAAGGCGGAAGACCGGGACCTCTTCAAGAAGGCGATGATCAAAATCGGACTGGAGGTCCCCGACTCGGGCCTGGCCTCATCGATCGACGAGGCGCTGGCGGTGCTCGAGCGGATCAGGCTTCCCCTCATCATCCGCCCGGCTTTTACCCTCGGCGGCAGCGGCGGCAACATCGTCTACAATCGCGAGGACTTCGTGGACCTGGTGCGCAAGGGGCTGGACGAGTCGCCGATCAGCCAGGTGCTTCTGGAGGAGTCGGTCATCGGCTGGAAGGAGTACGAGCTTGAGGTGATGCGCGACACGCGCGACAACGTCGTCATCATCTGCTCCATTGAAAACCTGGACCCCATGGGAGTGCACACGGGCGACTCCATCACCGTCGCCCCCCAGCAGACGCTCACCGACCGCGAGTACCAGCACATGCGCGACGCCGCCATCCGGATAATCCGCGAGATCGGCGTCGACACCGGCGGCTCGAACATTCAGTTCGCCGTCAATCCCGCCGACGGCCGCATGATCGTCATCGAGATGAACCCGCGCGTGAGCCGAAGCTCCGCGCTCGCCTCGAAGGCCACGGGCTTCCCGATCGCCAAGATCGCGGCCAAGCTCGCCGTGGGGCTCACCCTGGACGAGATATCGAACGACATCACGCGCGAAACCCCGGCGTGCTTCGAGCCGACCATCGACTACGTCGTGGTTAAAATCCCGCGCTGGGCCTTCGAGAAGTTCGAGGGGGCCGACACGCGCCTGGGGACGCAGATGAAATCGGTCGGCGAGGCCATGTCCATAGGCCGAACCTTCAAGGAGTCCATGCAGAAGGCGCTGCGCTCGCTCGAGATCGACCGCTTCGGTTTCGGCATGGACGGCAACATGAAGCTCGACGATACGCTGAAGGGCCTTCCGGAACGCCCGCGGGACGACCTCATCGAGCGGGCGCTGGTTACGCCGCGCGAGGACCGCATCTTTTACGTGTACAAGGCTCTGGAGCTCGGCTGGGAGGTGGAACGCGTCCAGCGACTCACCGGAATCGACCCCTGGTTCCTGGAACAGCTCCGGGAGATCGTTCAGGCCGGACGGGAATTCGCGCGGTCGTACGCCGGAGAGGGCTTTAAGGCCGATTCGATACGCGTTATGAAGATGCTCGGCTTTTCGGACATGCAGCTCGGCTATCTTGCCGGCAGGGACGAGATCGACGCCCTGCACGCGCTCGGCGTCCCGGCGAAAAAGGACCTCTCGAAGGCGCTCAAGCGGCGGGAGCGGGAAGTACGCGAGTTCCGGTTCGCGAACGGCATACTCCCCGGCTTCAGGCTGGTGGACACCTGCGGCGGGGAGTTCGAGGCCTATACGCCCTATTACTACTCCGCCTACGACGACGAGGACGAGTCGCGAAGGACCGAGAAACGAAAGGTCATGATACTGGGAGGGGGCCCCAACCGCATAGGCCAGGGCATAGAATTCGACTACTGCTGCTGCCACGCCTCCTTCGCCCTGCGCGAGGAAGGGG
>Ga0116174_10004356_pt1 | contig 11214 bp, 10 predicted proteins | sample AD_UKC087_MetaG_FD_89801 | JGI IMG/M metagenome (GOLD analysis project Ga0116174, IMG submission 89801) | Active sludge microbial communities of municipal wastewater-treating anaerobic digesters from USA - AD_UKC087_MetaG | ecosystem: Engineered > Bioreactor > Anaerobic > Digestate | place: USA...
AGGAAAAATACCCCAATTATCAGTTTTCAGGAACAAAAACAAGGTGAATGGAATACCAAAAAGAACCGAGATCTGACCAATGATGGTCCTTCCATAGCGCGGGCTTTTCTTGTCAGCCCAATCGCCAAGAAAACCGCCCATGACGTTACTGATAGCTGTACCGACAATCATTGCCCCAAACACCATCGGCGCCATCTGCGTCGATAGTCCCCGTTCTTCAACCAGCCATAGTATCAGGAACGCACCCATTATCACCCAGGGCATTGATCCAGCCAACCCCTGCAGAATAGCAACTCGAATAGTTGGAATGGAGAGCACTTTTTTAATATCGCTGATTTGTGCGGTGTATTTTTGCGAATTCTCAAGTGTTAATTGACCGCGCATCTCAGGTTCCGCTTCTCCCCGCAAAGGTTCGTCAACGAAGAAGAGAATAATAAAACCGGAAATAATACTGGCAACACCAAGGATCACGAATCCATATCTCCATGTTTCAGGCGTAGCCAGGCGACCAAGCCCAAGTGTAAAGATGATAATGCCAAGAATCCCCACTGATTCCAAGAGTCCGAGCATTCTACCTCGTATCTTTGGCGCAAAAGTGTCAGACATGATCGAAAAAGTAGCCGGCATCAAACAGCCTAATCCAATTCCGGAGATGACCCTGACTGCCAGCAATTGACTGAAGTTTTGCGTGAGACCCACCAGAATGGTCCAGATCCCCCAAAAACCAGTTCCCCAGAAAAGGACTTTCTTGCGCGAGTACCGGTCGGCAAGGAAACCCCAAAATGGAGAACTAAGTGACTGCAAGAGACTGCGCACAAAGGTTATCCAGGACAAGTTTTGAAAACTTAATCCCCAGATTTGTCTCAATACCGGGCTGAAGATGGACATTGCCTGCCCTTCGCCCTGATCAACAAAATATCCCAGTGAAAGTGCCAGCAAAGTTTTCCACTTCGCACGCTTTTCATGAACGGGTTCCACACTATTGGTTTTGATCACTTCATTAGCATCCATTGAATCTCCTTTTGGCAATTCCCACTATTTTACTCGGTAAAGCCCAGGAATTGAATTTGGAGTTAAACTAAAGTATCAAAAAGATCCAGAGGAAAAATGATCCAGGCAATTCACCCAACACCCACCCCAAAGGCAAATCCTGCTGCGATTATTCGTGAAGGCAACGCCCGGTTTACAATTCTGACAAGCCGCATAATTCGTATGGAGTTTGATCCTTTACAGAATTTCGAGGATCATGCCAGCCAGGTTTTCCTCTATCGTGATCAACCCGTACCGAACTTTAATACCTGGAAACAAGGTGGGTGGCTCCACATTGAGACAGACCGCCTCCATCTCCGATTTGTTGAAAATGGGCGGTTCCACTGGCGCGATCTGCACATCACTGTCAAAGAAACAGGCAAAACCTGGCAATATAGCTGGCCTGATCAGGCAAATCTTGGTGGCACGGTCCGCACGCTCGATAGCGTCAACGGCAGGCTAAGCCTTCCGGACGGATTGGTCTCACGCAGCGGATGGGCTGTCGTGGATGACAGCAACAGTTTGATATTTGACGATCAGGAATGGCTTCAACCCCGCGTGACCTCGCCGGAGAAACGGGATCTTTACTTTTTTGGCTACGCGCAAGATTACCTCGCAGCAATTACTGAATATCAAAATATCTCCGGCAAACCAGGTTTGCTGCCGCGCTGGGCATTGGGAAACTGGTGGAGCCGCTATTGGGCGTATTCCGACCGGGATTTGTTGGACCTCATGGATGCCTTTACAGAACATCAAATCCCGCTCTCAGTCTGCATAATAGACATGGATTGGCATATCACCAAAACGGGAAACTCAAGCTCAGGATGGACAGGTTATTCGTGGAACAGGCAGCTTTTTCCTGACCCCGGACTGTTTATTAATGAGCTTCACCAGCGCGGGCTGAAGACTGCTCTGAACCTCCACCCCGCTGAAGGTATCCACCCGCACGAGGATGCCTATCCCGCGATGGCAAAAGAGCTGGGTCAGGACCCCTCTGAAGGTAATCCCATTGCATTTGATATTGCCGATCCTGACTTCGCAAAAGCCTATTTTACGTATCTCCATCATCCGCAGGAAGCACTCGGTATCGATTTTTGGTGGATAGACTGGCAGCAAGGAACTCAATCCGGCACTGCCGGCTTGGATCCACTTTTCTGGCTTAATCACCTGCATTACTATGACCTTGGCCGCACAAACGAAAAGCGCCACTTCATTTTCTCCCGCTGGACTGGCTTGGGCGGGCATCGTTACCCTATCGGCTTTTCCGGGGACACCATCGTCTCCTGGGATAGCCTGGCATTTCAACCAGAGATGACAGCCACCGCAGCAAACGTGGCTTACGGTTGGTGGAGCCATGACATTGGCGGACACTGCGAGGGGATTGAAGACCCGGAACTGTATTTACGCTGGGTGCAATTTGGCATTTTTAGTCCCATCTTCAGGCTTCACGCAACAAATAACGAATTCATCGACAGGCGTCCCTGGGCGTACGGCAAGGACGTTTTGGAAAACGCGCGGAATGCTCTCCAACTCCGGCATTCTTTGCTGCCATTGATCTACACCTCAAATTGGCAGAATGCCGAGCAGGGTGAACCCATGATCCTCCCGATGTATTATTCCTGCCCAAATGAGGAATCCGCTTATGAGGCGCCGAATCAATACATGTTTGCCAAACAGTTGTTGGTTGCCCCTGTAACCCAGCCTGCAGACCCGAGCACCAGGCTTACACGCCAGTCTGTCTGGCTTCCTGCCGGGCAATGGTACGACTTCTTTACTGCTGAAACCCACGATGGCGGGCAATGGTTAACTCTTTACGCAGATCAAAGCCAGATCCCTGTGTTTGCCAAGGCGGGTTCGATCATCCCCATGGATGGAAAATTATCAGGGAATGGGGTCAAATTGCCTGCCCGACTGCATATAAGATTTTTTGCCGGCAAGGATGGAAACTATCAACTTTTTGAAGATGATGGCGAAACCCAGTCTTATCAGGATGGCATTTTTGCTCTGACCACTTTCTCACAAACCCTTGATGGCGAATTTCTCCAACTGAAAAAGACGATCGTGAACGGGCAACCTGATGCTGTCAGTGGTTTTCCACGGATACGGGACTACGAGTTTGAAGTTATTGGAGTCAGCCAACCAAGTGAGATCGAGGTTTGGAACGGTGGAGAAGAAATTGGTTTTTCGAGCACCTACGATGAAACCAGCAAATCAATAACCATCTGTGTCAGTAAAGTCCAAGCTGACCAGGAAATCCTGGTGAATCTCAACGGCATACATTTAGATGCATATCAAACCACCCCGATCGCTCGTCTCCGCCGGGTGATGCAATACTTCCACCTGTCCACCCTGGCAAAAGGATTGTTCATGCAGAAGCTGCCGGCGCTGTTAATCAATCCTGCCGCTATTTTCGAAATATCCCACTTTTTCACCAAGCCACAATTGTTGGCAATCTACGAATCGATAGTTCCGTTAAGTGGACAAAAGCCATCATGCGATTCGAATTTGGCTTTTGAATTGGTGATGAGTGAAATGCGGAAAAGATTGAAATAACCAGTCTGTCTTATTTTATTGGGTCTTGGTTTTCGTCTTTATGCTGTCCGATATCAGTAACATATTCCGGTGGATGGAGCATGTCTGTTTCTGCCTGGTCGTAAATGACAGGTTGGTCTAACATTGCTTCATTTAAGATTTTTCGCGGATAATTGCGCAATTCATCTGTGGTCTGAACGACTTCACGAAACAGACCGTCTTTACTCAATTTTCGCAGGAAGCTCCCCAGTTCTCCTCCGAACTTCTTGATCCGATCCGGACCAAGCAAAATGAAAGCCAGCGTGAAGATTAATAAGATCTCAGACCAGCCAAGATTTAAGAATTCCATTTTTTCTTTCTCAGGAAGGTTTGGTCTCGTCAGATTCTTTTTCTTCGTCTGACTTCTTCTTGCCGTTCAAACCTTCTTTAAACGCTTTGATGCCGGACCCCAATTCTCCGCCAATCTTAGTAATTCGTCCTACTCCAAAAACCAAGATCAGGACCACCAGGATCAGGATTATTTCAGGCCAACCTAAATGTCCCATATCACTCTTCCTCCGAACTTTCACCTTCACTGGTACGTCTTGCTTTGTACGCCAGTGCCGAAAGCCCAATACTCAATAAATATAATACAAATAATGGCAACATGAAGATTACCATGTTAACAGGATCACCGGTTGGGGTTATCACAGCCGCCAACACCGCAATCACAACCAGCGCGACACGCCATCCCTTGGTGAGCAATCCAGGTTTAATAATGCCTGCCCTGGAAAGAACAAAAATCAACAAAGGCATTTCAAAACTCATCGCAATCCAAAAGATCAGGTTGATTACAAATCCGAAGTAGGAGCTCAAACGCAGGCTGGTTTTTACTTCCAGCAGGCTGGTAAAAAACTTCATCGAGGCTGGAAGCATTACAAAATAAGCAAAACTGCCACCAGCCAGGAAAAGCACTGTCGCGAATGGAACGGCAATCAGCAAACCGCGTTTTTCCCTCTTCTTGAGTCCGGTACCAATAAAGGAGAAAAGTTGGAAGAAGATCCATGGCAGCGCAATAATCAGACCGATCAGCAGCGCAAGCCGCATATAGACAGACATCGACTCGGTCACTTCGATGACCTGAAGCTTCTCCAACCCGCCGATCGGTCCGGCAAAAAAGTCAAGAACTGGCTTTACAAAAACAGCTCCTGCAATCACACCCGCAAAAAGACCGCTCAATGCCCGAAAAAGAACCTTCCGTAATTCCTCCAGGTGTTGAGTTAGGGGCATTTTGTTTGACTCGTCGTCTTCCATACTGGGATTATACATAACCAGGGCAGTTTTTGCCTTGTTCTATTCTATACCGAAGAGAAGCTTGACCTCTTTTATGACCAAATCCTTAGCGCCATCTTTTTCGAGGTCATAAATGGTCATCTCAGGATATCGCTGGCTGAAGTATTCTCGTAATGAAGGTCTGAAAGTTACCACATTCAAGTCAAACCTTCTCGTGTCCACGACGTCCAATGCCTTGACCCAGCCCTTTCCTTCCAACACTTCCAACGGACCGATCTCGTCACAAAAGAACACGCGGCCATCTTTGATTTCCGCGAGATTTCTATTGACCCACTCAAAAGCCTCAGGCAAGACTTGCCACTTACCAATACTAAATTGGCTGACGTCAGCGATCGGGGTCATTAAGAGCTGTTCCTCAGCGCTTTCAAGCCACATAACATTGATGCCAATCTTAGCTTTTTCATGAAAGACAGCGGGTGATATGAAACCACTGCAGGCAACACTTCTGGAATGAAGTTCCTGTACCAACATTTTGCAGGTAAGGGTTTTGCCACTGCCGCTCGAACCACATAAGCCAATTATTACTGATTTGGGTTTCATTTTACAGACAATGCTAATTGCTGGCAGGTTTCCAACAGAAGTGAAGCCGCGTTGATCAGGCTTGTTTCATCAATATCAAAGCATGGATGGTGCAGGGGAAACCGCGTTGCCGGGCTTTCTTTGCCGGCACCGACGAAAAGCATAGCGCCGGGTATACGCTGAAGAAACAATGCCATATCTTCAGACGCCATCATTTTCAGTTGTTGTTCAATCACAAAATTTGGATCTATTACCTTGGCTGCAACTTGCGCAGCCTTGCAAATTGCAGGATTATTTACCAACGGTGGAGCATTATCCTCCAATTCGACCTCGATCTCACATCCAAACGCATTTGCGATTCCTTCGCAAATCTGCTTCGTCGATGTCTTGATTTCCTCTTCCACATCCGCGGTGAAAAAGCGCGGTGTACCGCTCATGGTCACAAAATCCGGAATGACATTAATAGTCGATCCGGCATGAATTTGAGTGATTGAATACGCTCCGCTTTCAAGCGGATCAATTTTACGGCTAACAATGGATTGCAAAGCGGTGATCAAGTGGGCGCTTGCCAGGATCGGATCTACAGCTTTGTGAGGACGAGCGCTGTGCCCTCCAACCCCATGAACTTTGATACGCAGGGCTTTGCTGCCTGCCATAACCGGACCAGCAGTAATCCCCAGCCACCCAGTTGGTTCTTCCGCCCATAGATGTACCGCCATGGCGTAATCCGGGTTGATGTACTCAAGTACTCCATCCGCAAGCATAGCAACGGCTCCCTTGCCAATTTCTTCAGCGGGTTGAAACAGCAAGTAATAACTGCCTGCCAATTCTTCTTTCATCTCAGCAAGGATTTTTGCCGTAGTCAGTCCGATTGCGACATGTCCGTCATGACCGCATGCATGCATCAATCCCGCCTTCGTTGAAGCAAATTCAAGCCCTGTTTGTTCTGGGACAGCAAGCGCGTCCATATCAAAACGCAATAAGAAGCGCGGTCCGTCACGTAATACTGGTAACGAAGCCACCAGCCCAGTCTTCCCGATCCCGCGCTTAACCTCAAAACCTAATGCAGCTAACTCCGTTGCTGCGTACTCAGCCGTCTGAAATTCCTGGAAAGCGATTTCCGGATTTTGGTGAATATGCCTGCGGTGTTGGCTTGCCGTTTCTTGTAGGGTTTTGGCGAATTGGTAAATACGCGATTCACTCATAGAATCAATCTCCTGAATGATTCAACATAACGCATATCTTCACCCCACTGGCTTCGCCGCCTGGTTTCCATATGGTCAAGGAAGGCTGAAGGCTCACCTACCTGGGAGACGTGCTCCAACAAGGCATCCAACCTTAATTGCCAGTGCCGCGTAACTTCCATTTCGAAATTGGCGTCAACTGGTAAACTCAGCCAAAGTTCCTCAACACGATGTTGAGGGAAACCCTCATCAATCAACTCAGGGAAGAATGCGGGATTTCCGACTGCCGGGAAGATGGCATCGATCACGATCTGACCTGCAGCGCGATGATCAGGATGGTTGATGCGCCCCCTTTGGTAGATCAACAACGGGTCACATGTGGCGATAATATCCGGGCGAATTCTCCTGATCTCCCGTACCACATTCTTGCGTGTTTCGATGCCGGGCACAAGGTAACCATCCTGATAATCAAGATAACTGACATTCCGGACACCAAGTTTTGCGGCGGCATTTTGCTGCTCAGCCATTCTCACTGAAACCAACATGGCAGAATCCGGAAAACCAGGGCTAACTCCTCTCTGACCTTTCGTCAGCAGCAGGTAATTGACATCATGTCCCTGCCGCGCCCACTCAGCGATCGTTCCACCCATAAAGAATTCCGGGTCATCCGGATGGGCGAGGATAACCATGATCTTTTTAGATCCTTTCCAATCTGGAAACGTCATTGACTTGTCACTCCTGTTTTGTAGAAGTGCCCGAGGATTGACTGCGGTGTGGACGGGACTTCCGTCTTCGTCCAGGATTGCTTTTACTCTGCTCCTGGGATTGACTGTCCTCATTCTGCTGTTTTGGTTTGGCATGTTGGCGGGGCTGCTGGTTATTCTTTTTGTCCTGGTTTTGCCGCCTGTCATTTGAAGATTTCTGGTCTCGTCTTTGCCTCTGCTCTACCCTTGGGTTCTGACCACGAGGCTCTTCACCCTGGCGCGGTCTGGCTTGACGTGTTCTATAATTTCCTCGAGGTTTTTCTTCCCGTGGTTTGGGAGATTCCAATCGTACAACTTCGACATCTTCTTCCTTTTCCGGGAACGAATAATCTTCGACGACTACAGGCAGCCTCTTTTCCTCCAGCATCCCGGTTTCAAGTTCTGTGCGGGTAAACTCCCTGGGACCCTTCTCAGGTAATTCAATCAGCACTGAATCTCTTAAGGGCATGACCTGCAGCACTTTGCCCTCACCAAGAGGCGTGCTGACTATTTTCTTTTTCTTGGGCAGTTTTGTTCGTGCTTCTTCGTACATGTCATGCTCATATGCCAAACAGCAGCGAAGCCGGCCGCAAATTCCGGTTATTTCCATCGGTGTCAGAGAAATATCCTGTGATTTTGCCATCTTGATCGAAATGGAACTAAATTCCGTCAGGAACCTGGAACAACAGCGTTTTTCAATCCCACAGGAACCAATTCCAGAAAGAGACTTGGCGGCATCTCTGGGTCCGACCTGCCGAACCTCGATACGGCAATCCTTAAACATGTGCGATACATCACGGATGAAGTTGCGAGGGTTGAAGTCTGCCGTGGTTTCGTAATTTAAATAAACAGTCAACCGCGTATAGTCCAGACTGTACTCAGCGTCTACAACTTTTACGCCTTCATGACCAGGATCACGTAAGTATTTTTCTACAGCCAGAACGACTTCCTGTTCTTTTGCGATGATCTCTGATTTTCGCTGTAAATCTTCGTCATTCGCAATACGCTCGATAGCTTGAACCTCTGTAGGATTTCCTGGTTGGGGCAGGTTCAAAGTCGTAACCCTTCCGATTTGTTTTCCCCTGACCGTATTGACCACGACCAGGGTATCTTTTTTAACTTCCAGCTCATCAGGAAGAAGGAAGGTATAAGTTTTGCCTATTGGCTTAAATTGAACACCAATATAAATTGTTTCTGACATGATGGCGATTATATCATCCCATACCCTGATGCTCGTGCGCCTTTTTGCTGGCTTCGGCTGCAACCATGCAGGCAATATCCCGCAATGCTGCCGCGCCAGAGTTTTGCGCGCTTGTGAGCACGACAGGGCTGCCGGTATCCCCACCTTGACCAATCCTGGGATCAAGCGGAATTCTGCCCAGGAAAGCAGTACCAACCCGGAAAGCTAAATGCTCACCTCCGCCTTCACCAAAAACCGCCAGCTTGCTGCCATCCGGCAGGATCATGTAAGACATGTTTTCAACGATTCCTAAAACCGGCACTTCAAGTTTTTCAAACATGGAAACCGCCCTGGCAGCGTCATCAATTGCAACTTGCTGCGGAGTTGTCACGATGACTGCACCCGTGAGAGGCAAAGTCTGGCTTAAAGAAAGCTGCACATCCCCTGTACCAGGCGGAAGATCGACAATAAAGTAATCAAGGTCGCCCCAGTCAAAATCGGTGATGAATTGCTGGATCGCTGAGTGGAGCATAGGGCCACGCCAGATAAGAGGCTGTCCGTTTTGCACAAGGAAACCAACCGACATGACTTTCATCCCAAAAGCTTCAGCCAGTGGGATCTTGCCATCTGATTCCCTGTCAGGCAGGCGGTCAATACCCAGCATCCGCGGGATGTTCGGACCATAGATATCTGCATCCAGCAAACCAACTTTCGCGCCATCTTTCGCCAAAGCTACAGCCAGGTTAACTGCAACGGTGGATTTTCCCACACCACCTTTACCGGAACCGACCGCGATGACATGTTTGAACTGGTTTTTGTCGATGGTAACAGGTTTTGGATGACTGACGCGTGCGGTCATATGAATATCGACTGATTTGGCATCTGTCATACTCAATACTGTTTGGCGGGCGTCATTTTCTATCTTGGATTTGAGCGGGCAGCTTGGTGTTGTGAGTTCAATCGAGAAACTGACATCATCCCCATTGATTTTCAGGTCTTTTACCATTCCAAGGCTCACAAGATCCTGATGCAGGTCAGGGTCCATTACATGACTTAGGGCATTCAACACAGCTTCATTTGTTATCAAAATTTTCTCCTGGAGTCTTTTTCTTTGTTCTTCCTGCTGTCCACGGTTTCATTTTCCACCAAATGACCAGACAGACTGTGGAAGACGAAATCAAGCGATTATTATACTCAACTTCTATTGGGTCTCTTCAACAGAGTAGCAGGCTTTCAACCTCTCGTAATCTTCCGGTGTGTCGATATCCAACGCCATGCATTCATCCAGCCAGGGAAGCAATTCCACCTGGAATTCAGAGAAAATTGCCCTTCCTCCCTGGTCACCCCTCACTTCTCCAAGTCTCTTGAAGGTATGTTTTGGAAAAAATACCGGATTGGCACGGCGATCGTTGACGTAAGGAATAGTTATCTTTCCACTTTCGAGTCCCCGCTGAATGATGCTGTCGCAAAAAAATGGATTGATCTGAGGTTGGTCCCCAAGCAGTATCAGAGCCCCATCGACATCATCCGGAAGGTGTGCCAGTCCGACACGGAGCGACGAACTTTGACCGTCAAACCACGCCTCATTTACTGCCACAACGTAATTATCTGGCAATGTTGGCAAAATCTCCTGCGCGTTTGCCCCAAGAACTACAACCAGCGGAGCAAGTTCAACTTCACTTGCTGTATTTATGACACTATTCAAAACCGTTGTTCCACGCCAGGGAAGCAATTGTTTTGGCGATCCAAACCGGCTGGAGCCGCCTGCTGCGAGAATAATTCCTGCGACTTTTTTATTCATAATCCCAAAAACCAACTACCTCCGGCTTTAGTTTCCCTAATTTCCGCAGCACCTTTTCGGCAGTGAGAGGAAAACTATGGAAACGTATTCCAGTAGCCTGGTATACCGCGTCAATTACAGCGGGCGCAAACGGCAAAAAGGGCATCTCGCCCATCCCCCTGGCACCAAACGGACCGATCGGATCGGGACACTCCATGATCACTGAACGTGTACGGTCAGGGATGTCCAGCACAGTAGGAATAAGGTAGGTTGAGAATTCCTTGGTAAGAGCCTTGGTGTTTTTCTTCTTCCAGTTTTCAAGAACAACATAGCCTGTCGCCTGAACCACTGCTCCCTCAATCTGCCCTTCAACCTGGATTGGATTGATTGCTTTGCCAACATCATCAACGCTGATCACATCCCGCAGGAGGACTTCACCAGACTGGATGTTGACATCAGCAAATACTGCCTGTGCTACATAACCGTATGTGAAGTTGGGTGTGCAGTGACCGTCCGTTTTGTCCATCCGACTGGTGGCGGGTGGTCGGTAGACGAAGGAACCAACCGCGGGCCGTTCGCCTTCCTGCCATTTTTCCAAGGCGAGTTTTGCCGCGCCGATGATGGAATTACCTGCCATGTGTGTCATGCGTGATGCGGAAACGCTGCCCGAGTTGAGCGTATTGGAGGTATCTGAGTAGTGCAGTTCAAGTTTGTCGAGCGGAAGATCCAGCGCTTCCGCTGCGATTTGGGCAAACGCTGTGTGGGAACCTTGTCCGACTTCCGCGCCAGCATGGAAGAGCCTGGCTTTTTCGATCTTCTCATTTCCTTCCAGGATAATGATGGCGCCACAGTTTTCAGGCGCGCCATACGAAAAACCGATATTCTTATAGCCACAAGCGATACCAAGCCCGCGCC
>Ga0116174_10004358_pt1 | contig 11213 bp, 3 predicted proteins | sample AD_UKC087_MetaG_FD_89801 | JGI IMG/M metagenome (GOLD analysis project Ga0116174, IMG submission 89801) | Active sludge microbial communities of municipal wastewater-treating anaerobic digesters from USA - AD_UKC087_MetaG | ecosystem: Engineered > Bioreactor > Anaerobic > Digestate | place: USA...
AGGATATTAGCCATCCGCCCCTTAAGCTTGGCAAGCAGATCGTCGTGGTCGTCCCAAAACACAATATCCAGGTCGCCCATCGACTGGCCCCGAGCGACTGAGGCCAGAATCTCGTCATCACCCGGATTGACGACTGATGTTCGGTATCCGTCCGCAAGCGCGAGGGCCACACTCTCCTCGGCTGGACCTCCCTCCTCCTCATCAACTCGCATGCAGACTGTAAGTGGAGCAATGCATTCAGGGTGGTCTCTCTGAAGCCACTCGATAATGTCAGCGAAAGGCCTCCCAGGTCCAATTGGTGGTAGCTGGTTGGGATCACCGACAAGAATCAGACGACTCAATGGGCCGGAGTCAAGAGCACGCAGCAATGTGCCAAAGAGGTCCGTTGGGATCATTGAACACTCGTCGATGATAACGGTGGTCGCCTGGAAGGGGCTCTGATCGCTTTGTTGTTTGATTACGAAAATATCAGGCACGAACCAGCCCTGCTTAAGCAGGAACTGGTGAATGGTCATTGCATTTCGTCCGGTTTTAGTGGAAAGTCGAACGCGGGCCTTTCCGGTGGGAGCCAACAAGAGCGTCGGATGTCGACCCTCGACACGCACCAATTCCTGAAGAAATACCTTCAGTACCGAAGTCTTGCCAGTGCCAGCTCCTCCTGTCAGCACGCTCAGTCTTCGCGAGAATAGCGTGGCGAGGGCAGTTCGCTTCTCGGCCAGCGCCGCCCTTTCACGGTCGGATTTCGGTTCACCAAAGAGCTTCTTTAGCGCTCCGAGCCAGTCAATCGGGGGATCGACCGCCGGATTCGTCTTCTTGGCCCGCCGCTTAATCAGCGAAGCGGCATTTTCCTCCAGCAACTGGAGATGCTTGAGCGCGACAAGCTCGGGATCGGAGTCGAAAGCTGTCCACATGACTTTTTGATAAAATTCGGCTTCGGCCAATACGACTTCACGATCTGGCCGACACGCCCTTCTCTCAGGAAAGCGTCCAATGATCCTGTTCAGAAAGTCAGCGAATGTGAGGACAGTATCTCCGTTATTTGCGGCCTCCTGGAGAACCGCAACACCAACCGCCCGAACCCTACGCCGGTCGTCGTGAGAGATCTCGTCGGCATCGGGAAACAGCGCGGCATCCCCTTCGGGCCTCAGGCCATGATCGACTGTTTCCAGCGCCACAGGATCGGAGTCCGCCGACCCAAGGTCGCACTCGGATAGGATGTAGGGATTGGCGACCAAGTCCTTCTCAGTCGCATCAATTCCGCTCGCTGCACGCTGGTCGGGATTGGCGATCCGCTGCACCTGACTCGGGGTGAGCTCAAGCCGGACGAGCTTGGACAGCAGCGCATGGCGAGTTTTTATGATGCGCCAGCGCTCTCTCGCTTTGAGGAGCCCAACTCGGTAAGGTCCATTGTCCGGCTCGCTCCTCCCTTCAAGGATTGACAGGACGTAGTCCCATGAATTTTCACCCCGTTTTGCCATTGGTGCCAGCACAGTTCGCTGGAACGAGGTCCCCTTCGAAAACCCGAGGTACTGGAGCACGCTGCCAGCGCCAGGGAACGGGCCTCGACCGCTCCATGCCTCGGCCAGAACGTCGTTTAGCCAATCGAGGCGTCTTTCCCAGTCAGAAGCGACGTGCCCATCAGCCTTGACGCGCTCCATACACTGGATAACGCGCTCAATGATGGCAACCGCCACGTCGTCGGAAACATGTTCCCCTCCATACGAGAATGGAAGCAGCGCGCTCCTCGGAACTCGGCAGATGATATCGTCAGTGCTGTGACCATCCCGCAAGTATTCTTGGTACGGGATACGAACCCCCTGTTCGGGGTACGCCTGGGTAATCCGTCGGGACCAAACTGGATACTGATCTTGGTACTTTGGGGTCGTGCCAAAATAGATCTGAGGCCCAACCTCAGCGATCCTTCCAATACCGACAATAATGCGCGGCGAGTTTTCATCAAGAGGATTCCCATGGTTGCAGTAATAGAAAACAAGGGAGTTCTTTGGCTCAAGTTTTCCCCAGAATCGCTTGAGAAGCTCACGCTGGCGGTCAGGCTCGAAAACCCAACCATTACTTCGCGAATTGTCTGGCCCTCGAAGTGATATATCTTCAGCCTCGCAGACCTCTTGGACAAATTCCTCTCGCATCCAGCGATAAGGAGCTGGGCACGACGAATACGGAGGGATGTCTTCTGAGACCGCCGGCAGCCTCCGAAACTCAAGCGGGTCTTGATGTGTTATTGAAAATCCTCTTTCTGCGTAAGCGCCCGGATCACGAGAGCATGGGGGTAACCAACCCTCCAAGTCTGCAAGAGGCTTTCCGGCTGATCCGCGCTCCTTTTCATCGTCCCGCGAGTCACGTATGTGTTGGTGGACAATACAGTGAGCGTTGAGGTGCGGCTGGTCACATATGTGGCCATCCCAGGCCCGATCATGCCATGCCAACCTTACTGAGAGATGCATGGTCATGCTTTCTCACCCATGTTGCCTTCCATGCTAATCCTCGCTCCTTCCTATTTCTTCGAGAATCGTTTTTATATCGCAGAGATGGGTCTCGACGAACTGAATGGTCGTTTCAAGATCGCCGAGTCGCAATGGAGCCTCCAATGAGTCCATATTCAGAAGAGCCTTTCTCAGATCGGCCATAACCGCTTCGTCCTTCTTGCCAAGCTCTTTGTACATTGCAGCGCAAAGTGGGCATAGGGCCAAAAACTGTGCCTCATGCTCCAAGGGCAATTGATCCTGAGAGAATGCCTCGACCGCTTCGAAATAGTACTGGCCGTCGCGTTTTCTGAAAGGCATTTCCTTCTTGCAGATCTGACACACCATTTGGCCGTTATCGTTGGTATACTGTTCTCTGAGCCATAGAGAAGGGTCGATAGCGCCTCTGGTTGTCCGAACGCTTCTTTCGCGCTCTTCATATTCCTTTTTTGGGGATTCGGAGAGCTGGTCTGTTATCCGTTCCTGCCGACGTTTTGGATTCGTAACCGTCCTTGTTGGGAATGTTGGTTTACTATTCCTTGATGCGATTTCAGCCTTTAGCTGAGCAAACTCGTCCGGATGTCTCTTCAAAAACTCTATATCCTCAAGAGAGACTCCGAGTATATTGGCATGTTGGCGTTTATTATCGTCTTCAGATGATGCTCTCCACCCGACACCTTGATTAATACCGAGAGCATCAATCAATTCCTCTGCCCCTTGAAAGTCATCAAGAAGCTGATCTGTGTTAATATCCCTCGGTTTTTCTATGCTCCCGTCCCGCGTAGGAATCCACTTCGTGTTCCTAAGGCGTGTCAGCATTTGAGAGTCGAAGGACTTGCTATGGGCGCTATAGTAAAACCAATGATAGCGACCTCTGAAAAACCAGGAGTCCAATTCCAAATGCTCTTTAAGATAGCCCCACAGGATGAGAGCAGCTTTCGCCTTATCTTCAAAACCCTGAACTGCCTCCAAAGATTGAAGGAAATCATCCAGCCCATGAAGGTTATAGTTCTCGATTGTCTCGGCACGAGTTGAGTATTCACTTACACCAGGAGGCAAGCCATCAGAAAACAGGATGCGCCGCGGGAGAGTCGCAATGCCAAGGTCGGACAAAATGCCTGGGGATACTGAAGCCATCGACTGTTCGGATAAGAACCACGCGTCTGTCGAACCGGAAAAATATAGCCGCAAATTCGGACTTTCCTGGTAGACATCGAGCGGCCTTTTATATGCCAGGTTTCCAACAGGGGCGACAGCCTTGAGAAAAGGTGTTTGCTTTGCCTTCTGGATCACTCTTTTCTTACCGACCTCCGAGTCAGAGGTCAAAGCGCGGAGAATTTTGCGAATGTCCGCCTCATGCTCGGACTCGGAAATCAAGGATAGATCACTTTTCGAGTACTTGGGTAGAACCCTTTCGACGATGTCATCAAACACGTCCGGTTCTAATAAACCCAACCGATTTAGGAAATTTCCCGCCTGCTCATCGCTTGCAATCGCCCGCTTCACAATCGGGAAGTCGGTGTCTTCGGGAGGAGGCAAAAAGGCATTTGGAGTTGTGCCGTCAGCCCGGAAAGGTATCACATGGCTATCATCTTGAAGACGGACAATAGGCTTGGAACGGAGAAGGCCTCCCGAATCCCCAGACCACCTTGGAGAACGCCAAAGTGCCTCTTGGCCAGACAAGTACCCATAAAACTCCAACAGCCATTCATCGTCTTGTATAGACAAAAAGGAATGGGTGATTCTTCGGGCAAAGCTATCGGGCGCGATCTCCTCGACCTTCAGTTCATTAAGCAAGTATGACCGTAGCTCCGGGGTTCGATCCTGAGTAATGGAGCCAGCCAGCCATTTGACAGTTGCTTCTGATTGAAAGAGTTTGCGAAGCTGTTCATGATCCAACAGTTTTCTAAGGTCAGCGCCACGAGCTAGTTTCGCATTTCGCGCTGAGACGAAGCTGCCATCATCTGCGGGCAATAGTTCATTGACTGCAAGATTATCCCGAACCGAGGTGACAATCGGCAGAAACATGCTGCCTGGAGGAAAGTCGTCCATCCTTATTGGTAACGCTTCAAGCAGTGAGACACCCAATAGACCAAGGTCCTTGAGTTGCGGCAACACTTCTGCCATAAGACAAGCAGTCTCGCGCACCAAGGTCGCGTTCCAATCGTCCTCTTTCGGAATATTGTCCCTTGCCGGCGTGGTCTTGTATGGACCCTGAATCAAAAATCCTAATCGGGTTTCTTTTTCGGTCGGAAAAAAGACCACGAGAGGTGAATCCTTGATTCTTGCAACCTCTTCCAGTTCTTCCCCCTCATTCCGTTGAAGGCGAAAACCGATCTCGACCGAGACTTGACGTGGACATTCCTCGGCAGGTTCAGGCACATCCACGGGCCGTTCAAAGAGCAGCCAGCTCTCGCTTTCATCCTCGCCGTTGTTCTGCCCAATAACCGTTACTTCCAGAGCACTGCCTCGTGCAGTCTCGTCTCGCAGATAAACACCACCCATCCCAGCCGGCAGTTTGTACTCGATCTCCCTGATCCTTCGGAGAAAAAGTAGTGTCCTGGCGCTCAGCTTACGAAGTCTTGTACTTATCTCTCTGCATGCGGTTGCCGGTTCCACCTCCTCCTTATTGAAGGGAAAAACGAAGAGCGTGGTCCATGAATCATCCATATTTCGCTTCTCGATGGCATATGGCCGCACATAGTTCTCGATTCTGAAGCTTTCATCGCCTGAGTGAATCTCTGGTGTCGTCGTGTAAGCGTAAACTGACTTGAAACCGATTCCGAACTTGCCGATCTGAGTGAGATCTTCAACCTTTGTTCCTGCGCCCACCCCGCAAATTCCGCGCACATCCTTTTCATCAAACGGCCGACCGTCATGAAAAACCTCGAGCTTGCCTTCAAGAAGTTGAAAAAGGACCCTCGATGCACCGGCATCCTCAGCATTTTGTAGAAGTTCAAATATGAAATGGGTTCGGTCTGTGTACAGCCTGCCCAGAAAGGACAGATGACGTGTTCCTTGACCGTATTCAATGATGTTGTCGACACGTATTTTGTCGTAATTACTCGGCATGGGACGCATCTCCAACGATCTGAATCACTCCGTATGCCACTGGCTCCGCGGTTATTTCCGCCTTTTCCATGGCGATGTCCAGTTCTTGAATGCGTCTTGCGTAGTCCGCCTCGGCCGCGGAGATTTGAGACTGGCGCATTCTCTGAATCTTTTCGTTGTCTGCCTGTCTGAGCTGTTCTTCAAGAAGCGCTATCCGCGCCCGATGACTCGTTGTAAGGCTTTCGCGGCGAAACTGCGCCAATTCTTGCGTTTTCTGTCGATGTCTCGCCCGTGCATCGGACCAAAGCTTGTAATGTTGGCCGTCCAATGCATCCCAACATGCCGAATCAACTTCCTTGGAAATATCGGCATCGAGGTCTGTTGCCTTCTCAAGCAGGCGGCTAAGATATGGTGTGACCGCTTCGGCGGAAGCGACTGGCCGCAATACCAAATCCTCCTTGATTCCGTGAAACCGCCATTGATAGATGGCGAACTCATATCGACCGGTGGGAACATCGTTGGCCTGAACCTTTAGCGTGGCGACTGCACGTTTCTTTATATTAAATAATAACGCAGCCTGCCGGACCAAGGGATGTAGAGGCATAATGAATGCGGCCTCCGGATGTTGTAAAGCGCAGTCAGATTCAAAGGTGATGAGAAGGTGGGGATTTCCTCCTTTTAGCCAGTTTTCCCAATCTTTAAAAACAGTGGTGTTTTGTCTGGGAAGTTGCTGGAAATCACGCAGCAGGATAGTCCTGGCATCTTGCGATAAACGAAGCGTTTTGAGAGGTTTCTCGCTAAGGATGTAGTCCTGCTCTCTGCCACAAACCTTTTGTAAATAGAGGGTGACAATCCTTTGTACGGAAATAGGGGCTAACCAAAAGCTTGACGCCTCCTCGATTTCTTTCCTCATCCGGTCTTCGGGCAGGCGGATTCCAAAGAGTTCCATTTGACGCTGTTCGAGTTCCTCTTGTTCCTGTATCAGACGGATCTTGTTGTCCGCCAATTGCTGGAGTTTTGCCTGGCGGTCCTCCTCGCTCAAGGTGAAGTTATCTGCGATGTCTCTAATTTCCTTGGTGATTTCCCCCAAGATTTCTTCGCTGCCGCCTAAGGCGCTGTTGAACACTCCTATGCGCAGAAGGCACCGCTCGTAGATATCAGCGTCGACGGTGCCCGGCGTGATCAGGTTGATTATGGCAACGCTTTCGCTTTTCTGGCCGTTCCGGTCGATACGGCCAATCCGTTGCTCCACACGCATCGGATTCCAGGGCAAATCGTAGTTCACAATGCAATCGCAGAACTGATAGTCTAAACCCTCGCAGCCAATTTCCGAAAACAACAAGACATCCAAGCTATCCGCATCGTCTCGATGCTTTTCGAAGCGGCCCCGGAGATCAACACGCTCTTCATCCGGTGTTCCGCCGTGTATCATCCCGACGCGAAAGCCATCCTCGCTGAGATGGCGATAAAGGTAATTTAGCGTGTGTCTGAAGCTACTAAACAGCATTACCTTGTTGTTGGGCAGCTTCTGCTTGTTCCGGATGGTGGTCCGTAGTGCCTCAAGTTTCGGATCGTCGGGGTCGAGTGATCGCGCACTCTCAAGGATCGATTGGATTTGCGTCTGTATTGTGTCTACAGCTTCGCCACGAGGAACAGCTTCCGTGTCATCTGCTTCCTCCCAGGACAGCTCGTCAAGATGGCGGTTCAGGATATCTTCAAGAAAAGGCGCGAGCCCGAAAAGACAACTCGCGGCTTGGCGTCTGATCGTGGTCATCATGAACTTGACGTTGATATCTCCATGAAGGCGGGCGAATATGTCGGCCTGAACCCGGAGAAGTTCGTCATGCAGTCGCTGCTGAGCAGGAGTAAAAGGAACGACTACCGTCTCAGGTTTACGTATCGTGAATTCGCCTATGTCCCTCCGGCGAGTCCGGTTTATTATTCCTGCGAAAGTGTGCATGGCTTCAAGGTCTCTAATGATCTGCACACGTTCCTCATTTGGGACGTCGCCTTCGGACAGTCTGGAACGTATTCGGATAAATTCCGGATTGTGGCGCAGAATAGCCTGACCCCAAGACGTAGCCGCAGCTTGATCAAGGGCCTCTCCTGACCGAGTTTGCCATTCCGGGTCTTGAACCCGTGCAAGCGATATCGCTTGGTTAATGTAAGGGTTTGGCTCCGCAATGTGCGCAAAACTCTCCTGATCAATGATCAGATCGGGACGGAGCGTATTCAGGAGGATGAAAAGGTCATTACTTCCGAGCTGGATCGGTGTCGCAGTCAAGAAGATGACAGCCTCAGCGTGGTCACAGAAAAAGCGCACAGCTTTGTGGCTGAATGTATCCTGATTTCGGATATGGTGCGCCTCGTCAACGATGACGAGATCGAAGCGAGGAGGCGGGTCGAGGTCAAGCAACCCCTTCTTGCGCTTTCGCTTGCCGTCTGGTCCTGAACCATAAAGCAAAACTTCATCGAACAAGGAATAGGGAACAATCACCCTCTGATGTTGCTCAGGCCAGACGCCTTCAAGGTGCATCTCGTTTATGCAGTAGCGCAGGGTGCCACCATCGAGATGTGTGAAACGTTCCTCGAAGCGCTTCATCTCGTTCATCCATTTGCGCTCGGTCACCAACGGGCGAGGGCACACGATGAGTACTGACCGGATATCACGTCTTGCCTGCAATTCGCGGAGAATAAGTCCTGCCTCGATGGTCTTGCCGACGCCAACACCATCGGCGATCAATAATCGCGGTCGATCCGATCTGATGAACCTCAGCACGGGGCGAAATTGATACGGTATAAAATCGACACGTGCGGCGTTGAGCGAATAGAGTGTCGATAAACTGGGATATCTGATTTGCAGCGCGGTTAGGTAGGCGTGAAACTGCTCACAGGGGAAGAATTCAGTGTCATCGTCGGGTACATCTTCAGCTTGTAGCTGAGATGCATAGAAGGTCTGGGTTTCGCCATTTACGAAGACCTTGAAGCGATTTTCCGGTTTACCCGGCATGACCGAAATCACCGCGCCCCGAATAGATGTGTTGGACCGGACACATACGATCTGCCCCGGTTCAAATTCGGCACCATCCCCTTTGTTTGTCTGGGGCGGCTTAGGGGCAGCCGCATCGGTTTCTGAAGGCGATTCAGTTTCTTTAACAAGGAGTGACGTCTTTAAGGATCGTACCTCTTGAATCAATGCTTCATTCGCTTCGATCACCACGGCAAAACGCTGGAGTGTGTCAAGGTCGCGGTATACATCGTCGAGGGGGAAGCCTTCAGTGGTCACATGGGCCCACCGGTTGCGGATCGTTTGCATCTCCTTGACGAAATGACGCGATTCTGACGTCAGGCCGAGTTTATTAGAAATCTGATACCAGTTCTGATCGAGCACTCGAAGCAGGGCGGCGAGGTCCAGAGCACCCAGGGATGCTATGCCCCGTTGCTCCATCCGCCGACGTTGCTGAAACGACAGGCCATTAAGGACGGCTTCCTTCCACCAATCTGCAAAGAGGGTTGGCAGCACCTTCTCAAGAAAAAGGGTAAGCTGTTTGGCCACCTCGCCTAATAGCTTCGAGATGGCGGCTTGGGTATGTTGATCATTGAATTGGTCTGCCATGTGCCATTCCCGTTTCAGGACCCATCAGGGGAAGATGCTACTGCCGCCCTCATTTCGTGCGCCAATCCCTCAAGCTCTTCTCGGGCCTTCTGCAGAATCAACGCTGCGCATTCCATGCAGTAGTTGTTCTTCGACATGTTCTCCTTAATGACCAAGCATTTGTCGCCCTGGCAGATAACGTGCTCCTGGTTCCGCGAGCAGTGTCTCCGCCGCTGGGCGGTTTCGAAGCAGGCGGATACGAGAAGGCGTTTCAGCTTGGGCATCGGTCATCTCCTTGAAAGGCGCTCCTGGATTTGGGCCTGGACGGCATCCCCGATCTGGTCAATCTGGTCCAAAACCTCCTCCAGTCGCTCGAGTGGGATTTCACCGCGGGTTCCGCCGTCCGCTTCGAGCCGCTCGTTGACGGCCCCATTCACGATCATGATGACCGCCGCATAGTTGTTGGCGCTTCGCAGCTCTGGGTAAGCCAGCACGATGTTGCGGCCGTTGATGGACGCGCCGAGGGCGTTCAGAATCCGGCTGGCCAGGGCCCGTGAGCGTTCATTGAGCCTTCGCCGGGCCTCCTGGCGTCGTCGCTGGGGCGTGACCGGTGTCTCCCTGGGCTCCATGCTCTCGCGGGTCCGAGCCTGGATGAGGCGCTGGCGGAGGTTTTCGCGGGATAGTCCGAGGGCCTCGGGGTCGAGACCGCGTCTCCGAAACTCCTGGACGAGGTCGTCGATCACGGCGTCATCCATCGGGTCGAGGTATTCCTGCTCTATGAAGTGGCTGATGATCTCGTTCTGCACCACCATGTCCGGCGTCAGGCGTCGCCGGCGGCCCGGCTCATCGGCCGGAGGTCGCTCGTCGCCAGCTTCAAGCCAGCCTTGGATGAGTTCCTGGTCCTCCTGGTCGATCCGCCGGAAATCATCCCAATGGCGGTCGATGTTCAGCCCCACGTGGGAGACCGCCACGCCCCGGTTGTCCGGGTGCTGAGGATTGTTCTGGTGGATCACCCGCATGACTCTTCCGATAAACTGGACATAGGGCGACAGCGACCGGAAGGGCTGGAAGATGGCGGCAACGCTCAAGTTCGGATGGTCAAATCCCTCACCGAGCATCCGAACTTGAACGATGCAATCGATCCGGCCGCGCCGGAGGTCCTGGAGCACGTCCTCAATTTCCTCTGCCGGCATGTTGCTGTGAATTTCACGCGCCTGCAGACCGCGCTCGGCGTAGAGGGACCGCACCTGGCGGGCGTGGTCAACCGAACATGCGACCGCGATCAGTTGATGGAATGTGTCGGTTTCCCGGAGGTGCTGAAGCCACTGGATGCTGGCGTCCACGATGGAGCGGTTGCACTCCGGCGCGAGCGCCACACCCCGGCTGAACCACTCCTCGTCCCGGAGTTGAAGGACCTCCTGGAGGGTGTGCCGCCGGGCATCTCCTCGATAGGTGAAGGAGATCTCCTCAGGCGCGACGTTCACGGCGGTGATCTGCTTGATGTACCCGCGGACCATGGCCGTCCGGAATGGGTATGCATAGACCCTCTCGCCGGCGATCTCGCGTCCGTCGCCTCTGAACGGCGTGGCGGTCAGGCTGACGACTTTGGCGTTAGGGAACCGCTCAAAGACCCGCTCCCAGCTTCTGGCCACGTTGTGATGGCCCTCGTCGACCAATATCAGGTCGAAGAAATCATCCGCGAAGGCGGGAAGCCAGCGGTCAGCCCGGCTGGCCAGTTGCTGGATGTTGGTTACGACGATATGTGAGCTCTCGCAGTCGTGAATGTTCGCATCCTGGCCGTCCAGGACGGCCGTGAAGGGACCGTGGCTTACGTCGGCCAAGACGCGTGTGGAGGTCCAGAAGCATTCACGCCCGGCGACATCGAAGGCGGTGAAGATGCCTCGCCGAATCTCAAGGTTCGGCGCGATCACCAGTACCCGACCTTGGGCGGTCTCAAAAGGCAGCAGCGCCATGAGGCCGGTTTTGCCGCAGCCCACCGGAATTTGGAGGATGGCGTGCTCGGAACTGTTCCGGAAATGTTGGCGCGTGCGAAACCATCCCTCGACCTGGGGATCGCGCAGGTTCGG
>Ga0116174_10004360_pt1 | contig 11209 bp, 11 predicted proteins | sample AD_UKC087_MetaG_FD_89801 | JGI IMG/M metagenome (GOLD analysis project Ga0116174, IMG submission 89801) | Active sludge microbial communities of municipal wastewater-treating anaerobic digesters from USA - AD_UKC087_MetaG | ecosystem: Engineered > Bioreactor > Anaerobic > Digestate | place: USA...
ATACGTACTCTGGGAAAACTAAAAAGATTATAAAATCCAAGCCCCAAAATATTTTCATCCAAAATTTTCTTACCATTTAATGAGGCAACCTCCTTATAATCAATAACATTTTGCTCGGTAACTTCATAATTCAAAATTTCACCTCCGCGCGCCACTTCATAGCGCCCAATCGGATTAGCCAACAAGTCAGCTACATCACTCGGATCGGAAACTTCTTTATTGTTCACAGAAACAATCGTATCCCCCATTTGAAACCCAAACCCTTCAGCCATTCCCCCACCAGCAACAACCTTAATAACCGGACCTTCTTTCAATTTTATCACCCCACTATTAACAGCCGGCAAAACATCATCAGCGGTCAAAAGAGGCTCCATTCCAAACATAAAACCAAAAGAAATTAAAACCCAAGCCAATAGAAAATTCATAAAAACACCTGCAACCATAACCTTCGCGCGGGTTCTCATATTCCTATGCGAAAAACTCTTAAGTAGATTTTGTTTACTAACATTTTTGTGCCCTTCCATACCAAAAAGCCGTACAAATCCACCAAAAGGAATAGCTCCTATACTATAAAGAGTATCTCCTTTTTTTTTCTTCCAAATCCTTGGTGGAAATCCGATTCCAAATTCTTCCACTTTGATACCGGATCTCTTCGCAGCGATAAAGTGTCCAAATTCATGCACCAAAACAAGTATCGAAAAAACGACCACAAAAGCTCCTATTGTAAAAAGAATATTCATTGGAATGGGGTTAATCCAAAGATCTGACGGTCAAAAAACCGCCGACCATTTTATATAGTCATTATGTCTTTCTCTTTCGCTTTCGCAAGCTCCTCAATTTGTTTATTCATATTATCGACTTCTTTTTGGAGGTTATCTTCAGCACCAAAAAACTCATCTTCAGTAATTGTTTTATCTTCTTTCATTCTTTTGAAAGAGCCTTGAGCCTCCTGTCGTTCTGTACGAATTCCGATTCTCGCCTCCTCAGCAAGAGCCTTTGCTCTTTTCACAACTTCAGCACGTCTTTCCTCTGTTAACGGAGGCATATTCAAAATAATTGCTAATCCGTTATTTACCGGATTCAGTCCCAATCCGCTATTTGAGATGGATTTTTCGATCGCCACTAGAGCATTTCTATCCCAAGGTTGAATAGACAAAGTCTTGGCATCCGGAACAGATATATTTGCAATCGCTTTCATTGGTTGGAGTACACCGTACATATCAACCATCAAACCTTCGACCAGAGCAGTCGAAGCTCTACCAATTTGTAATTTTTTGTATTCTTCTTGCAAATGAAGAAATGTTTTTTGGAAATTTTCTTTCGTCTTTGCCATTGTTTCGTTAACCATTATATTTTTTGTTAGAAATTAAATTTTTTAACTTTTCAATGTGGACCCGCGTATTGGTTTATCTGCAACCACCCACTAATTTATCAATGTTCCAACTTTTTCACCTTTGACAGCCTTTTCTATCAATCCTTCTTTATTTAAATTAAAAACTAGCATAGGAATTTTAGCCTTTTTCAAAATCTTCGCACAAGTTAAATCCATCACCGAAAGTTTCTTTTTTACAACATCATCGTATTTTAATGTTTCAAATTTCTTGGCTGTTTTAAATTTCGTCGGATCTTTATCATAGACCCCATCAACTTTTGTAGCCTTTATCACAACATCGCACTTCATATCAGCAGCTCTTATCGCCGCAGCACTATCTGTAGTATAAAGCGGCTGCCCAGTCCCTCCTCCAAAAACCACGACATATCCTTTTTTCAAGAAAGTCTTTCCCTTCGCAATTGAATAAGTTTCAACGCCTTTTACGGGAAAGGCAGTCAAAGCCTTGGCTTTCAACCCAACCATTCTTAAAACAGACTCAAAAGCCATAGCATTCATATTCGTCGCCATCATCCCGAGAGTGTCGGAAGTAATTCGATCGATCTCTTTTGCTTTTGTATTTACAAATTTCGATTTCGAAATTTTTACAACTTTATCGGTCGATATATCCTGCGTGTTACTTCCGTTCGCAGCAAAATCACGATATCTCCAGATATTTCCCCCTCCAATCACGATTCCGATTTCGACTCCAAGTTTTTTTAATTTTTTAATTCTTTCAGCAAAACGCAAAGCGGTTTCAAAATCCACTCCGCCATTCAGAGATCCTTTCAAAACTTCTCCGGACATTTTCAGCAGAATCCTTTTGTATTTGATCATATTTATCTAAAAATTAACCAAGCGATTAAAATCCCAAGAACAATCCCGGCCGCAAAAAGAATAGGAAGTTTTTTTCCCCCGGTTTCCTCTTCATGAGCATTAGCCAAATCTGTAAGCAAGTTGGTGGAAACTATCACATCTTCATCAGCATTTTTTCTCAAAATATCTTCATAAGTATGAGTCGCGACAAGCGTAACAAATTTATCAAATTTAATACGAACTTTGTCAGCAACTTGAGACTGCTCCCCTACAGCTTCTATTCCGCTTTTTTTACCAAGTTTATCACTTATAGGAGCGAAATCATCAATAGCAGAATCAATATCCGAGAATTCATAAGAAGAAATTTTTTCCACACGCCCTACAACATCCTCATCAAAAGCAACCTCCCCATCATTATCATTTTTCTCAAGATGATCTATTTCAAAACCATCATCCTTCGAGTCATCTCCGGAAAGTTTATTCAAATCTATAATTGAATCATCTTGATCTTTCATATCAAGGAAAATCTATCACAATTCAGTAAAAAGTCAAAAAGTCCGAGACCTAAAACTGCAAATTACAGCTAGATCCCGGACTTCGTTTATTCATAAAATTCCTACATATCCATTCCCATACCAGGCATTCCTCCCATAGCCCCGGCTCCTCCACCGCAACAATCTTTTTTCTCTGGAATATCAGAAATAGCACCACCCATAGTGAGAAACAAAGCCGCGACAGAAGCCGCATTCTTGAGAGCACTGCGAGTCACCATTTTTGGATCAACTATTCCGGCTTTGACAAGATCTGTGTATTCATCCTTCGCCGCATCATATCCGACATTTCCTTTTTCCTTTTTAACTTTTTCCAAAACCTCTTTTGGATCTTTACCGGCATTAATAGCAATTTGCATCAATGGAACCTGCAAAGCATTTTTAACAATTTCAACTCCTGTCATCTCATCTCTATCCCCTTTCAATCCATCGAGAGCATTAATAGCTCTCACCAAAGCAACACCACCTCCGGCGACTATTCCTTCTTCGATCGCAGCCTTCGTAGCATTCAATGCGTCCTCAATACGCAACTTTTTTTCTTTCAATTCCAACTCGGTAGCCGCACCGACTTTTATCACGCCGACACCTCCGGCCAATTTCGCCAATCTCTCCTGTAATTTTTCTCTATCGAAATCTGAAGAAGTTTTTGACAACAAAACTTTTAATTCATCGACACGATCTTCAATCTGCGCCTTATTCCCTTTTCCACCGACGATCACTGTTTTATCCTTGTCAGCGACAAGTCTTCGAGCCTCACCCAAATGAGCTAATTCAGCATTTTCCAATTTCAAACCGATTTCCTCGCTGATTACAGTACCTCCTGTAAGAATTGCAATGTCTTTCAACATTTCCTTTCTGCGTTCACCGAAAGCCGGCGCCTTCACAGCAAGTATATTGAAAATTCCTCGAAGTTTATTCAAAACCAAAGTAGCAAGAGCCTCACCATCCACATCCTCCGCGATAATCACGAGTTGTTTGCTACCACCCTGCGCAACCTTTTCAAGAACAGGAAGAAGGTCTTGAACGGAAGAAACTTTTTTGTCAGTAATCAAAATTTTCACATCTTCATAGACAGCTTCCATGCGAGACGGATCCGTAACGAAATATGGAGAAATATAACCATTATCAAACTGCATTCCCTCGACAACTTCTTTTTCGATTCCCATTGTTTGAGATTCTTCGACCGTTATAACTCCGTCGTTTCCGACCAAGTCCATCACGTCGGCGATAAGTCCACCGACTTCATCGTCTTGAGCGGAAATCGTCGCAACCTGTGCAATTTTTTCCTTACTATCACCGACTTGAATCGCCATTTCTTCGAGTTCTTTTTCCACAGCTTTTACAGCTTTTTCAATACCTTTTTTTAAGTACATTGCATTCGCACCATCTGTTAAATGCTTCAAACCTTCTTCTATCATCGCCTCTGCGAGAACGGTAGCAGTGGTCGTACCATCACCAGCTGTGTCGTTTGTTTTCGTTGCAACTTCTTTCACCAATTGTGCGCCCATATTTTCCTCTGCATCTGGAAGTTCGACTTCTTTCGCGATCGTCACACCATCGTTTGTGATAGCAGGTCCTCCATATTTTTTGTCATACACGACATTTCGTCCCTTTGGACCAAGCGTTACTTTTACTGCGTGAGACAAAACTTGAACTCCTTTGAATAATTTGGTACGAGCTTCATCTCCGAAAATAATTTTTTTTGCCATAGTTCGTAAGTTGTTAGTTGTAAATTTTTGTTAAATTTTTATTGAATACTTTTGCGCAAACAAAGCGCTTCGCAAGAGCAACAGCGCTACCCTTCGATTTTCGCCAAAATATCAGACATATTCAGAACCAAAAGTTCTTTGCCATCGACTTTTACTTCAGTTGGGCCGTATTTAGTAAACAAAACTTTGTCACCAACCGCAACTTCCATAGGAAGCATTTGCCCACCATCAAGCATTTTGCCGGGCCCCACAGCAAGAACTACTCCTTTCTGAGGTCTCTCTTTGTTTGCAGTATCCGGAATAATGATTCCTGAGGCTGAAGTGATTTCTTCATTGAGCGCCTCGACGATCACGTGATCGGATGTTGGAACGATTTTTGCCATATTCATTTAAGGTTAATTTATAAGAAAAATTAGCACCCCGTATTATAGAGTGCTAAAAAACTTAGTCAAGAAAAATTAATAGCAAGTTTGACAACACCTACGAATGAGTTAAAATCTCCTCCATTAAATAATTTCAAACTAACAATATGGACTTAGAAGCATTACAAAACTACCTAGATGAACATCCGCAAATAGAACAAGCGGTGGACAAGGTAGAAATAAAGATATCAAGAGCTACAGATGCAGTTCTTGAAAGATTAGGAGAAACAATCAAAAAAAGTTTATTAGCAGGAGCAAACTTAAGAGACAAAACAGATGATGTAGTATCAGATATAATGTTCAATCCGTTTGAGCCAATTTCTGAAATGACAATAAAAGTATGTGAAATTGCCAGATCAGAAACCGCACAAGCAATCCCGGGATTGATAGCAGCCATACCTGCAACAACAGTCAGACTAAGTAAAGCGGTAATAGAAGAAGTCGTTTATAAAGTAGAATCAATAATAAATGGAGAAGAAAAGGCATCCTCGGATACATGGAGGAAGCAGACGAAGAAGTAACCTAAACCACCATCAAGTTAGGTTCTGAACTTCCCTACTCAGCCGTTGCCTCTGACCTAGTTTCTCTTACAACATTTACCTTCACTGGACCTGGATGTTGTAGGTCTTTTTCAATCTTGCGAGCGATATTGTAAGAAAGTTTAATTGATTCAAGATCGTCGATTTCAGTTGGTGTGACAAACACACGAACTTCAGAACCGGCCTGAACGGCAAACGCCTTCTCAACACCTGAGAAATCCGTACAAACATTCTCAAGTTCAGAAAGTCTTCTGATATAACTATCCAGATTGTCTTTATTAGCGCCTGGTCTTGAATTCGAAATCAAATTAGCGACATATACGATCTGAGCCTCAACCGATTCAGGTTCAGGGTCGCCATGGTGAGACGCGATAGCTTGAACAACCTCTTTCGGGAATCCGAACTTCGCAGCGATATCCGCACTGATCTTCGCATGGTGCCCAGGAATCTCGTGATCGACCGCCTTTCCAATATCATGAAGCAATCCGGCTCTCTTACAAACTGATACATCCGCGCCCAACTCTTCAGCCAAACTACCGGCAATGAAAGCAACTTCAATAGAATGTTTCAAAGCATTCTGACCATGTGTGACTCTGAATTTCAAACGACCCAAAATCTTCACCAAGTTCGGATGGAATCCGGTGACTCCACATTCCAACACAGCTTTCTCTCCAAGTTCTTTGATAAGAATATTAACTTCGTCTTTAACTTTTTCGACAGTCTCCTCGATTCTCGCAGGGTGGATACGTCCATCCTCCACAAGACGCTCAAGAGCAACCTTTGCAATATAACGACGTACGAGATCGAAACCCGAAATAACGATCGAGCCCGGAGTATCATCAACGATAACATCGATACCAGTTAACTGTTCGAATGTATTAATATTTCTACCTTCACGACCAATGATACGTCCTTTCATTTCATCATTCGGCAAATTCACGATAGTAGCTGTAGACTCAGAAGCAGTCTCAGCAGCATATTTCTGAATCGCCTCAGCAATAATAAACCTCGCCTTTGCATCAGCCTCCTCTCTCAAAGCTTTCTCTGTTCTTTTGATAGTTTCGACTATATCTGCCTTTGCCTCAGACTCAACTTTCTTCAGCAAAACTTCTTTTGCCTCATCCTTACTCATAGCTGCAACTTTCTCCAACTGAACTTGTTGCATCTTATAAATTTCTTCGACATCTTCTTTTAATTTTCTAACTGAACCGACTTTATCCTCCAACTCACCTTTCAACTTTTCAACTTTATCTGATTTTTCATCGAGTTGAGCTTCCTTCTGTACCAATCTGTCCTCAATTTTCGACAACTGTTCGCGTCTTCTCTGTTCCTCTTTTTTCACCTCATCTTGTAATTTAAAAGCCTCATTTTTCGCCTCATAAACCATCTCATTCGCCTTCAATTTCGCATCCGCAATCATCTTTTCAGTTTTTTCCGCCAAATCCTTGTTTTTCTCTTCAACCTGTTTCTTCCTGTAAATAAACCCGCCGTAACCGCCGGCACCGAGCGCGATCAGCGCAATTAGAATCGTTTCAATCATTTTTTGATCTGTTAATTTTATGCGCCTAGTTGGAACGGAAACCTGAAAGATTTTTGAACTAAATTTTGAATTTTCACACACTTCTCCCCTATCCTCTCACTCTATATTTTGAATTTTTATTCTGAAATTCTATTAACTTTTAATACTTTTAATGTAATTCAAACCTTAAATCTCTATTAAATCTTAAATTCCGTTCTTACCTCACTAGACACGCCAAATTTACCCTCGAGCCAATACAATGTCAATCAGAACTTGATTTCACATCACTATAAAGAAAACCTTAAAAACGTAAGGGAAAATTAAGAAAAAATTTAAATATTTATAAGAAATTTTTAAAAGCTAATTATTAAAATTAGATTAATAAAATCAAAATTTAAATAACCTAACTATGCTAAAAATCACGGAAATTTTACCGAACCCAAAAGGCACAGATACAAATAACGAATTTATAGAAATTACAAATTTCTCAAACGAATCAATAAATCTAAAAGGGTTTTCACTGGACGACGGAGAAAAAGGAAGCAAACCATATAAATTCACGACAGACACTATAATTTTGCCAAGTTCTTCAAAAAGTTTTTATAATTCCATAACCAAAATCGCACTCAACAACACATCCGACTCCGCACGATTATTCGATCAATCAGGAACGTTAATAGACGAATTAAAATACGAAAAAACAAGCGAAAACAAATCTTATTCTTACACAGAAATACTCTCGGAAAAAGGATCGAGAATTCTTTTATTAGAAACCGACCCTACCCCAAACAAACAAAACAAAAAACTATATAAACTCACCGGAACAATCACAGAAAAAACAGAAAATTCCTTCCAAATCTCAGAAGAAAAGTCTCGAAAAACCTTAACAATAAATTATTCGCAAACAACAAAAGAATTGTCCGACATCGCATTCGCAAAAAATACCGAACTTTCGATCCTGGCGTCAAAAGAATCTGCCTCGATTTTTAAAATGATCGATTACCAAATCCTCAAACCCTCATCACAAAACGAATCCACGTCAATAAATAATTTCACAGAACAAAAAGAATTCAAAGTAGACCTCCCAGTACAAATTATAATTCTACCAATCACGATAATTTTGATCATCATATTGCTGATTATAAAACGAAAACATCTCAATCATTCTTGCCAACACAATCAACAAAATGTATAAAAAAGAAAGTATTAATTAACAAACACAAATGGCAAAAAAATCAAATAAAAGTTTTTATTTTAAAATATCAGTCTTGGCATTAATAGTTTTTGCAGGAGGATTTTTGATAGGATCGATAACTAATTCCGAAGACTGCTCAACTCTTCAAGCGAACACTACAGCTGATAAAAAAGCTGCCGATAAGATCGAAACGCAAGAAATAGATCTTTCAAATTCAGCATATTTGGGAGAGGAAGAGGCTCCCATCACGATGATTGAATTCACAGACTATGAATGTCCTTTCTGTCAGAGATATTATTTCGGAGCGTTTGAAGATATCATGGAGAAATACATTAAAACCGGTAAAGTTAAATACGTAACCAAAAGTTTGCCATTAGATTTCCATGAAAATGCACGACCTGCCGCATACGCATCATACTGCGCAGGCGAACAAAACGCTTTGTGGGACATGCACGGTAAATTATTTACATACCAAAATGAATGGGCGTATGAAGACGATCCTACAGATGAATTTACAAAATACGCAGGAGAGCTTAAGTTAAACCAAAACGCATTCACGGAATGTCTAAAAACAGCTCCAAAAAATTACGACAAAACAATCAATGAAGACATGGCTTTGGCATCAAAAAACAAGATAAAAGGAACTCCTAGTTTCCTCATCAACGGACAACTAATAGTCGGAGCACAACCTTTTCAGTCATTCGAAAATATAATCGAAAGTCTGCTTTAGATTTTTTTGGTTGCCGACAAAATATCGTAAATCAACTGAACAGTTGACGCTCTTGTTAAACTTAAATTAGGCAAAAACACACGACCTTTTACAACTCCCAAATCTTTTGAGACTTTGGCATAAGGAGCGTACCAATCATTAACAGGCACATCCAAAAACGGCTGTGCGTCAACGCTCGTCGGCATTTTCACTTCCAAAGCATTTAATGTCATCTTGATAGCCTCAACTCTGGAAACAGTCCTCTCAGGTCTGAAATATCCATCATCATATCCACCGACAAGACCGGATTTACTTGCGTAACAAACATACACTTCAAACCAACCAGACTGAACATCTGTGAAACATTTTTCATAAACACCACCTGCAAAATCAGCATCCACAACCTCCAACAATATCTTCAAAAACTCAGCTCTACTAACCAAATTAACAGGTTTAAAAGTACCGTCGTCATAACCTCCCACATATCCCATATTTTTAAAATAAGAAATTGCCGTGGCATTTTCATGAGCCTCGGGGACATCAGAAAATATTAATTTTTCTGTATTTGTAACAGGAGTTCCGACCGTCTCGGACGTAGCATCGACAGCACCAACAACAGAAGCGTTAAGATCTTTAGTGTAATTCCCGAGAGAAACAGTTGCATTAAAAATTCCATACAAAGAAAACCCGGCAATTAATAAAACCAAACCTATAAAAGGCAAATATTTAATGGTAATTTTTTTATTCTTCATCTTGTAAAATTAAATTATAACTTATTTATCCAAAACAGTTTTGTACTCCAATTCATAAACATGAAGGAGAGTAAGTAAAAGAACCAAAATAATAGGTCCAAATATCAAACCTTGAGCGCCAAAAGTCCAAAGTCCTCCGATAACAACAAAGAAAGTCAAGAGTGGATAAGTCTTGGCTCTTCCACCTATTAGATAAGGAGCTATGAAATTGTCGATGGTCGCAACAAGCAAAACTCCCCATATACCCAAGAAAATCGCACTAGCATAATCACCAAATATAAAAAGAATAATAGCGGCAGGCACCCATATCGCAGCAGTTCCTACAAGAGGAATCAAAGAGAAAAATGCTGTAGCGGCACCCCAAAACACAGGGTTAGAAATACCTGCAATCGTATAGCCTATTCCCGCCAATAATCCTTGGATAATAGCTACCAAGAAAACACCTGAAGCTATCGCCTTAACGGTATCATCTATCCTTCCAAAAATTTGTTTCTCATATTTCCTTGGAAGAGGACTCAATATAGTAAATTTTTGTACAAATTTTTCTCCATCCAAGAACAAATAGAACATCGAGAAAATCATAATCACAGCATGGAATAAAACAGACCCTATGTTCTTGACCAAAATAGCGGCTTGAGCGGCAATATCAACACTGATCGACTCCGCAGCATTCAAAATCTTGCCTTTAATATTCAATTCCTCAATATCAAAGAAAGGAATAAATCTTTGTTGCATAGTAAAGAACCAATTACTCTCATCCCACACAAAAAATTTATCAAATGCTCCGGAAGCAAATTTCGTAGATATTGTTTGGTAAGCTCCAGCGGCTTCCTGAGCTAAAAGAATTATAAATAAAGTGACAGGGATAACTATGATCAGAAATACGATCAAACAAGAAACAAAAGAAGCCAACTTCTTAAATTTTCCAAATTTTGCGTGAATCTTCTTATACATTCCATAGAAAAGAATCGTCAAAACGGAGGCAAGAAGAAGCGTCGGGAAAAACGGAGCAACTACAAGATAAAAAAGATAAAAAACACCAATAATACTAGCTATCAAAAAATACCCCGGCAAACGTCCAATCATCATAGACCCTTCTTTTTCAAATCTGGGATTTATCTTGAGCTTGGAGTGTTTTGCAACCGTTCCGGCGACATCATTTTGATCGTGTAACGACAAAGATTTCGCAATGGAGGAAACATATCTGGATGCAACCTTCTTAAAAATTTTTTTCATATTTTAAAATGAGGGAAATACTTAAGGAAACTCTAACACAAGTGATTAGAGTTGTTAAATCAATTACAAATCGGAATTTATTCTGAATGGATTGAATAAAGTCTTTCGGTCATACACGTCAACGCCCTCAAGACGTTTCAAAGCATTCACTATTAAATAAGTAACAGGAGTAAAAATCACCTCTACACCCACTTTGAAAATATAATTGGACAATATAACCAATCCCAAAAGTTCATTTGGCAAAACACCATAAAAAGAAATCAGACAAAAAATTACAGTATCCAATCCTTCTCCAACAATAGTAGACCCTATTGTCCTAAGCCACAAAAACTTCCCTTTTGTTTTCAGTTTTAATTTCGCAAGAACATAAGAATTCGAAAAAGCTCCAAAAG
>Ga0116174_10004361_pt1 | contig 11207 bp, 18 predicted proteins | sample AD_UKC087_MetaG_FD_89801 | JGI IMG/M metagenome (GOLD analysis project Ga0116174, IMG submission 89801) | Active sludge microbial communities of municipal wastewater-treating anaerobic digesters from USA - AD_UKC087_MetaG | ecosystem: Engineered > Bioreactor > Anaerobic > Digestate | place: USA...
CTTTACTGGTTTTGAAGTTGCCAGTAAGAACAAAAGAACAATTTGTAAAAATACCTTCATTTATTGCGTCTTTTGATACACTTTGCCAGTTCGGATGTCCTTTTCGCGGTTTTCTTTTATAAATCCAGGTGGCGATGGTCTTTTCACTATCTTTATCAATGGCAAGCAATAAGTTAGCTAACATAATCGCATCATAATGAGCGTTATGGTGGTGCTCAGTATGGATGCCGTAATGGTTACATAATGTAATCAATTTATAATTATCAAATGGATTTTTTTCAAATTTTCTTCGCGCATAAGTGAGCGCATCTTTGAAAGTAAGTTTTGGTAAGGCAATTCCATAATATTCAGCAGTTTCGGTTAATACTTTATGGTCTTTACCACCATAATGAACTAAAGATTGATCAACTAAGCGTGGCAATATTACAGGTACAATTTGAGCGAATGTGGGGCTGTTTTTGACATGTGCTTTTGTAAGACTGTGCTTTTCAACATTTATTGGAGCAAAATCATCTGTTGGCGGATTTATGAGCGAACTCCAAATGTCAACAATCTTTCCATCTTTTACAAAAGCAAAAGCAATTTGGCACATACTGGTATTGTCATTGTTGGCTGTTTCGACATCGAAAGCAATAAAATCATACATTTTTACCTCACTATATCCTGATAACTAATAGCTTTTCCAAGAATACGAATTTGGCGATTATCTTTTGGAAAAATAATTATTGGCGCGTATTTTGGATTTTCAGCCTGAAGTATGATGTGGTCAGGGTGAAAATAAACACGTTTTAATGTAGCTTCATCATCAATCGACACACAAGCTATTTCGCCATTTTCTACCATTGGCTGTTCTTTGATGAATACAATCGCGCCATCGCGAATACCCGCATTTATCATGCTATTACCTTTGACACGTAAGCAAAAGTCGGCTTTTATTCCATTTTCAGCAGGGAACATAGCATTATATTCTTTGACCATATAAATAGGTTCACCAGCGGCGATTTCGCCAAGCATCGGAATTGATTTTGTAGTTATTGGCAATATATTCAAAATTTTATTGCCTAATATTTCATCAATTGAAACATTGAATAAGCCCGATATTTTTCTTAATTTATCGTTATCAATTTGGGTTCGTCCACTTTCCATTTCTGAAATTGAACTTTGCGACACATTTAACGCATCGGCTAATTGTTTTTGACTCCAACCATGCTCTATTCTTATCGCTTTTAAGTTATTCATAATATTCTCCCTATTAAATATCGGCTATACCTATATTATATGGCAATATAAATAGTATTGGGGAAGTTAAAAAGAAATATCGAGAAATAGTAAAAAACTCCTTGACATATCGGAATAACCGATATATAATAATCGGCAAGACCGATAGGAGCGAAGATGAACTCGATTAAAAGGATAAGAATTGATAAAAAAATAACTCAAGAAGAATTAGCTTCTAAGTTAGATATTTCTCAAAGTGTTATTTCCGATTGGGAAAATAATGTTTTTATGCCATCTACTAAAAACGCTATTAAATTGGCTGAAATACTTGAATGTTCAGTCGAAGATTTATTCAAAGAAACAATACTAAAAGACGAAAGGGCAAGTGAATAATGGAAATTACCAAGTTGTATTTACTGGCTGTTTGGGATTACATGGTAAAGCCAGCATTAATATTTATTGTTGCTATTTATGGAATTGGATTTCTTGTTCAATTGGTAGCATGGTTCAAGGGGGTGGAATTGAAGTAACTCAGTATAAGGCATAAATTTTCTGTATTCGCTGGTTTGACCAGCTTTATTTACCAAAAAAACAAAACACTCATAATTGAAAGGATTAAATAATGGATATTTCAAAAAATGTTAACTCTAACGACCCCTGGGATGTCGCAGAAAAAGAACAGCCACGAGGTTTCGAGTTTTACGGTCAGGTTCACGCGGACGCTAATTTTATTTTCTTTCCTGGTGGGGGCGCAACGCCTGTGCCATTTGACGCAGGTATTCATCCAGCGAATAAGCGTGTTACAGAAATTGAGTTTCGCATTATTCCAATACCTGAACAGGAAATCAGTTGGGATGAAAGCTTAAAAATATTAACATTCAGCAAGGAATGGCATGAAATTGTGAAACCGTCTATTGACGCATTGGGGCTTGATAAGTTGCGCGATATCAATAACAAGTGGGTTCGTGTGGCCAAAGTGCCTGGTTTTCGCAAACGCTTAGACAGAGATACAGGCGAAGATACAGGCGAGTTTTGGGCAACATACAAATTTATGGAGTTGTATGCAGATGAGCGCGTATGTCGTGAGGCTTACACAGGAGAAGCGCAAAATGCCAATGCCGCATCATTTACAAAAAACGACCCAATAGAAGATCAGAGCAAAAAAACAGCCTTTACATTTATCAAAGTATGGATTGCAAAGGCGGCCGCATATCTGCAAGACCGTGAAATGGTTGAAGCTGATGTTAAAAGCGAGATTGATAAAAACAATCTTATTAGTAACTATTACTCAATTGATCACCCTGATGTACAAAAAGCCATTGATGATGCGATGGCCAAAGAAAACGCGAGACCGTAAACAATGCCTTCTATACTGAGTGTGATTATTGATAGCCGTGAACCTGATTGGTACAAGAAAAACAAATTTGATGGTGTACCTGTGATGGTTCAAACGCTTGATGCAGGTGATTATTGGGTGGCAACTGATGATAACAAGATATTGGTTATTGAGCGTAAAAGTCCTGATGATTTTGTAGAGAGTGTAATTGATGGCCGTTTGTTCGCGCAAGCGGCCAAAATGCAAGCTTTAGCAGAGAGCGGTTATTGGCCTTATATCATTATCACAGGTCAAATTCAGAGAATGTCTGATGGTAATTGCTTTACTGGCAGAGAGCGTAAATTTTCATGGAACGCAATACAGGGGGCGAAACTCAGTATGCAGGAATTAGGTGTTTTCGTTTATGAATGTAACAGTAATTCTGATTTCGAAAATGCAGTAAAACGGATTGCTGAGCGTTCGCGCGAAGAAGACAAATTGACAGCACCAAAACGCAAAGCGCGATTAGCTAATAAGCAAGTTGAGGTTCTTAGTGGTTTACCAGGTGTAAGTATAGAAAAAGCAGAGCTTATTCTTAAATACTGTGGGACAGCTGCATGGGCATTAACAGCTTTAACCAATGATGTTGAAACTTTCAAAATTCCAGGCGTGGGGCCTGGAATGAAGAACAATATCCGTTTCGCATTGGGCATGGAAGACTGGCAATTATTAACTATTACAGAGAAAGAAAAAGAAAATGGAAGCAGTGAAAAACAATAACGCACTACAAATTTATGACAATAATATAGGATTCTCATTGAAAACATGGGAATTGATTGAAAGAATGGCTCCTGTAATACATGCAAGCCGCATTTTGGGCGTTACAAGCAAAGAACAAGCAATGGTTATTATGTTGAAAGGCTGGGAACTTGGATTTAAATTTGCTATGAGTTTTGAATTTCTTGATGTTATTGATGGAAGACCAAGTTTATCTCCTAAAGGCGCATTAGCTCTTATTCATAATGCTCAAAAAAATGAAATTTTAGAAAAATTTGAACTCAAACGGTTAACCAAAAATGGCGAGTTTTACGGTTATGAAGCAACCATGAAACGCAATGTATTTGAACATACTGCGAGATTTACGCTTGATGACGCGAAACGCGCTCATTTGACAGAAGGAAGCCCAACGGGTTCTGGCAAACGTGGTTATGGTAACTGGGAAAAATACCCTGAAAATATGTGTATGTGGCGAGCCATTGGCTTTGTAGCTGATGTGGTATGCCCTGATATTACAGGTGGATTAACAACGTTTTTAAAAATGCCTGAAGCGTTTCCATCTGTAACCGTAGACGCAGAAGGTAATTTTGAGCGTGTTATTGAGGGTGAAGTTGTACCTGATACTAAACCCAAAGTTGGTGAGGCATTACATGAGCTGATAACTCAGTATGGAGCTGAAGATGTTTTGGAAGCAAACAGTGGTGTGATACCAAGTTCAATTGAAGAAATCACGCTTGTAATTGAAAAGTTAGAAAGTTAGTTGTTATGAGCTGGCGACCTAAAAACACATGCAAAATGACGTTTGAACAGGGCGCAATAGCTGTTAAAACACCGTATATTCCTTTATTGGTGCAGGCTATTAAATCGTTGCCCTATACCGAGCGAAGGTATGAACCGACTAATCGGGTGTGGTTGGTTGATCCTAAACATGGGGATAAGGTTGCTTCCTGGATAGAGTTGTATGCTGGTGAAAAGGTTTTTATTCCTTCTTTCCCTATCACCAGCAACAACTCAAAGCAAACAGTGCAAGTTATTTATCTTAAATATATTGGGTCATGTAAAAAAAGAGATGATGGCTCAGTATCGGCATTTGGCTTAGTTAGCGATGACTGGAAAGTTATCTTTAGCGAAAATGTCTTGAGAATGTGGTTTGAAGGCATTGAAATTGAAGATATTACCAGCAATATAAAACGGCAAAAAACCAGCACGCTTTATGAAGTTTTGGGAATAAAGCACTCAGTATCAGATGGAGAAGTACAAAAGGCTTTTAGACGAATGGCTATGCAATGGCACCCTGACCATTGTAAAGAACCCGATGCCGCTGAAATGTTTATGAAAATCAAAGAAGCCTATGATGTTCTGAAAGATTCAAACAAGCGAAAACGCTATAACAAAGGCTTATTGTTAGAAGCCCAACAAGTAAAAATTGAAAATAAAAAGGAAGAACAACCCTTAGAACTTTTGACTGGCTACCGTTCACCGTTGCGATGTGGTGTTCTTATGGTTGAAGGTGAATTGAAATTAGGACGAATTGTTGTTGAGAAAATTCACGCATGGGAAGACTGGGTGGAAAACGGTAAGACATTGGTTAGCAGCTGGTCAACAGAAGAAAATCAATTAGTAGAAGAATGGATATGAAAATGGATGATAAACGATTTACTGAATTAATAAAAGAACTTAGAAATACCCGAATTTACCGAGATCAAGCCTATGATGAAATGATTGCGCTTGATAAAAAACTAAAAGAAACAAATGAGTATAAAGCTTTTTATGAGGCTTTAGATAAACAACAAGCCTATTCGAGTAAAGTTATTGAACTTGAAAAACAGTTACACAAAGAACTTGAAGATGATCCCAATTTTGAAACACCTTATAAAGCGGCATGGACGGTTAATACTACTGTTGTTGTCTTAGACCAAGACAAAGCTTTGGCATGGGCAAAAAAATATATGCCGTTAGCGGTTATTGAAAGCCTTGATGAAGCACCTATAAAAGACTGGGTGAAACGCTATCCGGAATACGGCAAAGAAATTGCAAAAATTGAAGAAAAGAAAGTTGCCAAAATCGCCAAAGACTTAACTAAGTTTAATTTAGGGGAATAAGATGTCTTCTAAATTAATCAGAGAATACCGTAAAGAATGGCTCGATGTCATCCGTAAAATCGCAAATGAAAATGAAGAAGTTGATGCAATCGTTAAAGATTTTATGATTTCGTTTAGAGATTTTTGTGGCAAACCGACAGGCTTGGGTTATGATGGCGCGCTTGAATTTATAGCTTGTTTGGGTGTGTTTCTTAGCGAAAACAACAAAGCATACTGAGCGGTATAGCCATACAGTATACCGAACGGTATATCATAATAGAATTATAAGAATGGATAAAAGCAATGAAAATAAAAGCTGTTATTGTTGATGAATTACCAAAATGTTGCTCAGTATGTGGGCAATCTGTGAAGTTTATGAATGAATGGGGAACGGAAGTTTGCAAAATAACCATGAAAGGTTATAAACCTGAAGAAGTTAATGGGCGATTGCTTTCATGTCCGCTAATGACAGATAAAGATTATATTGAGAACAAGGGGGCATGATGTTAAGAAATAACACATTGGAAATTGTCCCTGGTTCTGTTCTTGATGTGGCAGAAAAGAATGATTTATCTTTAGCGATGGCATTTTTAGAGGTCGAATACACAGTGCTTATTGATACCTCAGGCTCAATGTCTGACAGGGATATGAGAAACGGCAAAACCAGATATGAAGTCGCTATTGAAGAATTAAAAACCTTACAAGCACAAAATCAAGGGAAAATTCTTGTTATCAACTTTTCAGACAGCGCGAATGTTTGTATTGGTGGAATTCCAGCTTTTTTAGGTGGTATGACCAATCTTACAGACGCGCTCAAATTAGCTCTCGAATATGATGACACAGATATGACTCATGTGGTTATCAGTGATGGATATCCTGATTCACCTACCAGCGCATTGGAAGCAGCGAAAGAATTCAAAGGGGCTATACATACCGTATTTATTGGCCCTGAAAATGACAGACAGGGGCGTGAATTTATGGCTCAACTTGCCAGTATCAAACATGGAAAAGCTGTTACTACAAAATCTAATTTGCTGGCTAAAAACGTTCAAGAATTGCTGTTATTGAAATCTAATAACAATTGATACGGTAAAAAGGTATGAATTACCCCTTTAAGTCATATGCAGACGCTTTAGCCCCAAAACCGCGAATTGGGTACATCGTGGACGGTATTATCCCTGCCAAAAGCATGACTATTTGGTACGGATATCCAGGGAGCCTAAAATCAATGGTGGTTTTAGATTTAGCTATGGCAGTTGCTATGGGAAAACCGTTTTTACCATCAACGCCAAGACAGACTCCCATACTGAGTGGGCGTACAACTCAACAAAGACCAGTTGTGTGGTTAGACGTTGATACAGGTGAATATTTGCTTGAGCAACGATTGGTAGCCGTGGGCTCAGTATATGGCGCGGCAATAGACACGCCTTTTTATTACATGAGTTATCCAACCGTCCGTGGCGCGTCCAGTAAATCAATGGCTGCTTTAACTATGTTTTTAGAAAATGCACTCAGTATGGCGGGTATGAGCAGTCCACTCATTGTTTCAGATACCCTACTCCGTATGGCGCAAGTACGTGATGAGAACAGTTCCGAGATGGATACTGTTATGTATAACTTACGAAAAATGAACGAAGACTTAGACGCAACGATGGTACTTGTTTCTCATGCCAACAAAATGAACCACTCAGGGCGTGCTGGAAACGCATTACGTGGTCATTCGTCCATTGAAGGTGGTGTTGACAGCGTATTCAGGGTAAAACGAGAAGACAATTCAGACATTATCGAGATTGAAAACGAGAAAGCGCGCCAAAAGCCAGTAGAGACATTTTCAGCGCGCTTTACTTATACCTCAGATCCTGTGAACGATGAATTGCTATCATTCCGTTTTTACCATGTCGAAACTCAAACACCAGCTAATAAAGCGCAAAGCAGAAGGGAAGAACTGATTGACAAGATTTATGATTATTTAGCCACTAACGGCATTACCAACTATTCAACCTTGTTTTCAGCAATAAAGGGTAAACGTGTTTATTTTGAAGATGCGCTTAACGAAGCTATAAAAAATGGCACGGTAAAAGAAACAAAAGGGTTTAAAAATGCAAGAGAATTTTTCGTACAATAGCCCTCAGTTTTCCCTGTTTTCCCCTTTTAGTTTTCCCCATAGGGAAAATGGCAATATGTTTTCCCCTTTCTCCCCCCCTTTTAAGGGGGGAAAGGGAAAGCTGAAAAAAGGGAATACTGGAAATAGCAGTTTGACCCACCAAAAGGGGAAAGCTAAAGCAGTTTTTGACGCTGAAAGAAAGACCGTAATTTTAGATGTAGCTACAAAATTAGTTGAACAAGGCTATTCGGTTATTCCTGTTGTATATCAAAGCAAAAAGGCAATGGTTTACTGGGAACGATACCAAAAGCAGTTGCCATCTCATACTGAGTTAGAGCAATGGTTTTATTCTAACTTGCGGAATATTGGGTTAGTGGTTGGGAATGGGTTGGTTGTTGTAGATTTTGACAGAATGGATGTGTTTGAGTACTGGTATAAGGATTTTGTTACTCAATATGGGGGGACGTACATGGTGAAAACGCGGCGTGGTGTTCATGCCTACTTCCATACTGAGTTACCAGCTAAAAACTATCATAATGATTTGTTGGACGTGAAAGCGGAGCGCGGGTATGTGTTGATACCGCCAAGCGTACATCCGAGTGGGTATGAATACACAGTTTTATCAGACAGCCCTATTTTGCGGGTTAAATGCCTTGAAGATGTACTGCCAGCTTACTTTATGCCTGAACCTGAAAAAAATGCTGGTTTTGGGGGAATAGGGGGAATTAGAGTTATTGAACGTTCAGATGACCCATGGGAACAGGCAGAGAATGAGTTGCCATCATGGGATATACAGGAAATCAAGTCCAGAGTGTCTATTTTGGATTTATTGCCTAATGCAGTTCCATCAAGCAGAGATGGGCGGTGGTATGTGGTGTTATGTCCATTCCATGATGATCAAAACCCGTCATTTTGGATTGATACGGAGCGTGGGATATGTGAGTGCCGAACGTGCAATATTAAGACTATGGACGTGATTAATCTCTATGCGAGATTAAACAATTTGACGAATGATGAAGCGATAAAGAGTTTAGGAAATGGAAGTTGAAATTAGTAAAGAAGCAAAAGATTTGATTTTTAAATTTATGGTTTGTGTAGCAGATGTGGCGAGAATAAAAGAGCCAGATATTGCTGGTTATTTGGGAATATCAAAGCGTGTGCCTTATTTTGTTGAAAGGAAAAATGAAGCACAAGAAAAATTAGAGAAATATATAGCAGAATTAGAAAAAAGAGTTGATGAATTAGAGAAAGATAAATTAAATAATGAAGAGTGTAATGAATTAATAAATCAAGATGAAATGGTCAAATGTTTTGTAAAAAAATTAGACAGGCAAACAGCGACCATTAAAGCGTTGAGAGATAAACAACAGATACATAAAAGGCGCATTTACGAACTTGAAGCACTTTACAAGAAAGCGAAAGATGAACTTGCGAAGGTGAAAGATGACGCAAAGTGAGTATTGGCAGACTGTGAGATGTCCGCATTGTGGCGCGTTTATCGGGCAACACTGCATCCCGACTGGCGCGCTGTTGGTCGGTGGCGTGTTGATGACGCAGGCCGAGGGGCAGTGCGCGACGTGCTTGCAGGTGTTTAGCTGGGATGCTGGTGAAAGCATGAAAAGGAATAGCAAGCATAAGAGAGGTTTAAGAAATGGCTGAACTAAGAGAAATTATCAGTGAAGTAAAAGAACGAGAATTGCGCATGATAGTTTTTGCGTGGGATATGGAACGAGCGTTAAACGCATTTGGTGAGATGATAAGAAACTTTGCAGAAAAGGTAAAACAAGCTTTTGAGCAATTAGCCGAATGTGTGCGTCCGATTTTTGATGCGATACACGAAATGTCAAATCGTAGAAGATTAACGGCATTTCAAAGGCTCAGTATGAGCAGACACAGTCGTCCGGCAAGGCGATGGCGAAAAATGCCCCCCTATACTGAGTACCAACAGGAGTAATTTTATGATGATGGAAACATTCAATATTTATTTATTTTCAGATATAGCTACTGTACAAGGCGAGCGGATCAAACACCCATTTGGTGATGATATCGTGCTTTTTATCCATGAGTATAAAGGTGCATGGCATATTAGCGAGTACAAAACAGGGCTTTTGGTTGAATATGGCGATACGAGAGAAGAAGCAATTGATAAGCTGGTGAATAGTGGTGTGCGGACGAGAGAGAATTTACTTGCGTCTATTGAAGACTGGCTTGGTACGTATGATGAATTGAATAAGCCGTTAGCCCCTGATACTGAGGGAGCGTAGATGACACAAGAACAATTAGATTGGACTGGTGATAAGAATAGTGTATTTAAGACTTTAGGGTCAAGCGCGCATTCTCAGTATGAAAGAGAAGAACGAGATTATTATGCTACCGATCCGATAGCTATTAGTAATTTACTTGAAATAGAGCAGTTTGATAATGATATTTGGGAGTGCGCTTGCGGGGGGGGGCATATGGTGAATAGATTGCGTGAGCATGGTCATAATGTGTTTGCAACAGATATTGTTTATCGTGGTGGTGGACATAAAAGATTAGACTTTCTTTCCTATGACGCGCTTAATTATCTTTATAAATATGACATAATTACAAATCCGCCATATCGGTATGCGTTGGAATTTGTTAACAGAGCCACATTAATAGCCAAAGATAAAGTCGCTATGTTTCTAAGGCTCCAATTTTTAGAAACGCAAAGAAGGTATAAGTTTTTTAAGCAGTGTCCACCATCAAGGGTTTTGGTGTTTTCGTCACGTATTCAATGTGCTAAGAATGGTGAATTTGAAAAATATAAAGATGGGAGCGCACAGGCTTACGCTTGGTTTATATGGGAAAAGGGTTTTAGTGGAAATCCAGTTATAAAATGGATTCCGCCAAATAATAAGGTGAGATGATGTTAAATACAGAAATAATTGTTATTGTTGAGTGTCAAAAGTGCGGTAAAGAAATTGGCACAATGCAAATACTCAATGGGAAAGAAATGTTAGTTGTAAATGATATCGCGGTAACGTATATGCGCGGTGCGTGTATCAGGTGTGGAAAGGAATTTCACTGGGATATTGGAACAAGGGGAATCTCTAAAATGTTAGAGAAAGATAAATAATAAAAATGGGACTTGCAGTTGCAATAATTATGCCGTATAATGTGAGTAACAATTAAATAGCGTGGAATAGAAACCCGCGCATGGCGTTTATCGGCTTCCAACCGATCACACTGTTTGAGAGAGCAGAACGTGGTCGGTTTTCTTTTTTAATTTAGTTTTTCGTGAGGTGCAGGTTTATGGAAAGTTTGGTTAATGGTGAAATGCTTATTAAGCTATTGGCTGTGGCGGTTATTGCAAACCGTTTTGTAGCCGCGCTGTTTGATCCGATTATTGAACACTTTAAGTGGGATAGAAAGTGGTTGATGTATATCGCTTGGGTCATTGCTGGCTTGTTATCTTGGGCATTGAAAGTCAATGTGTTTATCAATTCTGTTGAAAGTCCTGTTATTGGCATTATTCTGACTGCAATTTTCGCGGGAGGTGGTGCAAACATTTTTCACGATGGAACGGATAGCAGTACAAGGATTATTGACGTTTATGTAGAGCCTGATACTGAGTTAGAGCTTGAAGGATAGTTATGGACTGGGGGCAAATTCTTACCGCAGCCCTAACAGGCGGAGCAATAGTCAAAATCATAGATGCGATTATTGTCCGTTTTAAGTTAAAAAGTGC
>Ga0116174_10004367_pt1 | contig 11200 bp, 7 predicted proteins | sample AD_UKC087_MetaG_FD_89801 | JGI IMG/M metagenome (GOLD analysis project Ga0116174, IMG submission 89801) | Active sludge microbial communities of municipal wastewater-treating anaerobic digesters from USA - AD_UKC087_MetaG | ecosystem: Engineered > Bioreactor > Anaerobic > Digestate | place: USA...
CGGAGCTAATGATATGTTTATATTTTTTTCAACCAATTTTTTATTACTTTTTTTATCTATTGCCAACAAAGATAAAGCTGTAGTTTGAGGAAGAGGTTCCGAACCTGTAAGCACGGGGTAGGGTCTAATAATTAAATTTTGAGGGATACTGTTGGTATCAGGTAAAAAATATGCAATATAAAGTTTATGAAGATAACCCGTTGAAATGGAATATCCCAAAAAAAGGATAAAAGACAAGGGAATTGCCACAAAAATCGCTCGAAGGATTGTTTTTCCTATGTATAGAAGATCAAGGCTCGTTACCCTATCAAATACCCAAAGAATTTTTACAAATACATCAAAAAGAAATAACAGAATTTTTCTGGGTATGGAGATGTTAATTCCCAAAGACATTTTAATACCAAAATTATGGCTTCAATCTTCTAACATCCCTGGGTAAGAAAGTTACTTCTTTGACGCTTGGAATGTTAAGAATCTTCATCACCAATCTTCCGGGGCCTATTCCGGCACCTCCGTGAGGAGGACAACCAAATTTAAAGAAATTAAGGTAGTCTTCTAGTGATTCAACACTCATTCCTTTTTCTTTGGCTTGAGAAATCAGAACATCGTATCTATGCTCTCTTTGTGAACCGGTCGTAACTTCGAGACCTTTATATAGGAGGTCAAAACTCTTGGTGACTCCCGGATTATTTTCATATCTCATGTGGTAGAAAGGTCGGGCTTCCGCAGGCCAGTCAGTAACAAAAACAAAATCGTGACCGGTTTCTTCCTTTATAATTCTACTAAGCTCAATTTCTTCTTCTCCGCTAAGATCGTATTTTCTACCTGCTTTTATACCTGATTTACTTAATCTATCTTTTGCTTCTTCCATTGTTATTCTTGGAAAAGGGGTAGAAGGTATCTCCAGGTCTGGCAACACTGTTTTTTGAAGCTGAGTAAAACCGGAAACCAAAAGATTTTCTTCTTCGGACATTACATCAAAATGAGAATTTATGTAAGAAAGTTCAAAATCCCAGCCGGTAAATTCAGTCATGTGTCGGGAGGTGAAAGAGGGCTCAGCCCTAAAGACAGGACCTACACAAAAGACTTTCTCAAAACCTGAACCCTGAGCCATTTGTTTATAAAATTGAGGAGATTGAGCCAAATAAGCCTCTCTTTCAAAATACTGCAGTTTGAAGACGTCGGAACCTGTTTCACTTGCAGTTCCCATTAGGGAAGGTGTGTAAATCTGAATATAATCCTGTGAATCCCAGTACTGTCTAAAACCCTTCTCCAACTCAGTCCAAACTTTAAAAATTTTTAAATTTTCATCTTTTCTCAAATCAATCCATCTCCAATCAAGTCTTTTTGTGATATCGGTAGGTTCTCCGCTTTTTTCCTCTAAAACAGGAATAGGAAGCTCGGGTTCAGCACTTGATAAAATCTCTAAGTTTTCGGCGGATATTTCAAAACCTCCGGGAGCCTGCTTCTCCTCCTTAACCAAACCTTCAATAGAAACCACTGACTCCAGAGAAACCTCCCCGGCCTTAATAAAAACCTCGCCGGCTCCCTTTAAAAAAACTACCTGCACTGTACCGGTAACATCTCTAACAACAAAAAACTTAATCCCACCTTGATCCCTTCGAGCCTGGACAAACCCAGAAATCCTAACTTTTTCACCTATTTTTTGCTTTAAATCTTTAATTTGTGTTCTATCCATTTTTTAAACCTTTCTAAAATCCTTTATAACCAAATCAAGATACGTATTACCATTGTACTCATTTTTATTCAACATATAAACTAAATCTACCCTATCTCCAACCGCCAGTTCTTTTTCATACCTCGCTCCTCCGAAATATACCGCTTTGTGATATCTATTTCCATCATAAATTTTTAATTTTAAATGTGTACGGTCTTTACCTATAATATCGCTATTCACAATTACGAAATTTTCAGTCAAAAACAGGGGCTGTTCATTTCCCATACCAAATGGTTTTAACTTATCAATCTCATCAAGAAGGCTAACATTTAAAATATCCGAAGGAATTTTCAAATCAACTTTTAAAACAGGTGTAAAAATTTCTTCATCAAACTCTTTTTCAATATATTCCGTAACTTTCTTCTTCATTTCGGGTATTTTTTTCTCTTCGATTGTGAAACCGCCTGCCATTGGGTGCCCTCCCAAATCAACAAAGAGATCATTAAATTTTCTTAGGACTTCAATAATGTTTACTCCGGGTATAGACCTAACAGAACCTTTTCCATAACCATCGTCCAACGAAATCACCACCGAAGGCCGGTAATATCTTTGGGTTAATTTTGCCGATACCAAACCAATCACACCTTCGTGGAATTTTTCACTTGAAGAAAAAATTATTTTAGGAAGTTTTTTCTCATCTAACTCAGATGCCATATCATACATCTCAATTGTTTTTTCCTGCCTCTCAATATTTTTAGAATTTAGATTTGAAGCTAATTTCTCTAATAAAGATTCGTCTCTTTCGGTCAAAAGCCTTATCGAATCCTCAGAACTTTGCAGTCTTCCCGAGGCATTTAATCTCGGACCAACCGCCCAGCCTATTTCATATGTAGTTATTTCCGCATCTCTTAAACTTGAAACCTCAAACAATTTTTTCAACCATAAAGGCGGTTTTCTATTAATAACTTCTAAACCTCTCTTGACTATTAATCTGTTGAATCCTGTTAAGGGAATTAAATCCGTAATGGTTGCTACTGCGGCATTTACTATCCCATCTTTACTTTTCGAACCTAAAGCTTTGGATAAAAACCAAGCTATTACAGCACCACACACCTCATCGTTCCAAACCAGAAGATCGGGGGCGGGCACTTTATCAGGTTTTTGATGGTGATCTGTAAGTACTACGGAATGGCCCAATTTTTTAATATAAGATATTTCCTCATGAGCTGTAATTCCCACATCAACCGTAATAAAAAGAACCTTTTCATCACTTTTATAATTTTTCAGTGCGTCGTCTATCGCAGATTTTGATAAACCATAACTATGTTCAAATCTATTAGGAATAAAGTAAGAAACCTTGTCGTATTTTTTTTCATATTTAAAAAAGTTATACAAAATTGCAGTAGCGTTTATCCCATCTGAATCGTAATCTCCGAAAATCAGAATCGGATTGTTTTTCTTCATTTCAGAAAATATAAAATCACGGGCTTTGGAAAGAGATTTTTTGAAATCAGAACTTAAAGAATCAAAAGATTCATTTAAAGTCGGTGTTCTCAGAAATGAATTAACATCTTTAACACCCCTTCCTTCAAGAATAGATGTAGAAATATCCTTTTTTTGATTATACTCACCTAAAATCTCCCATTTATACATAATTTATATTATCTAAAATTAAAATAGCGGAAACTTACTTGGAGGATTTTGAATACTTTTTAAGCACGATGGGCAATAATACCGTGTGAGTTAAAAACACAATCAAAATATCCAAAAGTATAAATAAAATAAAATTATTCATACTGCCGTTTCCAAAAACGTACAACGGAACTAAGATTAACACGAAAAACAAACAAAAATCTCTAATCGATGAAAATATTTCTTTTCCATAATCTGTAGAAACATCAGTTTTATTCTTATTTGAAGAGCCGGGCAAATCATTTAATTTATAAAATACCGATACCTCAATATAAATACATAAGAAATTCAGGAATATGAATAGTATTATATCGGTATCTTCTCCCGGAAAGATTTTAAAGACACCTAAAATACCTTTTATAATTAAATAAAAAATGACGGTAACCAATTGAATAACCAGGAAGTAAGTTATAATTTTGTTTGAATCTTTTCTAAAATTATTTTTCTTAATCACAGACAGGAAAAACACCAGACCTATCGAAGACATTGCCGTTGCAAGTAAATATGCTAAGTATTGAGATATAAAACCTGAAAATAAATTCATTTTTCCCTACCTTTTTCCCCGCCTTTAAAAGACCACAGAAGTGTGGGAAATAAAAATGAATAAAATATTACTACTACCAATATCGCCGCAAACGTTGAAAAATAAAATGTCCTTGCAAATCCCGAAGAGATAAAATACAAAATTAAAGAGAGAGATAGAATTAGCATTGCGGGATATGAGATGGCGTTTTTATCTTTCACCAAAATTTGGGTAAAAGATATTTCAAAAGGAATTTCCGAAACAAAACCGTTTTTAATTTTTGCATGAACGTTATTTCCGATGTAAGTGATAATTCCCATAACGAGAATTAAAGACAAGAACATTTGCGTACCTACGGGTATTGAAAATAATTTTGAAATCGCCAAATAGATTAAGGCTGATAATAGTAAGGAATAAGAAAAAACCAATCCTCTGAGATTAAATTTCAATATAAAGTAAACGGAAATAAATAAAATACTTATAAAAAAGGCTTTGGCATATTTTTCAATAAAATCAGAGCCCATTACAGGAGGAACCTGTACTGTTTCAACAGCAGAAATATCCTCAGGTAAAGGATTGTTTAACTGTAGGTTGTATTCATCAATAATATATTGCGGGTAGGTATTGTTTACAGCAGGGTCAAGGTTTGTATTATCCAAAATATTCTCACCAATCAAAGGCATGAGAAAAGGATAATCAAAATTACTTACATATACAGCTATAGGCAATCCGATGTTTTTACCTGCTAAATCATAGAATTTCTGTCTCCCACCTTCGGTAAAAACAATTTGCATTTTATAAGCACCTGTTGGATCCATAACGTTAACAAAACCCTGAACATCTTTTTCATTTAAATCTGTATCCTGCCACCTATCTGATTCCAAATAGAAATTTTGAAATTGTTCCTGATTCCAATCCTCAGGGTTTCTAACAGTTCTAAAAATTATTTTCCCGTTTCCTGTTACTAAGTTATTAATCCTGTTAACATCTTCAAAGGGAGGTACAGTGACTGATATCTTATCGTCACCCTCCTGATTAATTTTAAAATCAGAAATCCTGGAAAGATTTAATCTTTTTTGTGTAACAGATAGCAGTCCGGAGATTACTTCCTGTTTGTTTTCCAAATCTTTGTTTTTTAACTCAAATGATATTTTTTTACTCTCGCCAATACCCGATCCTTTTTTAAATTCTTTTAAATCCAACATCTTTCCTTCTTTAGACCATGGAATTTTTATCTGCATACCCCCGATACTTGAATTAAGAACAAGATAGTCTGAGTCTACAACAAGGGGGATTTCAGGTAATACAATAAGAACAGATAATGAAAAAATAATCGCTATTAATACTAATTTGAAAGTTTGTTTCCCTGACATTTTTAAACATTAAAATTTTACACTACCGCACAAAATTTCTCATCATCCCCAATTAACATAGTTCTACTTTGAGTCATCACTCTGTAAATAAAGGGGTCGTTAGTTCTTTTTCTGCTCATAAATTCTTCCATATTCATTACCGAATAGTTAATCTCTTTATTCATCTTGGTTTCCTCCTCTTTCACGACATTTTTAATAACTTCTAAATCGACATCGCCCACTATAAAAAGATCCACATCCAAAGCCGTAGATTTTCTCCCTCTTAAGAAAGCCAAAGATAAAACCGCGTAATCTATCATTCCAATTCTTTTTTCATTTTTAACTATAGCCGCACCTACTCCCTCTTCCTTAGCCACCAAAGACAATAAATCCGAAAAAAACGGATGGCTTGTCTCAATTTGATAAAAAATCTTATTTGAACTTTGTCTTCTATTTACGAGATTAATTTCAAAAAGGTTGTCCAGCTCTCTTCTGACTGCGTTTATTTCTGCTCCAACCTGTCTCACAATAGCTCTAATGTGAAATGCCCTGTTAGGATTTAAAAGAAGAAGTTTAAGTATGTTCACTCTGACTTCTGATACCAATATTTTATTCAGCATATTTTAATTCCGGGCAGATTATTTATAAACCTATAACTTAGATACATTATACATTTTTACGACCGTTTTCACAGGTATTTTTTAGTTATAGACCACCTGCTCTACATTTCTATCGGGAACAATCGCTATCCAAAACTTACCTCTGTTAAATTCAATTTCCTGACCGTTAGTATCATAAAATAAGGTTCTTTCATCTCTGGAAGCCTTGCTCCAAGTAGCATCTACAACCTTACCGTCAATAAAAACAAGGGCTTTACCGCTACCAACCAACTGATAATCAAGCCTTCCTTTGTCATCTCCGACTATTGAGTTTTCAGTGGCGAATTGAATAATTAGGTTTTTTACTTCAACTTGCTCACCGGTTTCCTGATCTTTATGAGGAATTGGGTTGTCGGCAGAATCGTAGCCTGTAAATTTTAGGTAAGTATTGTTTTGAGGATTGTATTCAAAAACACTGGAATAATCACCTTTATTCCAGAAATCTATTGAAATTTTGGAAGCTGATGAACTCGTAGAATATTTTTCAGAATTATCCTTAAATGTATACATTCTTATATCTCCCTTACCTTCCCACCCCAGCTTCAAACCTAATTCTCTTAGTTTTACTCCGTTTACATAAGCAGTGTGCTCGTAAGCCACATTTCTTGGATTATCTCTCCAGGTACATCCGGGATAAGATTCACAACCACCTCTGAAAAGACTTCTAACCGGCCACGTATCTATGGCCAGTAAAGCCTGGGGTGAATACCCAATATGCATAATCATAGCGTCGCTTAATTCCTTTACTAAAACTAAATAATATTCTCTGGTGCTCCTGACAGGGCCGATTTTTTCAGGTGTTATAGTATGGAAAAACGCCAAAAACCTTGTTATACCACCTTCTGCAACTATCTCATAAACTAAATCAGCGTACACAAGCCCGGACTGAGGTCTTGCATCAATATGGTTATTTATCATTACACCAAAAGGTCTTTCATTTACCCAAGAACCTGCCTCTGTTTCCGGATACTGAACACCTGTTAGATCAGCTGTTACTTTAACAACGTTGTCCATAAGGTTTTTGTCGGATAAAGGGTTAAGTTCTTTTTTGCCTATCTTTCCTGTTTTAACTAACACAATCCACAATGAAAAAAGTATTGAAATAACTGCCAAAAGAATTAGAAGTATTTTTTTGAGTTTATGGTTTGAGTTTTTTGAAGTGAAATATCGAGCTTTAGTTTTGGAATTTTTTGATGATGAATCTTTGTTTATTATGTTTTTTTCAAACTCGGATTTTGTTTTAGAGACTTCTTCTATATTTCCGGCAGAAAGGTCATCTATATCAAAGCCGGGGGTTATGTTAGTTATTTTAGGCATATAGAAATTTTACAGGATTGTACAATTTTTTACTACCGTTTAAATTTTATTGAAAAATTATTTTTCAGCTAAATTACCTACGACCACTAACCTGCTAATTGTAGTTCCGGCCGGCCAACAGGTCATAAGAGTTGCTGTTTTTTTATTGGTATCGTTTTCCATATATTTAATGTCATCAGGTTTTACCACAGAGACCTCAGTAACAATGTATTTATAAACCCAGTTTTCATAAACAAGGTAAAAAAAGTCCCCTGTTTCCATTTTGTTTAAAAGATAAAAAACAGAGTTGTATCTATTTGCGTTATAAAAATTGTCGGATGAGTGTGCGAAATAAAAGGAATTTCCGAATTCTCCCGGATAAGACGTGCCCTTAGCGTGAGCCACACCTTTGGTTAGTGCTACTTGGTAAACTTTTGAGTCATTTGGATCTACATCCGCAATTACCTTTGAATTAGCAGCAATTTTAGGGATTATTATGCTAAAAAGAGGATCTTTAGCGATAATCACATCATCCTGGCCAAAAAACCTCATAGAATCAAGCTCAGAGCTTGCTACGGGGGTATTTTCATTGGGTTTATTAAGCCTAAAAGAGATTTCTTTCTTGATTACAGGGAAAAAGATAACTAACCCACCGAGGAAGGCTAGGGCTACTAAAAGTAGCCCTAGCCGTGTCATTTTCTTGTATATGTTTTGGCTTTTAAGCTTTTTTCTTCTTTGTCGCACTGATGATTACTATACCTAAACCTGCTGCCGCAATCCAGAACCAAGGTGATTTAAATAATCCTTTACCGGACTCTTCACCACCTGTTTCTTCTCCTAAAACAGAACCTTCTTCGCCTTCACCAAGAGTAACTTCTAACCCCTCATCTTCGGTTCCTTCAGGCCCTGTTGCGCCTTCTCCTGCAACCTCACCTTCTGTAAGGCCGGTACCACCTTCCACCGGGATTGCTCCTGTTTCTTCTTCCTCTTCTTCGGTAGTTGTTGTAGTTGTAGTTATAACTTCGGACCTTGGTTTGGAAGCATTTCCCGCATCGTCAAATGCCACAACAGCATAGTACCAAGTCTTATCGCAACTATCACCGCTGACTATGTGTTCGAAATCAAATTTTTCATTTGGTCCAATGGACTCAGTTTCTATTTTGTGCGAGTCATCTATGTCTATTTCTTTATCGTCATCGGCATAAACTCTGACTGAAGAAGTTTCTCCGTCATCAGCTGTCTTTAAGGTTATTTTATTTACACAGTCATTTACCTTTTCTTTTTCAATGTATTTTGGTTTATCTGGACCGATGCCATCGTAATAAACTTCCACTGTGTCTGATTTCACATCATCAGCACTATCAGGATCAACTAAGACATAAAATTTATATGTACCGCTATCATCAAGGACCGATTCACCCACTTCACAGTTGTAAGAACTTCCTCCCGGAGTAACATTTATATCGGACCCAAATTGGTAAGGAGTGGACGAACCCGGGTTTATTGCCATACATTTTGCAGTCATTGATTGGCCTGAATCTGTACTCAACACTACAAAGGTAACATTAAAATTTTCACCCACAGGTGATTTTGGCTCACTGATTCTAACAACGGGTTGAGGAAGTGAGAATGCATTAGCTTTGACATTTAAAACATAAGATAAACCCGCTATAGCAAATAGAATCATAAATAGTTTTTTGGCTTTTTTCATTGTTCCTAAACCTCCGATGAGCAGTAGTAAACCACCTATTGAACCTAGCACTAACACAAGGTTGACCCAGAATGTACTCGCACCCGTGGCTGGGAGTTCGGTCGAAGCTCCAAGAACTTCGCCTTCTTCCTCTTCTTTTACGTCTACTTCATCGTTCAGTTCAAGTTCCACTGCTATTTTTACTTGTGTTCCCACAAAGTTTTCATCCACCACCCCATCGTTGATAGGGAAACCTGATTCTTCGGATAGAGCAAGAAGTCCAGTACCGCCCATTCCTTCTCCTTGAGCAAAAGAAACATCAGGGTAAATACCGGAATCAACATCTTCCGTAACTTTTGCTTCGTAAGTTATGGTTACTACCTCGTCTTCATCCAAATTACCTAAATCCCAAGTTCCCGGAGAAGCATAAACAACTCCGGAAGTGTCGATTACATGCCCCGCATCAGTAGAAACTGCGCTAAACGTAATCGGCACAGGTTCAAAACCCTGAGGAGGTAAGTTAATCATAACCACATCATTTACAGGGCCCCCTACTGCTCTAACTTCTATAGTGTATGTGAATGTATCTCCGATTTCTAATGTGTTTGGCCAACTATCATTCGTTTCGCTTATACGTAGTTCCGAATTTTCAACGTTACCGATGTAGCAGGATCTAACATCACCGGGATTTACTCTTAGGTTATAAACTTCGTCATGATAAACATCCTGAGCTAAATTGAGATCGGCTATTCGTTGAACTATGCCATAACCGTTGGAACAGTAAATATCCGTTACTCCCATAACCGGACAACCTCCCCCATAGGATTGGCTCCAATTCCACTGCACATTACCTCTGTTCCAGAAAAGATGGCACTTTCCCCCGAGGGCCTCGAATTCTGTACAAGGCTTTGATTCTCCATAGGAAACTAAATTGCTATAACCATTAACCTCACATGCCCATAAGGCACATGTTTCGGCATTTCCACAACCGTTCCAACCCTTACACTGACCGTGATGTCCATACGCTTCTTGCGGTCCGGTTATCAACACTCCTTCACCCATATCGTCACAATATATTCCGGTTTGTTCCCAACCATCCTGTATAGTTTCACCTAAAATATATGAGTCAGGAAGTAAACTAAATACAGTACTTCCTTCAGTACCGGTCATTTGACTGTAATTTCCATCATCAACCTTAGAAATATTTATTTCCCAATTTGGCAAGAGCGGCTCTCCGTCATCCCACTCGCCGTCACCATCAAGGTCATTAAACTTGTAGACCTTAATTTCACCTTTTTGAAGATTACCAAAATTATATTCAGGTCCCTCAACCATATTTAATGTCCACTCACTGCTTGCCCCTTCAGGTAGATCTACAACATGACACTGAGAACTGTCTATAGTACCCGGATAGGTCTGAACCCAATCAACGGGTAATTCTTCGCAAATCTTATATTGACCGGGTAATAGATCTTCAAACCAGTACCAACCGTAATGTTCTACGGTGTCATCGGTAAACATAAATTGCTCTTCACCATCCCAAATGTTGTTGTCGTTCTCATCTATAAAGACTCTCCAACCGGATAATAAAGGTTCTTCGGAATCATATACTCCATCTCCATTTAGGTCGCTCCATTTGTACCCATGGATATCGTAAGTTTCAAGTTCATTTATGATCTCAAAGCTTTCAATAGATTCGTCTATTGTCACCTCATCCAAACCGCTGACATTCCTCCAACCATCGAGCATGATCTCGTCCAGTCTGTATGTTCCGAAAGGAACATTTTCAAATGTGTAGCATCCGTCTTCCTCGGTAACTCCGACATAACCATTGTAAATATCAACATTCATGCTGCCCACGTTATCACCATAGACATTGTCATCAACACTGAAATTAAATGCCCCCTCATGGTATAGGAAACCCAAGGCATACCTGTGGTCAGCACTTAGGTAATCTCCCCAGTTTGTAGGACTACCATTTATCATGATTCCCAAAGCACCTGGTGTACCAAGATCCATTACATTAATCCATGGGAAGTATGGTCCGGTATAACCGTCAGAGGCCAACCTTTCAGAATATGCCGGATCTGTTAATAATCCGGTACTTCCTCTATATTCATAGGTCCCGTAGGAAATTAAGGCGTAATCACCTTCCACTAGATCAGAACTGCTGTATGTTCCTCCATCAGGATTTACAACAACATTTTCTAAGAGACCCGTACTCCTTAAAATAACTTTCCAACCAGGTAAATAGTTCTTTTCCGCATCAAGCTTACATACGGTTACATCAGAACCCTGATAGTTACCGAA
>Ga0116174_10004369_pt1 | contig 11198 bp, 7 predicted proteins | sample AD_UKC087_MetaG_FD_89801 | JGI IMG/M metagenome (GOLD analysis project Ga0116174, IMG submission 89801) | Active sludge microbial communities of municipal wastewater-treating anaerobic digesters from USA - AD_UKC087_MetaG | ecosystem: Engineered > Bioreactor > Anaerobic > Digestate | place: USA...
CGAGCCGCCCGCCGATGTCGTCGCGGAGCTTCCTGAGAAGCGCGAACGACGCGCGAACCGCGTGCTCGTCTCCCTCGAGCGGCCCTATGGTCATGAGGCCTGAAAGCGCGATACCCGGCAATGCCGCGGCCTCCCTGCAGAGTTCGAAGGCGCCGTCCGGATCGATCCCGCTCTTTGTGTCCTCCTCGGAGGTGTTCACCTGGATCAGTACGGCCTGGGTTTTCCCCGCACGGAGTGCCTCTTCGGCAACTTTGCGCGCGGTGGAAAGCTTGTCGATCGAATGGATCATGTCGAACATGCCCACCGCGTCCCGCGCTTTGTTGGACTGAAGATGTCCCACCAGGTGGAAGCGGAAATCCCCCGAAAGGGCCGGAATTTTGGCTTTCGCCTCCTGCACCCTGTTCTCGCCGAAAAGCCGTATTCCCTGGTCGATCGCCGCCTGCACTGTCTCGGGCGGGAACGTTTTGGAAACGGCGACTATGCGTATATCTTCCGGTTTTCGGCCTGCCGCGCGGGCCCGGTCGTCTATACGGCCGCGAATGGCGCTGTAGTTCTGGAAAAAATTCATTACGGGAATTCCGGGCTCCGATTGTTGTAGGACGGGGATCGAACGAAAACCGGACCCGTATCCACTCCGCGTGTACTATACATCAGTCCAATTTTGTACGTCAATTATCTTTTTAGGGGCCGGTCGGCGCCGTATTGTAGAGCGGTTCTGACCGTTTGCGGCATATTCCGGGCATCGGGGTGAAAAATCGGGCTGAGTTGTCTCCGCTGTCCCGGAACGAGCCAATCTAAAGAACGGTTGTCTCCGTTTTCTCGAAAAAACTATAAGGAAGATAACCGTCTCATCCTTCGATTTTTTGCCCGCACGGGGCTTTTTTGCTATACTCGGGATATCCTATACGTATCACCATGGTACCGATCGGCGAGCTTCGCGAATGCGTTGCCGAACGGGAATAGCACCGATGAAAAGAACCTTTTCCATTAAAACGCTCGGCTGCAAGCTCAACCAGTACGAGTCCGCCCTCATCGCGCGGCAGTTCGCCGACTGCGGCTGGGAGGCCCGGCCGTTCGGCGAGACGGTGGACGTGGTCATCATCAACACCTGCACCGTGACGGACCGCAGCGACAAGAAGTGCCGGAACTACATTCGTCAGGGCGCGCGCCTCTCGCGGCTCGGCAAGGCGGTGGTGACCGGATGCATGGTGGAGCGCGACCGCAGGGAGGCGGCGCTGATGGACGAGGTGCTGGCGGTGTTCGGCAACGACGACAAGCGCGCGATCGTGCGGAAGATCGGTTCGTACGTGGATTTCGCCGAGTCGCGGCGGGAGGGTGCCGGCGCGGATGACGAGGCGGACGCGGCGTACATGGAGTACGCGTCCGGCTGGGACGGAGAGGACGGATTCGATGAATCGAGGGTCGCGCCGCTCTACCGGACGCGCGCCTACCTGCGCGTTCAGGACGGCTGCGACGGGGCCTGTTCCTACTGCATAGTTCCCTCTGTACGCGGCGCGCCGCGAAGCAGGCCTCTCAATGAGGTGCTGGACCACGCGCGGCGACTGGTCGCCGCGGGATGTCCCGAGCTGGTGCTTACGGGCATCACCATCGGGCGCTATGCCGCCGGCGGCATGGATCTCGCCGCGCTCGTGGAGGAGATCGCGGCGATCGACGGAGAATTCCGCGTGCGCGTCACGTCCATCGAGCCCACACACGTCACCGACCGGCTGATCGAACTTCTCGGCTCTCCGAAGGTGTGCCGGCACATCCATCTGCCACTCCAGTCCGCTTCGGACGCGGTGCTCGCCGCCATGAACCGCCCCTACACGGCCGGCCGCTATTTGGAAATCGTCGAGCGCATACGCGCGCGCGACCGCGACATCGCTATCGGCGCCGACATCATCGTCGGGTTCCCCGGGGAAAGCGATGACGATTTCGCGGCGACGCTGGACATGGTCGGCCGCGCCGGCTTCGCCTACGTGCATCAGTTCAGTTTTTCTCCGCGCACCGGCACCCCGGCGGCGTCGGGAACGCCCTGCACCGGGCGCGTGATTACGGCGCGGGGGGAACGGCTCCGCCGGCGGGCGCTCGAGACGGGCCTGGAATACCGCCGGCGCTTCGAGGGCGCCACGCTTCCCTGCGTGATAGAGCGTACAATGGACGGCGCCGGACACATGGCGACAAGCGATAATTATATTAGAATCCGGCTTTCTGAAGAGGCGACGGACGGAGCGCGCGAGGGAACGATCGCGCGGGTGCGTCTTGTGCGCGCGGGCCGCGAAGCGAACACGGGAGAAATTGCGCGCTAAGCGGTCCGAGTGGGGCGGAATCATTATGTCGCCTCGAAAAAAATGAGGTTTTTCGGCGATTTTTTATGACCCGGGCAAAATTTTCTTGCTATATATCTAATTATTGTTGAAATATACGGCGTGTTCATTTGTATGGTTGCATTCCTGACGAAGGGGGGGGTGATATTTCATCCGGGCGGATATACCGCCAAACTATGAAGATTGAATCAACAATCAGAATGAATTGACGGATCACGGGGGGAGACCTCTGTTCTGTCTGTTCTGCGTAGCTGAGTGGGATCTGAAATCCCCAGGGCAAATCTTCAATTTTAAGTAGTTTATTAAAATTGCATACACTCACATAAGTGTAGAAGATATTCGGTAACAAAGAGGTAGTTGCCATGGAGGGTTTGGGTACGCATCTAATAGCGGAACTCTTCGACTGTAACGAGTTGCACCTGAACGATGTCAAAAAGGTTGAGGAGGTAATGATGGCCGCTGCCGAACTCTCTAGTGCCACGATCATTAAACCCTTCTTTCACAAGTTTTCACCCTATGGAATCAGCGGTGTTATCGTGATCGCTGAGTCCCATTTCACCATTCACACATGGCCCGAGTACGGATATGCGGCGGTCGACGTGTTTACCTGCGGAGACCTCGAATACCAGAAAGCGCTGGATTACATCAAGACTGAGCTGGAAGCTGAGAGGTGCTCGATATTCCAGTTTCAGCGGGGCATTCTCGCCGACACCGACAGGGTGAGGGGGATTTCGGCGTTCAGGGAGGTTGAAAATGCAGGCTACGTTGAATAGCAGAAAGATACTCGAGACGATTCCCACGATCGAGAACTTCGAGGAAATGGGGGCCTGGGGCCTCTACTCGAGCGTGGATATACATAACTGCGATCCGGACATCATCCGCGACGCCGAGATGATACGCCAGTACGTCATCCAGCTTTGCGATCTTATCGGGATGAAGCGCTTCGGAGAGACGCAGGTGGTAAATTTCGGGGAGGACGAAAGGGTCGCCGGTTATTCGATGACCCAGCTCATCGAGACGTCGCTCATCTCGGGGCATTTCGCCAACCTTACGAACACGTCGTACATCGACGTCTTCAGCTGCAAGTATTACGACCCCGAGGTGGTCGCTCATTTTTCCCTCAGCTATTTCAAGGGAAGCGACTACACCATCAACATCGCCCTGCGCAAGTAGGGATCGACGACCACAAAAGCGGCGGAGGCGCGCGCCTCCGCCGTCCATTTCCGCCGCACCAATACTTGAGCATGGAGGACTCCAATGTCGATTGAATCCCAGTTATGGTTTGAGGAAATACTGGAAATCGCGAACGGACGCACGTTTAAAATCAAGATAAACGATCTGGTCGAGAGATTCGACTCGCGGTTTCAGCGCATCGAGATCTACGATACAAAGCCGTTCGGCAGGATGCTGGTGCTCGACGGCGTGATCATGTGCACCGAGTGGGACGAGCATTCCTACCACGAGATGATCGCCCACGTGCCCATGTTCACGCACCCGAAGCCTGAGAACGTGCTGGTCATCGGCGGCGGCGACGGCGGAACCATCCGCGAGGTACTGCGCCACCCGGAGGCCAAACGCGTCGACATCTGCGAGATCGACGGCGACGTGGTGCGCCTGTGCAAAAAGCACCTTCCCACCATGTCGGCATCCTTCGACGATCCCCGCGTTACGCTCTACACCGAGGACGGAGCGAAGTTCATGAAGGATCGCCCGGGCACCTACGATATCATCCTGGTCGACTCGTCGGATCCCATCAGTCCCGCCGCGGTGCTCTTCTCCGAGGAGTTCTACGTGGACATGAAGAACGCCCTGAAGGACGACGGCCTCATCGCCACGCAGTGTGAATCGTTCTTCTATCACGGGGACATCATCGAACGCATAACCGGATACGCCAAAAAGCATTTTGCCGTTCCCGGTTATTATTACACCGTGGTGCCCACCTATCCCAGCGGCATCATCGGGTACTGCTTCGCCTCGAAGAAGTATCATCCGATCAAGGATTACAGGGCCGAGCGCGCTCTGGCCATGCAGGGTCAGCTGAAATACTATACTCCGGACCTCCACCGCGCGGCATTCGCCCTGCCGGGCTTTATCCGCGACCGTATCAAGCTGCAGCCTCTAATTAATCCTTGAATTTAAATCCCGTGTCGGGAGATAGTTGACGGGCGCCGGCCGCCGGCCGGCGCCATCCCGCCATGGCAGGTTGCCCATGAAGCGCCTTTTCCGTACCAAGAGCATAGAGCGGTTAATCGCCGAGTCGGAGAACCCGGAGCACAAACTGCGCCGGAGCCTGGGCCCCTGGTCGCTCGCCGCGCTCGGCATCGGCGCGATCATCGGTACCGGCGTGTTCATCCTGACCGGCACCGCCGCGGCGGGCGAGGTGCTGCAGTTCGAATCGATCCTCAAGGCGCCGCTTCTCGACGTGCTCATGCACGGCAGGAACGCGGTCAGCATGACGGGCCGTCCGGGCGCGGGGCCGGGCATCGCCCTCTCGTTCTTCCTGGTGGCCGTGGTCTGCGCGCTCGCGGGCCTCTGCTACGCCGAGCTCGCCTCCATGATACCGGTCGCCGGAAGCGCCTATACCTACGCCTACGCGACCATCGGCGAGTTCGTCGCCTGGATCATAGGCTGGGACCTCATACTGGAATACGCGGTGAGCAATATGGCCTCGGCCGTAGGGTTTTCGGCCTACGTCCATTCGCTTTTGCTCAGCCTGGGGATACATCTGCCCGAGACTCTCATGCAGCCCGTGTACGCGAACGGCGCCTTTACGGGGGCCTACTTCAACCTGCCGGGCTTCCTCATCATCATGATCATGACGATCATTTTGGTTATCGGCATACGCGAGAGTGCCGGCGCCAACAACCTGATGGTGGCGGTCAAGATAACGGCCATTCTCGTCTTCGTGTTCGCCGCGAGCCGCTACATCGAGGTGGAAAACTGGAAGCCGTTCATGCCCAACGGCTGGCAGGGAGTGTTGACCGGCGGCGCCATCGTTTTCTTTACCTACATCGGATTCGACTCGGTCTCGACGGCGTCGGAGGAGGCGCGAAACCCCCAGCGCGATATCCCCTTCGCCATCATCGCCTCGCTCGTTGTGTGCGCCACGCTCTACGTCATGGTTGCCCTGGTGCTCACCGGCATCCAGCACTGGCCGACGCTCCGCAACGCCGCGCCGGTGGCTAACGCCCTCAACGCGCTGGGCCTCGAATCGGTACAGCGCTGGGTGACCATCGGCGCGCTCACCGGTATGATAAGCTCCATGCTGGTCTACCAGTTCGGCCAGGCGCGAATATGGTTCACCATGTCCCGCGACGGGCTTCTGCCGCGCGCATTCTCGCGCGTCCACCGGCGCTATCGCACGCCCCACATAAGCACCTGGACGGCGGGATTGTTCGTCGCGGTCCCCGCCGGCATTTTCGACATCGGCACGCTCGCGGACCTTTCCAACATCGGCACGCTCTTCGCCTTCATGCTGGTGTCGGTCGGGGTGCTCGTATTCCGGCGCACGAAGCCGGACTACCGCCGTGTGTTCCGCACGCCCTGGGTTCCCTTCGTGCCGATAGCTTCCATTGTCTGCTGTTTCATCCTGATGGCGAGCCTTCCCATAGAAACCTGGCTGCGTTTTTTCGTGTGGCTTTCGGTGGGGCTGGTTATTTACTTCGTGTACAGCAGGCGTAACAGCAAGTTCGAGCGGGAGGCGGAGGGTTAGCGCTCACCGGTTCCCCGCGCCCGCACTACCGCCTCGAACTGAATGAGCATCGTGCTGTCCTCCTCCTCGGGTTTCACGCGGTAGAGCACGCCCTCGGGCGAGGCGACGAGGCTTCGGGCCTGCAGGAAATTTTTATATTCCGACTTCACGCCGCACACCTTGACGATGAGCGCGTCGGCGAGCCGCGCGCCCCGCACGAAGATCTCCTCGTCGCGGCGGTACTTGTCCTCCACGCTCTCCTCGCGCCTGAGCGAAAATGTCGGAATGAAGATGATCCTGGCGCCCAGGCGCTTCATCTCGAGAAAGCTCTCGTCCTTGAAGACGTCGGCGCAGATGAGAACGCCGAAGCGGATGCCGCCCGCGGTGAAGACGCTGAACCGGTCGCCCGGCGTGATTTTTCCCTCCTCGGCGAAAAAGAGATTGCGTTTGCGGTAGAAACCGAGGCGCTCCCCCCGCGAATAGACGAAGCTGGTGTTGTGGAGCAGGTCGCCGGCGAGCTCGGGCATGGTGCCGCCTATCACCGTGGTGTCGAAGGCGCGCGACATGACGCGCATGCGCGAGAGCTGGCGCGCCTGGTTGTGCGCCGTCTGGCCGTGGTTGCCGAGCCGCCTGTTGACGAAAAAATATTCGGGGAAACACATGAAGTGCGGTCCGAAGCCGCGGATCGAGGCGGCCTGACGGCGGGTGAGGCGCTCGCCGAGCGGCATCTGGCACAGGACGATTCGTACGCTTTCCATGACATGGAAAGCTGTATCAGGCGGGGGGATGGTGTCAAACAGAAAAGAGGGCGGGTGTAGCCCCGCTCCGGGCGACGATCATGATCGTCGCCCGGAGCTATTTTCCCGGTTCCCGACTACGGCGCGCTTGCCGCGATTACGGCGCCCTCACCGCCGATTCGAAAGTGCGTTGTTTCGCTCCTGTGGTCGCCAGGAGGCATAAAATAAATACTTGCCCAGACTCCTCGATTGGGCTTTACTGATCGAACGCGGCCGATCATGCCGCAATCCGGGCGTCGCGCACCGCGCGTGTGACGCCGAGTAAAAGAGGACTTGATGAGCAGAATCCAGAAATTCAGGGTAATACCCTATCTTCCCGAAAAGCTGAAACCTCTCGAAAAGATCGCCCGCAACATGTGGTGGGTGTGGAATTACGAGGCCATAGAGCTCTTCCGCCGGCTCGACGTCGAGCTGTGGAGGGAGTACAATCACAACCCCGTGGCGCTGCTCGGCGCGATCTCCCAGAAGGACCTGGACGCCGCCGCCGAATCCGAGAGCTTCCTGGCGCACATGCGCCGCGCCGAGGAGGAACTGGACTGGCACCTCACCAAGAAATCATGGTTCGAGGAAACCTATCCGGATTTCGCCGGCGGAGAGATCGCGTATTTCTCGGCGGAGTTCGGTATTCACGAATGCCTGCCCATCTATTCGGGAGGGCTCGGAGTGCTCGCCGGCGACCATCTCAAGTCGGCCAGCGAGCTCGGGCTGCCGCTGAACGGCGTGGGACTGCTCTACCGGCTCGGATATTTCCACCAGTATCTCACCATCGACGGCTGGCAGCAGGAGCGTTTCCCGCAGACCGATTTTTACAACATTCCGGTCTCGCTTGTTAAGGATGGCGCCGGAAAGCTGTTCGTAATCTCGGTGGAGTTTCCCGGCAGGGACGTCCATGCGCAGGTCTGGGAGGCGACGGTGGGGAGGGTCAAGCTCTATCTCCTCGACACCAATATCGACGCGAACGGCATAGATGACAAGACGATCACCGACCAGCTCTACGGCGGCGATACCGAGATGCGCATCAAACAGGAGATGCTCCTGGGGATAGGGGGCGTTCGGGCGCTAAGGGCGCTCGGGAAAAACATAACGGTATATCACATGAACGAGGGCCATTCGGCCTTCCTGGCCGTGGAGCGCATCCACATGGCGATGGCCGCGAATAAAATGAGCTTCCACGAGGCGCTGGAGTTCGTCTTTCCGGGAAACGTGTTCACCACGCACACGCCGGTGCCGGCGGGTAACGACCGCTTCGAGCCGGAGCTCGTCGACAAGTACCTCTCGCACTATTACGCGAAGCTCGGCATTACGCGCGAGGAATTCCTGGGCCTTGGCAGGGAAAACCCCTTCGACAAGAGCGAGACCTTCTGCATGACGGTGCTCGCGATCAAGACCGCCGCCGCGTGCAACGGCGTTTCCAGGCTTCACGGCTCGGTCTCGCGCAACATGTGGAAGAACATCTGGCCCTCGCTTCCGGTCCACGAGGTGCCCGTAAGCCACATCACCAACGGCGTGCAGATTCTGTCCTGGACCTCCGACGAGATGATGCGCCTGTTGAACCGCTATCTGGGTCCGCGCTGGATAGACAATCCGGTCGATAAGGACATGTGGCTCAACATCGACTCCATTCCGGATTCGGAGCTGTGGCGCTGCAGAGACCGCCTCAGGGAGCGCCTGGTGGCATTCGCGCGCAAGAAGCTGAAGGAGCAGCTCTACTCGCGCGGCGCGCCGAAGACCGAGGCCGAGAAATCCGACGCGGTGCTGGACAGCGAGGCGCTCACCATCGGTTTCGCCCGGCGGTTCGCCACGTACAAGAGGGCGACGCTCATCCTGCGCAGCATGCCGCGCCTGGAGAAGCTTTTACTGGACAAGGAGAGGCCCATTCAGCTCGTCTTCGCCGGGAAGGCCCATCCGCGCGACGCCGCGGGGAAGGAGCTCATCAAGCACATCGTCAACCTGGTGCGCGACGATCGCTTCAGGAATAAAATCGTTTTCATCGAGGACTACGACATCAACATCGCGCGTTATCTGGTGCAGGGCGTTGATATCTGGCTGAACACGCCCGTGCGTCCGCTCGAGGCCTCGGGCACCAGCGGCATGAAGGTGGTTCCCAACGGCGCGCTCAACATCAGCACCCTGGACGGCTGGTGGGTCGAGGGATACAACGGCGCCAACGGCTGGGCGGTCGGCAAGGGCGAGGAGTACGAGGACCCCGACTACCAGGACGACGTCGAGAGCCTCTCGCTTTACAACATCTTGGAGAAGGAAGTGATCCCCATGTTCTACGCCCGCGGCGCCGACGGCCTGCCGCGCGAGTGGATCGCCCGCATCAAGGAGTCCATGAAGACCCTGTGCCCGCAGTTCAACACGAACCGCATGGTGCGTGAATACACCGAGCGCTATTATCTGGGGGCCAACAAGAACTTCCGCAAATTCTCGGACGAGGGTTTCAGGCGCGCGCGCGAGATGGCCGCGTGGAGGAAGCGCATCCACGGCGCGTGGGGAAAGGTCGTTATACGAGACATCATCTTCGGCGGCGAAAAGGAGGTGACGGTCGGAAGCCGGCTCACCGTTCGCGGGACGGTGAACCTGGGGGACCTCTCGCCCGACGAGGTGCAGGTGGAGCTCTACTTCGGAGCGCTCAACCCCGCCGGCGATATCGTGGAGGGCGCGGCGCTTCCCATGTACATCGCCGAAAAGCAGGCCGACGGCGTCTGCGTGTACGAGGGCCACATGCTCTGCCTGAAGTCCGGCCAGTTCGGCTGTACGGTGCGCGTCATTCCCGCCCACCGCGGGCTGGTGCGCAAGTTCGAGCCCGGGCACATCACCTGGGCGTAGGCGCCGCCGCGGCCCGGCGTGACCGGAGCGCGGAGGCGAAGGCCGAAGAGCCCCGACCCGTCAGGCCGGTGAGTCGGCGTGATAGCTCTGAAGCGAGCGCACCTCCAGGTGGCCGTGGTCGCGCGCGCGAATGCTCTTCACCGCCGCAGTCGCCGCGGCCATGGTGGTGATGTAGGGAATGCGGTACTTGATGGCCGCCTTCCGGATATACGAGTCGTCGTGCTCGCTCTGGCGTCCCTGCGGGGAGTTGATGATGAGCTGGATCTCGTTGTTCTTGATATGGTCGATGATGTTGGGCCGCCCCTGGTGGAGCTTCATCACCGCCGTCGAGTCGAGACCGTTCTCGGCCATGTAGCGTCCCGTGCCGTTGGTCGTCATGATGCCGAAGCCGAGCCCCGAAAGCTCCCTGGCCACCTGGAGAGCCTGCGGCCTGTCCTTCTTGTTGACGGTGATGAGCACCGTGCCGCGCATGGGAAGTATCTGCTGCGCCGCCGCCTCGGCCTTGTAGAAGGCCAGCCCGAAATTCTCCGAAAGCCCCAGCACCTCGCCCGTCGAGCGCATCTCGGGCCCGAGCACCGGGTCGACCTCCGCGAACATGTTGAACGGAAAGACCGATTCCTTCACGCCGAAGTGCCGCACGCGCGCGTTCTTGAGTCCGAGGTCGCGTATTCTCGCTCCGAGCATGACGCGCGTGGCGATCTTCGCCATGGGGATGTTGCACACCTTGGAGACCAGCGGCACCGTGCGCGACGCGCGCGGATTGGCCTCGAGTATGTACACGGTCTCGCCGGCGATGGCGTACTGGATGTTCATGAGGCCGATCACGTCGAGCTCGACGGCGATCCGGCGCGTGTAGTCCTCGATGGTCCAGATGTGTTTTTCGGGTATGCTCACCGGCGGTATGACGCAGGCCGAGTCGCCGGAGTGGATGCCGGCAAGCTCGATGTGCTCCATGACGGCCGGAACGAACGCGTTCTCGCCGTCGCAGATGGCGTCCGCCTCGGTCTCGATGGCGTTTTCGAGGAACTTGTCGATCAGGATGGGCCGCTCGGGCGAGACCTCCACGGCGGCCTCCATGTACTGCTTGAGCATCTCAGGGTAGTGGATGATCTCCATGGCCCGCCCCCCGAGCACGTAGGACGGGCGCACGATGAGCGGATAGCCTATCTCCTCGCCGATGGACAGGGCCTCTTCGAGCGTGCTCGCCATTCCGGAGCGTGGCTGGGGGATGCCCAGGCGCTCTATGACCTTTCGGAAACGGTCGCGGTCCTCGGCCAGGTCGATGGATTCGGGGGTTGTGCCGATTATCTTCACCCCGGCGCGGAGCAACTCGCCGGCGATGTTAAGCGGCGTCTGTCCGCCGAACTGAACGATTACGCCCTCGGGCTTCTCCTTCTCGTAGATGGAGAGCACGTCCTCAACCGTGAGCGGTTCGAAGTAGAGCTTGTCCGATGTGTCGTAGTCGGTGGAGACCGTTTCGGGATTGCAGTTGACCATGATGGATTCGTAGCCCAGGTCGCGGAGCGTGAAGGCCGCGTGCACGCAGCAGTA
>Ga0116174_10004371_pt1 | contig 11190 bp, 8 predicted proteins | sample AD_UKC087_MetaG_FD_89801 | JGI IMG/M metagenome (GOLD analysis project Ga0116174, IMG submission 89801) | Active sludge microbial communities of municipal wastewater-treating anaerobic digesters from USA - AD_UKC087_MetaG | ecosystem: Engineered > Bioreactor > Anaerobic > Digestate | place: USA...
AGGTGACGAAGACGACCGATGCCGGAGGACACTCAGATCAACCAGTACCGCCCGCCACAGGTAGAATTTAGTGGTCAGCTTTTCGATTAGCACGGTGGTCAAGTATTGGGTTGTCATTCACAGCTGCGTCATCCTGTTGTGCCTTATACGTATGACATGCCCCATGAGCGTGCCAAGGCTCTTCAACTCTCTCAAACGACCAACTCCAGTATTTAGTTAGCTATAGAACTAAATGGGATTATAGGACGGGGGGTCTGTAAAGTCCATAAGAAAGTTAAGGACAGATGTGTCAGTATCTACAAAGTTGGCAATAAAGTCAACGATCAGTAATATCAAAGTAAAATCCTTCCATATAAAGGTAGACAATAGGTTCAGGTGAGCGAACATGTCTATCTCTTATGGAAGGATAAAGCTACGGACGTCTTATTGTATACTCAGAACACCTAACCAAGAGTTCTTCGGAATCCGTTACACTATATATCCTCTACCTCGTGCATAATAAGAGCGATACTGCAATATACAGGATTAATGCGTATCGGAATCGAGGATCGCAGTGATCCGGTTTCGTTTATTAAGGTTGATTGCATATTGCTTCTAGCACTCTTTTATAGGGCGGTCTATTCCGTTTACGTCTGGCGATAGAAAGCCTATCAGACGATCTAGCACTTCGAAGACCGTCCCTATTACCAGGCACTCCTCTTGTTGATGAGCTTTACTAATGGATCCAGGGCCGTAAACTATAAGAGGCACCTTATATGCAGGAATGATCACCGATCCGTCGGTCGAATAGGCGACAATGCTTAGTTTGTCAGTCTCTGTCTTATCTGACTCTTTGGAATCTATGAACCTCTTTACGAGTTCATTCTCAATATCGCTTACTACTGGTGCGACATATTGCCTAATATTAATGGCGGACTTTACGCCCCACTTCTCGCAAATAGCACGACTCACTTCCGACGTCATAGCAAGCGCCGTATCATGATCGGCTTCATCTACTACTCGGAAATCCACTCCGACCTTGGCTACGTTCGGCACCACATTGATCTGCCATCCCCCGTGGACCTCATCTACGCTCCCTGTTGTTCTGCCAAGTCCTTTTTTATAATCAAACCTGCTACATGCCTCCGTAACCATGACCGCGAAGTCCGAAGCTGCTACTGCAGCATTAATACCCGTTTCTGGAAGAGCTGCATGCGCCGCCTTTCCTGTGAAAACCACATCGATCCATAACTGCCCCTTTTGTCCTATGCATATCTTCCCTTCAGTGGGCTCAGGGATTATCACTAGTTCGCAATCATCAAACACGCCTTCTTCGGTCAGCTTCCTCGCTCCCTTGTATCCCTTCTCCTCTTCGTTGGTGAAGGCGAATATCAAAGATTTATCGGGAATGATGCTGTTCTTTTTAAACCAGGCGGCAGTAGCGATCATGCAAGCAAGTCCACTCTTCATATCCGATGACCCTCTACCGTACATCAGCTCACCCTCGACTTCTGAGCCGAATGGGTCATGTATCCAGTCCTGCCCTTTCACGTCGACTGTATCTATATGCCCAACAAACGCGATAGAGCTTCTCTCTTTTCCCTCTATCCTTACGGAAAAAGGATAACCGTCGCTTTCCGTATCAAATACTTGAGGCTCTAATCCAAGGTTTTTAAAGTAATCACAAATAAAAGCTGCGATTCTGCTCTCGTTACCTGTTATGCTTTCGATCCTAACGAGGTCTTTTAATAGTTCTAGAACTTCATCCCTAGTAAGTCCTTTTTCGTAGTCCATGCAACTGCACCTCTCAAGCGTACGAAAGGACGGTCACATCCCTAACGCTCTATGCGACCGTCCTTTTCTCCCTTAATTCCAGACTATCCTGTCGGAGTAATCCGATGGATCGCTGAAGTAGTGCCCTACTCCATGTTCCGCCATCTCTTCAAACGTCGGAATCCCGGTAATCAATATCTCCTTATCGGTCTTGAACATCGACCATGCTTCGATAAGCTTCCTTATCGCCGAGCAATGCTGTCCTACCGTATTCTCAACCGGCCAACCATTCTCGTCGTACCTTGCATACAGTCGGCCCATCTTTGCTAGTTTTAACAGGAATTCGTCCTTGCCTGTTAGCATCAGTTCAACCGTTTTGGGCCCTGTCGGTAGATCGCAGAACGGAATTGGCACCTCCATGAGGAATGGCTCCACACCTTCGACGAACTCGTCGATCTCTCTATTGAACAATCCTCTGTACAGCACTGGTGCCCTTTCCACAGGTCTAGTGATGCCCTCATCACGTCTCAATAGGGCTGATGCATATGCACCGATCTTCAATCCGCTCTCTGCAGCGATTATTACATTATTGACCGGGAACATGGTTGAGCCTTGGTGTAAATCCAATGCAAGATCCACACCCTCTTTTACCATAAGCTGTGTCACAGCATAGTCGATCTGCTGTGTAAGTGTTCCGTCTGCCTTTCCGGGCCAAGATCTATTCACGTTCCTTGATTCAACGTCCGCTAGCATCTGTTTGCTAGGGTAATGCACGTACACCTCTGGGTCCGGCCATTGGTCAGCCTGCGATGTAGCTCTGCTTCCCAGCCTGAAGACCTTTTCGCCCCAGTCGGTTTTGATGCTATAGAAAAGGGGCTGCCCTTCCCCTGCCCTTGTAGTCCTGGTGGCGCTGTTGTTCACCATCGGAATCACTATGAGCTTCCCCTTCTCAACGACTGCGTTCTCCGCCATAACAAGGGCCGTCAGTGTACCCGCGAACTCGTCGGAGTGAGTGCCCCCGAACACCAGCATCGTTGCGCCAGGTTCTTTTCCCTCTAGTATGAACACATTCGTATCACCATCCGTACCTTTCAAGGCCGGATGATAATCGCTCAGCTTCGCCATGCTCGTTACACCAGGTCCCTTAACGATTTCCACTTGGAAGCTTTTATGTCTCCATATTTGGAAAATCCCCGTACCTGCTATGATGGCAACGATAATGAGGATTAGTATTTTGATCCTACTGAACTTGGACATTCATACGCCCCCTTACCGCAACCTGAGCACTCTTACTAGAAGAGGTACAGCTGCAACCAAGTACAAGATGGATTTTTGCCAGTCTTTGCGCTCCTTAACGAAAAGCCAAGCCAGAATGCAGACTATGTAGATCGCAATGGCATGGTAAATGTAGTTGATCACCGTAATCAAGTTCTCACACCTCCGCAAAGGGCATTTGCCCGATATGCTCCGTCAAGCTATGGTATGAGGAAAGTAAGCTTAGTGCTATAGACGACCATTAATGTACCTATGGCTGTAATCATCAGCCATGGTAACCACATACCTGTAAGGAACTTCAAGTACAATTCCTTGTATCCTGTGACCATCACAGTGAACCTTCCTATCACAGCTGTTGGTGGTATCGCGGTACCAAGTGCCCAGAGAAGAGTGAGCCCGGACAACGCTATGATCAGGTTCATGCCTTGGAACTGGAACAGCCACAGCATGGGTGAACCGAAAACCGAAGCAACGCCAAAAGCCAGCAATCCACCGGCTACGGGCATCGTTATGGGAAGCGTTATGAACAGTACCAACATCGGGAGGCTGAGCAATCCATATGATAGAAGGCCTCTTACCCCCGTGGAAGACATCGCTTCCTGCAACATGCCTACGGCGATGGTCGTAGCGATAAGGGGGAGGACCCTTTCTATTGCGTTCTTTGTTAGTTCAATGACGTTGACTTTCTTCTTCGCCAACAAGCAGGCTACCGCGCCGGATATCGCGAATTGCAGCGGCATGCCCAGTACGGGGAATTCAAAAGGCCAAAGCCTATATGCCACCATCATCACAATAAGAACTAGGAACGGTGTTACGACCCTCCACCAAGTCACACCCTTCTCCACTGTCGGAGTGACTGACTTCAACTCTTCCTGTGTTGGTGCCTTAGCGCCGCGTCCAAGTACTATCAAAGTAAAGAAGCTGAGGATTAGGACCGGCACCAATAGAGGTATCTCGAATCCTACGTACGGTATCGATGCGCCGGCGCAGCTAATCATTGCCCATAGGTTCACCGGCGGCGCTACTGCTCCTAAGCTTGCCATAATGAAAAGAATCCCAGCAACTCTCCTTTTGGGTAGCCCGAAGGTACCTAGCACTGCAGCAACAGGTCCTCCGAGCATTACGAGCGCAGTTGTACCTACTCCGCTCAGAGCGCCGGGTATCAGAAGCACTAGCGTCAGTAACGTCATCGTAAGGGCCGGCTTTCTACCGAACCTGTTCACGATGCTTGCGACTACCCAGTTAGAACCACCTGAGGCGCTGATGACTTCCATGAGGAAAGTCGCGGTTATGAACACCAGGATTATATCGAGGTATGTGAGAGTGCCGTTTACAATATGGTAGGTCATTCTATCTATAGGAGGCGTAGAGAAAAAAGCTCCAGCCAGAAGTCCCGCGATGGCCGCTGCCATCATGCTGATCTCAACGGAGAGCTTAATCTTCGCGAGTATGAATGCGATAACCATTACCGCAAGGATGATCCATATATCTGGGATCATATGCTACATGTACCCCCTTCCAGTCAACCTTTTGGTATCATGGGTGAGCCAGTCAAGGTCTACGCCATCGCAAGGGGCAATAACATGATTGCCTTGCCCAATACTAGAGGGTTTAGGCTCTGTCCCATCGAGACAAGGCTAATACCAATCCTGCTAATTCCTTGAGTGACCGTAGTCCGTTACTTGAACATCTCCGAAAGTATGTCAACCAGGTCAAACTCAGTATCGATGAGCACCATCTGGATTTTCTTCTCATTCGATATCTTGGTGAACCTACCGTCCTTATTGCTGTCGTTCGCTATGAGAAGCAAGTTGCAGTACGGGGCGACTCTGTCTATCATGCCCTCGGAAAGGTAATGATACCTTCTATCTTCACCGGCGACATGGACTCCCACGATGAACAGCCCCTGCTTCTTGAACCAGGCCATTACTTCCTCTACTCTTTTGTTCTCGAAGTCTGCATCGATTCCAGCGGCTCCCATTCCTTTCATACTGGCTCCCATTGTCACGAACACGGTCTTGTAGGCGGTGCCGTACGGGTACTTCTTAAGGTCAGTGTTTATCGTCACTTTGCTGCTCTTGTCCATGCCCACACCCTTGGCGAGCAAGGCTACCGAAGGCATCCTGCAGAGGTCGTATTTTACCTTCGCAAGATCTGCGACCATCGATAAAACGTCTATCTGGGGACACTGACCGGCCGATGTCATAAGCACTGGCATGGGTGGCTTCGGAAGCGCTGCTTCGGCTCCCGTCACCAAGTACATGGAAAACACTACGCAGAAGATAAATGCAACTATAAACATGGAATTGGTTCTTCTCATTGGTTCTTCCTCCTCATATCAAAGGGGCCCCTTTCCAATACAAAGGGAGGGGGGCATGGGTTCGGACTATTAAGTCATCACCCATGCCCTGGATCTCATTTACCAGCCTATCGCATAGTTCTGACGCCTTGGGTCACCAGCACCGAAGAATGTTCCGGTTACTGGATCCCTTACAATTAGGCTGTAGCCCCCAACTGAACTAGTAAGTGTATTCCTGGCTAAGATGTAATGACCCATATTTGCCAGGTTCATTGCCGTTTCGAACGTTATCGGGTTTACTACCTCAAGGTACATCTGGTTGGAGCGATGCAACTCGAATTTACCGGGCTGTCCGGGAGGATCCGCCCAGGTGCCTCTGCAAGCGAAGCGAGGAGATTCAAGTGCATCCTGCGGTTTCATACCGAATTCCACCATGTTCAGCAGGATCTGGACGGGCCCTTGCAATATCGTCTCAGTTCCACCGGAGCCCATTCCAGCATAGGGTTTACCATCCTTCATCACTATGATTGGTGCACAAGTGATGGGCCCTTTCTCTCCGCCTTTGATAGCCCATACATAGTCGGCGTTACGGTCTCCGAACTGAAGCATGCTGGTAGGCGTAAATCCCATGCCCTCGATTACGATCCTGGTACCATGCCCGAGGCCGGCACTTTCGATACCTGATATCATGTTGCCGAACTTGTCTGCTACTATGATGCCAAGTGTTCCTCCGGCATTCTGCCCAATTTCGATCTCGCTGGTTTTAGTTGTCGGTTCTATTGCCATGAACTTGTCATATCCCGGCACAGCTGACGCATGGGTTGAGCTGATCCTCTTGGCTTGGGCGGCCGCATGCTCATCAGATAGCAACCAGGCCGTCGGGATGTTGCCGCCTCCGCGTCCTTCAGGGATGCAAAGCTGATAGAAATCAGCGTCTGACAGTCTGAAGGCTTCAGCCATGTAATGTATGTAGTTTACGCTGTTGTTGCCCCACTTCTTCAGATCGAAGTTCTCAAGTATCTGTAGAGTCTCAAGGGTAATAAGGCCGGCGTTGGATCCCTCAGGAGGAGGCGCGAAAACCTGATATCCCTTGTAATCGACTGAGATTGCCTCATACCAATCGGCGGTGAAGTCGTTTAGGTCCTTCATGGTGATAAGGCCGCCGTTCTTCTGGTAATGATCAACGATCTTCTGGGCGCCTTCGCCCTTATATAGCCAGTCGATTCCGTACTTCACGATGTTCTTGAATGTATTCGCCAGATCCTTGTTCGTAACGATCTGTCCTACCACCGGAGGCTTGCCATTCGGGAAATACGTGGCAAGTGAAGTGGGCCACTTCATCATTGCCGTGGATATTGAGCTTGCGTATGCTTCACTAGCAGGGAAGCCGTTCTCGGCATAGTCGATGGCCCGCTGCCACACTACAGAAAGCGGCAGACTTCCATATTTGCGGTGAAGCTCGAACCAACCGCCTAGGTTGCCAGGTACGAGTGATACCTTGTAATTGTCCTGCCAAGGATTCTCCATGGCCATGAACATCTCGGGTGTTGCGGCATAAGGTGCGGCTCCCATGTGATCGAGGGCCATCACCTTATTCTCCTTGGCTACGTACATGACTTCCCAACCGCCGCCACCGGCACTAGAAGTGCCTGGAAGTGTTACGGCGAGTACTGCTGAGATACCGACGTACGCGTCAAATGCATTACCGCCCATCTTCAGTATCTCGACACCGGCTTCAGCCGCCATAGGGCATATTGATGACACCATGCCGTTCGCGCCGACTACCGTTGGCCTTGTAGCGGCAAGCGCTTGCCCCATAACGAGCGTCATACACATCATTATCACTGTTACAAGTAGCAGTATCCTTGATTTACGCATCTACGATACCTCCTTATGATGATTGTGTCATTTCGTACACGGTGTAGGCACACTAGCAGTAAATCGGTTCCCCACCTCCCATATGACTGCTTAGTTCATTGACGCTATCTGCTGTTAGATAAGTTTTTCGGAATACTAGCTTAAGTTTTGTCTACGGGATCTCCATGTTTGATTCGGGGATCGTTAAACCATACCCAGGATCAATGTCTCTCTTAATGTCTTACTTCTCGGTGGATCCATTAGGTTATTTGAATTGCTGCTTGCTCATTTTGCGATATCTGCCAATAGTAGATAACTACGTCACTCGATTTGAATAAAATGCAGAAAGCGATTTTATAAATTTACGTGTCTCTATATAGTCCTTATATCCTTCGTTTATTACTTCTTCACACGGGTTCTGAATCCTTCCTATTAGGAGATATTTTTTCTGTATCCTAAACAAGCAATGACGATTGATTGTTAAAGGCCATTATGCTGCGCCAGCAATATCTTCACCAATGGTATTCCTATCCCCGGCACAAGATCGTGAACCGCTAATGATGGCCATATATCCGTAGCCAATGCCGAATTCTTCTGCAGTTACTTTTTGACAACGGATGTGAAAGTGGCTTAATAATGAAGGGGATACAAGATATACTTTATTTATTATCCAATAATCTTGAATGAAACCTCATTGTAATGAGCAAAGGGACGAAGGTAGAACCATGCCCATTCATACAGATCGGGTTTGTGCACTGTGTTACCGAACAATTCGCTGCTATCAATTATGATTACGAGTAAGGCAAGGGTTGATAATCGATGATCGTTGATGAGACGGCAAGAATTGATAGAGTCCGAATAAACGAAATTACGATACCGTTCAAGGAACCATTTCAAATAAGTGGCGGTATCAGCATATCGAGAAAATCGGTCATAGTTGAACTAGAAAGTGACGGGATAATTGGTTACGGAGAAGCTCCACCATTTGAAGCCCCATTTTACTCATCCGAAACCATATCATCGGTAAAGGCACTGCTTGTAGAATGGATCTGTCCAAGAGTCGTCGGTAAAGAGATAGCGTCAATCGCCATGCTGAACCAACTCATAAGGTATGGCATCCGAGGGAATAATTTCGCGTTATCTGGTATAGAAACCGCCTACTGGGATTTAGTAGCTAAGAAGAACAACATGTCTTTGAAAGAACTCATTATCTACAAACTTAAGGAACTAGGAACCGAACAAGAATTCCTAAAACATGAGGATTACGTTATATCGGGAGTATCCATCGGCATTCCTCCAGATGAAGACGCTTCACTGTTCAAACATTGGGTAGAGCGCTCGCTAAATGAAGGCTTTAAGCGAATAAAGATAAAGATCAGACCGGGATGGGACCTAGAACCGACAAAATTTGCCAGAGACATAATCGGATATGACTTTCCGTTCTGGGTTGATGCCAATGCGTCATATGACATCGAAAAGCACCTAAGCATACTCAGGGAACTTGATGAGTTTCGATGCTTGTTCCTAGAGCAGCCCCTAAATCACGATGACTTGCTAGACCACAGTAAACTAAGCCGGATCATCAGGACTCCGCTGTGCATAGATGAATCGCTCAAGTCCCTTCAGATAGCTAAACATGTTGTGGAGCTAGGTTTCAGTAGGATTTGGAATCTCAAGGTCCATCGGGTTGGCGGTCTATGGGAAGCTGTGAAGATCTATGATTTTGCTACATCTCATGGCATCTCTCTTTGGGGAGGGACGATGCCCGAAAGTGGCATCGGATCTATGTGCATCCTTTCCCTGGCTACTCTCAACGGTTTTAGATTCCCTGCGGATATCGAGCCAAGCGTGAGATGGTTCAAAGAGGGAACCGACATGAAAGAAATAGAGATGGATTCTTCTGGCCGCATATATGTGCCTAATGGAATTGGCATAGGAGAGATTGACGTAGATAACTACCATCGCTTCGGCAAACCGATTTGGAGAAGCTGATGAACCGACCTTGATTCGCAGTAGCGGTCCAGCGTAGATTATATGACCTTACATTTTCATGCTTGTGTTTACCATGTATACTTAAGTTGTATAAATACATTGCATTGTGAGGGACTATAGTGTTCAAGCTGGCAATAATCGGACCACAGGACTTGGTTGACAGAAGTTGCTCCGTGGCGAAAGACTATAAGTCGATCGACCTGCTCAGGTTGCCTTATGAGTCCGAGGAACAGACGCGTGATCTAGTGAGCAAGCATGAAAGGGAAGTGGACGGATTCCTTTTCACCGGGTTTCTACCCTATTTCCGTATGCAGTCCGAAGGGACCACTAAGAAACCCCTTTTCTATTATCCTATCCTAGGCGAGAGCCTTTATCGGACGCTTCTCCTAATCAAGCTCCACAACAGCATCGATATTACGAGAGTCAGCATAGACACTCTGACGAAAGAGCAAGTTAACGAGGCATACGGGGAGATCGATGTAGATAGTTCAACGATCATCGTCAATGATAAGCACCTGGACGAGTTCTCCTTTGAGCAGTACGTCGATTTCCATAAATCGGCCTTCCTCAACAAAACCACGTATGGTGCAATCACAGCCGTGAACTCTGTGCAAACACGCTTACTGGAGGAAGGAATTCCAGCTTTCAAGATCGTCCCGACTCTTAATACAATCCGTCGTACGTTCGGGAGCATAGAGGCCGCCGGGAAAACACTTGCCGCCGAGGCGGCGCAGATAGTGGTGTTAATTGTCTCAATGCAGAACTATGATCCTGAAGTCGCTCCCTTATCCCAGAATGAGAAACAACAAAGAAGGCAGAATCTGTATCATTATCTTGTGGGCCTCGTGAATAAGTATAGGGCTTCGCTATTCACAAGGGAGACCGAGGAAAACGAATATATCATCTATGTTTCAAAGGGCATGTTCAGGGAGTACTTAAACGATTACGTAAATAAACCGCTTACGTCGGAAATCTTGAGCTCTTTGTCTATCGGGGTCAATGTAGGTATAGGTATGGGCAGAAGCGCCCTTGAAGCAGAGGATAATGCTAGGGGGGCTCTGATCCTAGCGAAGTCAAAGCCTGGTCTGAACATGTACATGATGAACCAGGATAAGGAAGTCACCGGCCTCATAAATGGCGGATCAGAAAGCACTCAGGTAGATTACACTCTGAAAAGCGAAGATGGGAACCTGTTGAAATTGTCGGAATTATCAGGACTAAGCATATCTACACTTACGCGGATTCAAGGGTTAATGCGTGGCCTTAGGCGTGATACGATAACGGCCAGCGAACTCGGGAGTGCGATAGGTGTTTCTAAGCGCACTGCAAGTAGGGTACTTCTGAAGCTCTCTTTAGCTGGATTGGCGGATAGTATAGGTGTCGAACAACCGATTCCTCGGGGACGCCCAAGAAATCTCTACAAAATTAGTCTCTAGCTCAATACATCTGTATACAATATATCGATAATAGTTGTATAAGCGGTTCAATACCTAGCATCCGCACCTTCTTTAGTGGTTAAATCAATAATACTTAAGATAGATGAAAGAAAACACAACTTTATAAATGCGAAAGTATGGATTTATTAAGTAAAGTGTCAACGCCGACCTAGAACGGACCTAGAGGGCGATTAACTTCATCAATCTTAATCAGAATATTGTCTTTAACCGTAGCAATAATACAACATATTCTAATGTTCATTTTCGTGGAAACAGTCTACTCTAGACCATTCAGTTGCCCTTTAAAAACGTTACTCCATTGTCTTTCATTTGCCTCCAATAACCTTTCAGCTCGCTTTTACTAAGAACTTCATAAATGAATAGCCAATTCCTACCAATATCTAGGGGGCTTTTATTGAGGTATCTTGCATACTCTTTTAACTGGGATACTGATTGTGTCAACGACGGCGAGAATTGACCCACCTAACGACGGAATTAATTGAGCCACCAAATCCTGTCAATTGAACCCGATCCTTTCCCTAAGGCGATAACTGTTACCACGAATATTGATGATCTGTG
>Ga0116174_10004375_pt1 | contig 11185 bp, 10 predicted proteins | sample AD_UKC087_MetaG_FD_89801 | JGI IMG/M metagenome (GOLD analysis project Ga0116174, IMG submission 89801) | Active sludge microbial communities of municipal wastewater-treating anaerobic digesters from USA - AD_UKC087_MetaG | ecosystem: Engineered > Bioreactor > Anaerobic > Digestate | place: USA...
AGAAGACTAGGCGCGGAGTTTTTCGGGACATTCTGGCTGGTGCTCGGCGGCTGCGGCAGTGCGGTCCTGGCTGCCGCCTTTCCGGAGGTAGGCATAGGACTGCTCGGGGTCGCCCTTGCCTTCGGCCTGACTGTTCTGACCATGGCCTTTGCCATCGGGCACATCTCGGGCTGCCATCTGAACCCTGCCGTCACCTTCGGGCTCGTTGCAGGCGGACGGTTTCCGGCAAAAGACCTCATCCCGTACGTCATAGCCCAGGTGATCGGAGGGATAGCTGCAGCCTTCGTCCTCTACGTCATCGCAAGCGGCGCCGCAGGCTTCGACGTGGCATCCGGCTTTGCCAGCAACGGGTACGGGGAACACTCCCCAGGCGGATACTCGCTCGTCTCCGCCCTGGTCTGCGAGATCGTCATGACCTTCATGTTCCTCTTTGTCATCATGGGGTCCACTGACGAGAAGGCCCCTGAAGGGTTCGCGCCGATCGCCATCGGCCTGTGCCTGACCCTCATCCATCTCATAAGCATTCCGGTCACGAACACATCGGTGAACCCGGCCCGGAGCACCGGGGTTGCCCTGTTCGCCGGCGGATGGGCGATCCAGCAGTTGTGGCTGTTCTGGGTCGCCCCCATAGTCGGCGGGGTTCTCGGGGGGATTGTCTACAGGATACTGGGAAGCTCGAAAGCATGAGGTCGAGACCATCGCCGGGCACGGGGAGCCACCAGGAGCTCGGCACAGGTGGTGGTGACCGGTCAGGTGCCGCCGGTCACCCTCACCGGTCACGGAACGGGGTACGGCATCATTGCTTCTTGATCAACGACACGAGGTACAACACCAGTACGGCTCCTGCCGTGGCTGTCACGAGAGAGCCAATGGTTCCTCCCGCCTTGATGCCGAGCAACCCGAAGGCGAACCCCCCGACCACCGCACCGACGATGCCTATCACTATGTTGCCCAGAAGGCCGAAACCGCCCCCTCGCATTATCTTCCCGGCCAACCAACCCGCCACGGCACCGATAACCAAGAACAGTAGTATACTCATGGTTTCACCTTTCCCGAGGTCGAAGTGCTGTGGGCATACCTCGACACGGCACTGGCATTTCCATCTTCGTCAGGATCGTTTTGAGGCTTCCGCCCCGGCTTACAAGGACAGGACGCTTATTCCGTTACGGCTTTCTCAACCTCCTCTGCGGCACCTTCCACTGCTTCTACCGTCTTCTCGGCCCCTTCACTCACGGCCTGACCGGCATCTTCCACAGCCTCCTTTGTCGCTTCCACACCTTCGCCTATCTTTGCCCCGACATCTTCTGCAGCGTCTGTGGTGGCTTCTATCGCTTCATCAGCCGTCTTCCCCATTTCCTCCATGGCGCCTTCCTTCTTCTGGCAGCTGGAGATTGCGAAAACAAAGACCAGGATGACGACCGCCGAAAGAATACCCCTGAGAAATGCTGCAAACGATTTGCCCATGGTTACCTCCCCTTCGATGAATGGTTTGTTCCTCTTAAAAAATTAACCCTTTGACAACCATAAAGCAATAGATGACACGTGCGTGCAAGGATAACATACCGTGTTTCATGATTATTTATGTCGGTTTTGTACTGCGAAACGAATGACGGGGCACTCCCGTGACCCGTACGCGACACCTGAAGCAAGTGGTGGTGCACCCTCAATCCAGGCTCTGAAGATACAGCCTCAGGTTCTCTTTCTTGTTTGACAACCCGAGCTTTTTCCTGACATTGGACCGGTGCGTGATGGTGGTGTTGTAAGAGACATGCAATAATTCTGCTATCTCCTTGGATGTCTTGCCTTCTCTGATAAGGGTTGCCACCTTCAGCTCACTCGGGGTGAGGCCCAGATGCTCGGAAGACACCTTTCTGATGAAGGGCGAGGATATGTCTTCGAGCCCGGACTTCACGATGGACAGGATCTTCCTCTGGTCATCTCCCAACCCGGAATCCTCGAGTCTCTTCAAGAACGGCACTATGGATACCTTGATATTCGAGGCGATATTCTCTCCCATGTGTATCTTGTCTTCTTCTCTGTGCTTGAGAAGAACCTTCAGGGCAGTGTTCACTTCGCTGACCTCCGCCTGTTCCCTCTTGAGCTGCCTTTCCCTTGCCCTCAAGGCGGCCTCTTTCTTTTTTCTCAACCTGTTCTCCAGCTCCAGTTCCTGGTACGCCCTGGTCACCTCGGCAGTGCGTTCCCTGACCATGTCGTCGAGATAATCCCTGTGCCTCCTGAGTTCCTCCTCCACCTGCCTGCGCTCGGTGATATCCATGATGTTGCCGTTGACCTTCACAACCCGATCGCCGTCGAACAAAGCTTCTGCCTTGGTTCGAACCCACATGGCACGGCCCTGGACATTGGTGAAGGGGAGCTCCATGTCGTAGGGTGTGCCCTGCTCACAGCAACGACGGAAGGCGTCCATGATGGCAGCGCGGGCCTCGGGGGCATAACATGCCTCGCTCTTCTCGATGTGCTCCGGCGACCCCGGGGCACATTCTCCCGGTACCATGCCGTGAATACGGTAGGTTTCCTTCGTCCATACCATGGTCTTGTTCTGTACGTCCCATTCCCAGCCGCCGACCTTGCTCAATGCCTGGGTGGCGATGAGGAGTTGCTCCCTCTCCCTGAGGGTCTCCTCGATGAGCCTGTGCTCGGTGATGTCGATGCCGATCCCCCCGACATACCGCCTTCGCATCGCATCCTGGAAGGGGAATTTCATGTTCCACCAGTAAGATGTGCTCCCATCGGGGTTGAGAGCCTGCTCGACCATCTCGGAGGGATGCCAGCTCTGCAGGATTAGCTGGTCATTCTTCCAGAACTGCTCTGCCACATCCTCAGGCCAGATCTCGAAATCGGTCTTTCCTCTCACATCCTCGAGCCTCACCCCGAACCTTCTCTCGTAGGGCTTGCTGAGGTAGACAATCCGTCCATGTTCATCCTTCATCCAGGAGATGAAGTGGCTGTTGTCCATGAATGCCTCGAACCGCCGCTCGCTCTCCTGCAACAACTCTTCGGCCCTGGTGACATCGCTGATGTCCTTGATGACCGAAACGATCGCCTCTGGCTTTCCATCGTCTTTCCTGATGAAAGAAGTAGAATAATATATCGGTTTTTCCCGGCCGTCCTTTGTCGAGATGGTTGTACGGGTGGGAGGGATGTCCTTGCCCTCGAGCGCGTCCCTGAGAACCCGCAGAACCCTGTCCAGGTCTCCGGCCGTGATGGTTTTTCTTGCCACCTCGACGCAGTCGGTCCCGACGATCTCCTCTCTGCTGAAGCCCGACATGACCTCGTACGCACGGTTGACGGCAATGACCGTTCCTGAACCATCGAGAAGGAAGAGCCCATCTCCCACGCAGTCGATGATCCTCTCCCAGCTGGTCATTGCTGCCATATGCCCTTGAATGCTTTGCATGAAAGCCCCCCTTCTCATCGACATGGGCAGTGATCTCTCCCGTGCCCACCACAAAATCAACTTATTTATTATGATATTTCATCACTATTAGCTACTTTTATTATCATAATCGACAGGGCGGCATGATCACTATATCTTTGGCGAAGTACCGTCTCTTTGAGAAAGAAAAGTCAGTACTTTCTTGCAAGTGGCATAGGCATCTCCGGTGCCTATGCCACGTTTTAATACGGATACAGACGACCGGCTGGAGTGAGACTGTATGAAGCAGACAAGAAATCCGGGCATCAGCGAGTTCATCCTGAAGCCCCTCACCATCAAAGACCTGCCTCAGGCATTCCAGGAAGTCATGTATGGGGGGGCGTGATGCAATCAAAGGCAGGGCACAGAGCAGACACCCGTCACACTTCATCCGGCGGCACGACCACCGAGCGAGAGGAAGGGATGTGATCTATGGACGATACTTCTAACTATCTGGATCTGAATCAGTATTGCCGTGAAGTGAGGCAGTACCGCCGGCTCAGCCATGAGGAGGAATACAAGCTCACGAGACAATACCAGGAGGGCAACGAGGCAGCCGGGCAGGAGATAGTGAAGACGAACCTCATGTTCGTCGTGAACGTGTGCCGGAGATATTTCTACAGCGGCCACAATTATCTCGATATCATCCAGGAAGGCAATCTCGGACTGATACAGGCATTGAAACGTTTCGACCCTGAACGGGGGGTGCGCTTCACCTCCTATGCTGTCTGGTGGATCAAGGCCTTCATCAAGAAATTCATGTACAAGAGCACAAAGGTGCACACGGGAACCTTGACGCATGCCAGAGAGCTCGTATCCCTTGACGAGCAACTCGGGAGCGACGATGCCACGAACAGCCGGCTGCTCGACTTCCTGACCGACGAGGACGACCCGGAGAAGCTGTTCCATGTCAGGCAGGTATCGGACAACATCTCGTCTCTGCTCGCAGAGAGTTTCAGGTTCCTCTCCAAGAGAGAAGTGTTCATCCTCAGGAAACGATTCTTTTCGGATCCGCCTTTGACCCTGAAACAGATCGCTGACCAGCTTGGCGTGAGCAGGGAACGCGTGAGGCAGATAGAGGCCAAATCCATAAAGAAGCTCAAGAAGATCCTGGAGGACCCCCCAGGAAGGCTTCTGGAGTACGAGACCGTTGATTCCCATCCATTTCCGCGAAACGGGCAATCGGGGATCTTGGAAAAGGGATCCCATCAGAACTGACGGATGCCGGAACCGTTGTCTCCGCGCTGTCGCCCGGTTTCGGGTGACGCGTCGGAATCACGGTGATAACGAGGCCTCGATTCTCTCACCACTGAACGGGCAACGGAAGGTGGAACCACGGCCCTGTACGTGAACCTCTCCGGGTGCTTCATGCCTGCATGAGTGCCCGGATCTCCTCGCCGTCGATCTTTTCCTTCTGGAGCAGGATACCGGCGCCATTCTTGAGCACGTCCTTCCTCTCGTTGAGGATCTCGAGGGCCACCTTGTACTGGGCACTGATGATCTCCTTCACCTCGGCGTCGATGGCCTGGGCCGTGGCCTCGCTGTAGTCGCCCCGGGGCTGCTGTCCCAGGTCGAGGAACTGGTTACGCCGGTCGTGGGACAGGTAGACCTGACCCAGCACGCCGCTCATGCCGTACTCCTTGACCATGCTCTTGGCGATGTCCGTGGCCCGCGACAGGTCGTTGTGCGCCCCGGTGGAGACGTCGCTGAACACGAGCTCCTCGGCCGCCCTGCCGCCCAGGAGCGTGGCGATCTTGTTCATGAGCTCGGTCTTGCTCATGAGGAACCGGTCGTCGGTGGGCACCTGCATGGTGTAGCCCAGCGCCGCTATGCCTCGGGGAATGATGGAGATCTTGTGCACCGGGTCGGTTCCGGGCAGGCTCAGGGCGACGATGGCGTGGCCCATCTCGTGGTGGGCCACGATCTCGCGCTCGCGGGCGTTGATGAGACGGTTCTTCTTCTCGAGACCCGCGACGATGCGCTCCACCGCCTCTTCGAACTCGCTCATGCCCACGAGCTTCCTGCCCCTGCGCACTGCCAGGAGCGCCGCTTCGTTCACGAGGTTCGCCAGGTCCGCCCCAACCATGCCCGGGGTCATGGCTGCAAGACGCTCTACGTCGACATCGTCACCTGCCTTGATGCCCCGAAGGTGGACCCTGAGAATCTCCACGCGCCCGGTCCTGTCGGGCCGGTCCACCAGCACGTGGCGGTCGAACCTGCCCGGCCTCAGCAGGGCAGGGTCGAGGATCTCGGGACGGTTGGTGGCGGCCATGAGGATGACCCCCACCTTGGGATCGAAGCCGTCCATCTCGACGAGGAGCTGGTTCAGCGTCTGCTCGCGCTCCTCGTGGCCCCCGGTCATGCCTACGCCCCGGGCCTTGCCGAGAGCGTCGAGCTCGTCGATGAAGATGATGCAGGGCGCCTTGCCCTTTGCCTGGGTGAAGAGGTCTCGCACCCGTGCCGCGCCGAGCCCCACGAACATCTCCACGAAGTCGGAGCCGCTCATCGAGAAGAACGGCACCCCGCTCTCACCGGCAACGGCCTTGGCCAGCAGGGTCTTGCCCGTGCCCGGCGGCCCCACCAGGAGGATGCCCTTGGGGATCCTGCCCCCCAGCTCTCCGAACTTGTCCGGGTTCTTGAGGAAGTCGATGACCTCCACGAGCTCCTGCTTGGCCTCGTCCACGCCGGCCACGTCGGTGAAACGGACCTTGAGCTCGTTCTCCATGTAGATCTTGGCCTTGTTCTTGCCCAGGGACATGAACCCCGGCTGCTGTCCGGCCATGCGCTTCATGAGAAAATACCAGACACCGATGAAGATGAGGATGGGCAGCACCCATGACAGGAGGTCCCGGAAGAAGGTCGGCTCGACCTCTCCCTTGAAGGTTACCTTGTACTGGTCGAGCATCTGCGAGAGCTCGGGGTCCACGCGGACACTCTTGAAGTCCACCAGCTCACCCGCCTCATCCTTCATCTTGCCCTGTATCTGGTTTTCGCTGATGGCGATCTCGGTGACCTTTCCGTCCTTGAGGAGGTTGAGGAACTGGCTGTACGGGATGGTCTTCACCACGAACATGTGCGCAATGTAGTTCTGCACAAGGAGAACCACCCAGATGCCGATGAGCACGTACCAGATGGAAAACTTGTAGTGCTTTTCCAAAAAATCCTCCTCTGAGCCGGCGAGCATGAGCCTGTATCCATTGTATAGTGACCCTGCATGGAAATTCAAGGACATCCCGGTCATCAACGGGCACAATCCTTGTCTTTGAACCGTTCGGACCCTCCTGCGCCTCTAAGGGTGTATGGGAGGACGGTGGCAGGGGGAAGGAGAAGAGACTCATGTTCAGAAAGACGATGAAAGGACTGCTTGTCATGCTTGTGCTGAATCCGTTCACCGGCCTTGCGGCCGGCCAGAAACACGAGGTGGCAACCTTTGCGGGGGGCTGCTTCTGGTGCGTGGAGTCCGCCTTCGAGGGTGTGCCGGGCGTCATCAGCGTGGTGTCCGGGTACACGGGGGGCACCACTGAAGACCCGACCTATGAGGACGTCTCATCCGGGTCCACGGGTCATGCCGAGGCTGTCCAGGTGACCTATGACCCGAAGAGGGTGACCTATTCCCGGCTGCTCGACGTGTTCTGGCGGCAGATCGATCCCACCGATGGGGGAGGACAGTTCGTGGACCGCGGGTCCCAGTACCGCACCGGGATATTCTACCACACCGATGAGCAGAGACGCCTTGCGGAAGAGTCCAAGAAGAACCTGGAGAGGTCGGGGAAATATCACGGGCCGATCATCACGGAGATCACGAGGGCGGGGAAGTTCTACCCGGCCGAGGACTATCACCAGGACTATTTCAGGAAGAACTCCATACGGTACAAGTTCTACCGCCACAATTCGGGGCGGGACCAGTATCTGCGCAAGACCTGGGGGGACGAGGCCCCCGGCTCCATCAGACTGCCGACCTACACGGCGGAGAACTACAGGAAGCCGGGCAGGGAAACCCTGAGAAAGGCACTGTCGCCCCTGCAGTACGAGGTCACCCAGGAGGAGGGCACCGAGCCGCCATTCAGAAACGAGTACTGGGACAACCATCGTGAAGGCATCTATGTGGATGTCGTATCGGGAGAGCCCCTGTTCAGTTCCCGCGACAAGTTCGACTCCGGAACCGGCTGGCCGAGCTTCACCAGGCCGCTCGTACCCGGCAGCATCGTGGAAAGGAAGGACACGCGCCTCTTCATGACGCGAACCGAGGTGAGGAGCAGGCATGCGGATTCCCACCTCGGACACGTGTTCGCCGATGGCCCGGCGCCGACAGGGCTGCGGTACTGCATGAACTCGGCCTCCATGCGGTTCATCCCGAAGGAGGACCTTGAGAAGGAGGGCTACGGTAAGTTTCTGGGGCTGTTCGAGAAATGAGCCCTGCAGCGTGAAGGCAGGGCTCCATCTGGCCGGATGGCGTCCCCCATACGCGCTAGACGGCACCATCCTTCTTCTTGTTCTTCCTGTCCAGGTCCCGCAGCTCCTTGCGCAGGATCTTGCCCACCGCACTCTTCGGGAGCTCGGTCATGAACTCTATGTGACTGGGCACCTTGTAGGCAGCGAGCTTCTCCCTGCAGAAGGCCACCAGCTCTTCCTTGTCAATGGCCTCCCCGGGTTTGGGCACCACGAAGGCCTTGGGCGCCTCGCCCCGGTACGAGTCCGGGACGCCGATGGTGCAGGCCTCGAGCACCTTGGGGTGCGAGAAAAGGATCTCGTCGATCTCCTGGGGGAAGATGTTGTAGCCGGCAGCCACTATCATGTCCTTCTTGCGGTCCACGATGGTGAGGTAGCCGTCCTCGCCAAGGACACCGATGTCCCCGGTGAAGAGCCAGCCGTCCCTGAGAACCTTGTCGGTCTCCTCGGGCTTCTTGTAGTACCCTTTCATGACCTGCGGCCCCTTGAAGCAGATCTCGCCTGATTCTCCAACCTTCATCTCCACCGTGCCGGTCTCCACGTCCATGATCTTCAGGTCGGTGCTCGAAAACGGCACACCCACGGTACCCGGCTTGATGTCGCCCTTCCAGGGCGATGCGGTACCCATGGGCGACGTCTCGGTGAGGCCGTAGACATTGATGAGGTCGCCGCCGGTCAGGTTCTTCAGTTCGTTGATGGTCTCCACGGACAGCGGTGCGGCACCGGCTATGAAGCCCCTGATGAAGCGCAGGTCCATCTTCCGGAACTCCTCGTTGTTGAGCAGGCCGATGAAGATGGTCGGCACCCCGGGCATGAACTCGGGCCTGTACTTCTTCAGCAGCTCGATGATCACCGACGGCTCGGGTCTCGGTACCAGGACATCGGTCCACCCGCCCCAGACCGTGAAGTTCTGGATGCCCGTGAACCCGGCAGAGTGGAAGAACGGGAAGATGGCCATGATGCTCCCCTGGCCGTCAATGACGTCGTAGAACCAGGCCTTGAGCTGCTGCACGTTGCAGGACATGTTCGCGTGCGTGAGCATGACGCCCTTGCTCACCCCGGTGGTGCCGCCCGTGTAGATGAGCGTTCCCACGTCGTCCCAGGCCGCCTCGGGCGCCACGGGCGAGTCATCGTACCGCGCCATGAGGTCGGTGAACCGCAATACATCGCGGCCCGGCTCCACCTTGCGGTACATCTGCTTCTTCACGAGCGGGAAGAGCTGCTTCTTGGGAAAGGGGAGGTAGTCGTTGATGTGGCAGGTCACGATGTGCTCTATCTTCGTTTCAGGCTTGATCTTGATGGCCCTCGGCAGCAGGAGGTCGAGGGTTATGAGCACCTTCGCATCGGAGTCGTTCAGCTGGTAGGCGAGCTCGCGCTCGGTATACAGCGGGTTGTTCTGGGCTGCGACGGCGCCGATGCGCCAGGTGGCGTAGTTGGCGATGACCACCTGGGGTATGTTGGGCAGCAGCATGGCAACCGTATCGCCCTTCTTCACGCCGAGCCCCGTCAGCGCCCTGGCGAACACGTTCACCATGCGGTCCAGCTTCTCGTAGCTGATAAGCTTGCCCATGTAGTTGAGGCCCGCCTTGTCCGGGAAACGCTTTGCCGTCCGGGTCAGCACCTCGGGCATGGTGATGCGGTCAAAGGTGATCTCTTTCGGTACGGCCTTCGGATAGTTCTTGTGCCAGATCCTGTCAAAGCCCATAAAACCCCCCTCATGAACGTGGTAGAGAAAACCCGGACCCTTCCCGGGAGCGACAGCATGTCTTATAGTATTACAATAATAATCGAACCAGTGTCTATGTCAAATGGACAAAAAAATCGGGCGCCACGAGGCGCCCGTTGCGTGTGCCCATGTCCTCGGTTTCCCGGAGCCTGCCCCGGGACAGGTCATATCATGGGGCATTCCCCTCTTCCCGTCCGCATTCCAGGAACCTCTTCCAGTCGCTCCCCATGTCCTGAAACGGCCCTCCCCGCGCCAGGACGTCGAAGTCACCTTTCACGTGCGCCCGGGCACTGCTCCACTCGTAGTCTTCCGGCGCCGAGACAAGTCCGGCGCGGACAGGGTTCCTCTCGATATAGCGGGCCGTGGCCAGAAGGGCATCCCCGTCTACGACCCAGGAAGAAAACCTGCCCTGCCACAGGTGACCTTTCCATCCGTGCCGGGCGTTCACCATCCTCGTATACCGTCGGTGCACCTGCCCGAACGCTCGTGCCAGCCCGTCTCCTGAGCGTGGAACCGCCAGAAGATGGACATGGTTCGGCATGAGGCAGTAGCTCCATATCTCGATCCCGTACACATAGCACCAGCGGGCCGTCAGTTCCCGATATGCGAGAAAATCCCCCCTGGAGAAAAACACCCGCTGCCGCCTGTTCCTCCGCTGGGTGACGTGATGGGGGCGGCCGGGCACCACCACGCGAGCCGAACCGGCCATGGTTCCCCTGATGACCTCCTCATTTCATGTCACGAACGATCAACTTCATCCTCTATACCCCACATCGCCGCAGTACACCAGACACAGGTGGTCTGCATGCGACCGGGACACCAGACCTGGCCTCATTCATGTCCGCCAGGGGATATGTCGATACGGGGGTTATGCTTATAATTAAAATACGACGTGGCCCAGGGGGCGGCCTCCATGAGATACTACAAGCAGTTCCATAAACGGAGCTTCATTCCTGTCGTTTCGCTGCTGGTCGGTTTTGCCTGCGTATTCCTCGCCGCATTCTCACGCACGGATATCGACGCACGGGCTATCTTCTTTTCATGCGGGATGGTGTTCATCGCCGGCGGGTGGGTCGTACGCAAGGGCCAGGCACATTTTCTCGACATCGACGATGAAAAGATCGTTCATCGCGGATTCAGGCAGTGGACGATCCTGAAATCCGATATCACCCGCGTCGAGCGCGGCAGAAAAGGCTGGCTCGACGACAACGAGCTCTTCCTCAAGATCTACGTCCACCGGAAATCCTATGTCGTGGACGATGGATTCATCCCGGACGAGGATCACGTGCAGGAACTGGCGAAGGCCATCGGTTCATGATCGCCTGAGCCCGCCGGTTCGTCCCCTCAGGTGCGGCATGAAGCAGGCACCGATGATTCCCGCTGCACCGCACATCGAAGAAAACCACTTGTCTTGGAGCACAATACATGTATGATCATCACATGTAATGCACCACTACAAGACATGGGAGGATTGCACAGAGACATTTCATTCACGTGAGAGGGGGGCTTTCGATGGACAGTTCTGTTCACGGCGGAATGAACACCCGGGATCATTCATTGGCTGAGAACCCTTACCT
>Ga0116174_10004380_pt1 | contig 11178 bp, 13 predicted proteins | sample AD_UKC087_MetaG_FD_89801 | JGI IMG/M metagenome (GOLD analysis project Ga0116174, IMG submission 89801) | Active sludge microbial communities of municipal wastewater-treating anaerobic digesters from USA - AD_UKC087_MetaG | ecosystem: Engineered > Bioreactor > Anaerobic > Digestate | place: USA...
ATAAGAATTTCAGTAAATCTCTGTTCAAAACAGAAACTATCAAAAGCGCTCTGAGTAAAGAAGCTACAGACGCAACCACCACAGCAAAAACATATGGATTAACTATAGATTTATGTTCGTTACTTTGCTTCGAAAAATCCAAAGACAAAGCTGTACTGGAGATCAACCCAGCCAAAAATCCGGTAGCAACAATTCCCCTCTTAGCTCCCAAAAGTCTTATAACTATGTAGCTCGAAAATGAAATTCCTGAGATAAAAACAACCATCAGCCAAATAACATAAGGATTGAAAATCTCATAAGGTCCCATCCATTCATTTGGCAATAAAGGAAGTACGACGAAAGCAATAATCATAAATTTAATCGCAGAAATCATTTCGGATTTCTTGAGGCTCACTGCAAAATTTTGCAAAGGTCCTTTAAAATAAAGCATTCCCAAAGTCACAAGGGTCAAAACGACAGCAATCAATCCCTCTCCATACGCACATAAAACGCCAATCACAAAAGTAACAACAGCGGAAACCTCAGTAGTAAGACCAATTCTGCCTTTCTTAAAAGCAGTCACAATATAAGCGGAAACTATCAGAACAAAAACAACAAGCATCACAAAAGCGGACAAAATTTGAGATATATCCGCAACAAAAATACTCAAAGCCCCCATCAACCCAATCAATCCAAAAGTCCGCACACCCGCAAAAGCATGACCACGTCCATTGTTTTTTTTATTTTGCTCCCTTTCAAGTCCGATAAGGATAGAAAGCCCGAGAGCCATTCCAAATTGTTGAAAGACTTCTCCGTACATCGCTTGCCATTTTATACGGCAAGTCGTAAAATTACAATCGACATGTCCTATAACCTCATTAAACATGTTTATAACACCATCTTTTTTATTGATCGCACTGGCTATATACATCGCGGTCATCCTGATTCCTGCATTACTTTACCCAAAAAAATTCATAAAAGCAGTTAAGGAAGTAATGGACTCAAAAGCCAATATGAGAATTGTAGGTATGAATATTTTGATAATTGCTTTTTTGTTTTTAAGCGTTCATTGGAAATTAAATGGAGGCTGGTTTATTTTGATTCCGATACTCGGCTGGCTATCATTCGCAAAAGGAGTTATGTATATGATTTTCCCAGAAACTATTCAGAAGTTGGCAAAAAAAGTATTTTTAAAATCAGAAAAAGTTCTCACAACAGTCGCCTTTATAGATTTATTATTTGCTATTGGATTAATATATGTAGCTCTATACATTTATTAAAAAACTCGTAACAAGACAACGACTGAAACTTAAACAGAAAATATTGCACAAAAAACCTCTCGCTAACGAGAGGTTTTATTTTTCAGCCCTGAAAATCTCTTTAAATCAAAAGATACAAAACTAAGCTTTCATTCTCTTCTGCAAAGTCTTCAATCCTCTTGCTGAAACCTTTACAGTTTCAGTTTTTCCTGTTGCTGGATTGTAAACCTTTTTTTTGATCATATTTGGCAAATATCTTCGTTTTGTCTTGATATTTGAGTGGCTCACTTTGCTTCCTACAGAAGGTTTTGAACCTGTTACTGAACATACTCTAGACATATTTTTTCTTTATTAATTTTAACGCTTGCACATTCTACCCACAATCTCGCAAAAGGCAAGCCAAAAAGGCCCCAGTTCACATCAATTTCATCAGTTCCAAACTTCAAAAACAATCACTATTCAAAACAATCTTTAGAAAAAATCTTAACAGGTATCGTACAAAGCATAGTTTCGATAAAACCATCCACTGTCAGAATTAGAAATACTCCTTCAAACCTCCTCAAAAGATAGATATCACCAAGTCCAAACATCACAAAAGCAAAAAGACTATAAAAAATAAAATACATTATGCCCTTCCATGTCTTTCTGTTGATTTCCAAACACGCGTGACGAAAAAGAAAAGTCAAAACAAATCCCACAAAAAAATCCTTCACAAATATCAGCAACAAAGGATTTTTAAGATTAAAAAAGTCCCCACTAATCTCTTGCAAAACCTCAGGATAAAATCCGAAAACTTTAAAAATTAAAAAATTATAAGCACAGGCCAAAGATCCGGCCATAGCCCCACCAAGCAAAAAATACTTCCATCCGAATTTATTAGAATTCACAACATCCATCAGTAAAAATTTACATAATTAAAGGTTTCTTCACAAGCGGCGCTGAAAACTTTTCCTCGCCCAAACTATTTGCAGTACCCGCTTCAGGCGTGTAAGTCGCGCCATCACCCTTGTCCATCGCCTCGATCAATTTCGAGACTTCATCTTTTGGCATACCATAAGTTTTTCTAGAATTTTCAATAATCTGCGGACTCAAATCATTAGTAACCTTCGGCACAGAAAGTGTGTACCCTGAGAAAGGATCGCGAAGTTTTCCATCAATCGTCATTTTCACATAAAACTCACGAACACCGAGATTAATAATATCGTTCGCTTTCAAAACCGGCGTGAACTCTCGTTCGAGATTAAAAGCATCCTCAGCACCAACTCTGAAAGAAATCATCGATCCCACATTTCCGAAAACCATTGATTTCGTATAATCATCGAGCTGTCCCAAATGTTGATGTGACACACAAAGATTTAGTCGATATTTACGCGCCTCAGACAAAATCTCACCAAAAGTATGTGTAGCAAATTTACAACCATCAGAATCAAGACAATCACGAACCATACGATTCGTAATTACAACCCCGTCTGGCACTATCGCCAACTCTTCTCCTGGAAGCAAAAATCCTCCCTCACGACAACACTTTCTACAACCATCTGATATAGCCTGCTGACAATCAACAATCTTACCATCCCCCATTATCTCAGCACATTCCCTATATGTGTTAAAATAGTTAGTCATATTAATTTTATTAGCGACACAAAATAACATTTTTAAATCAAATGTCAAACGCCTTTCTACCTATAGATAAAAAAGCATCGTTGACACAAAAAACCACAAAGGCTTACAATAAGCTCCTTTTTATTTTTTTAACACCCTGTAGTATGAACAGAATGGAATCACAAAGCCAAGAAACAACTCCTCAAACACCGTCGACCCTTTCTTCAACAATGAGGAAAATCGGACTAGCAGTATTAACTATACTAGCAGCAGCAGGATGTAATGGAAAAGTAACAGACGGATTCGGAGTTATCAGCGAAACAGGAAAATGTTTACAAGCAAAAATAAAAGATACACTTGCCGACAAATGTGCCACTGAAGAAGGAAAAAGTGAACTAGCAACCTTTGTATTAGGAGGAAACTGCGAAAGAATACCAGATGCAGAAACTCCGTTATCATTTGCAGGCAACAAAGGAACCGCAAGAGATTTCGTACAAAAAGGCGTCGACAATCTATGCAGACAAGATTAATAATCACTTAAATCGCTTCCGGCATACCCAACTCGACATCTTTCATTGCGAGATAGATTAAATTTTCTCCGTAAATCCCCTCTTTTTTTAATTCCTCAATTATCTCAGCAGTTTTTTTAAAATATTCGTCCTTTGAATATTCTTTATTTAGAATGTGATATTTCTTGTGTTTCAAATTCGTACACCCGAAACAATGCTCACACTGATGCATGCAATATCCATACTTACAATCTCGACACCCGATCATCCAAAAACTCGAATCAACATTAAATCCAACAGCTATACTCATACAATCATGACAAAGCTGTCCACCATGGACATACAATCCATCCACACTATCCTTCGTCCCAAAACAATTCCAAAGATAAATTCCATCCTCGCAATCATCCGAATCAAAAGCGGCATAACAATTATTTGAATTTGAATTGTAATCCCCTACACATTTTTCAGATCGGATTTGCTGCCACTGACAATGCGGAACACTATACCTAATTTCATTAAACTTCTTCATTAACCCATTTACACCACCACTTTTCACATCCTCAAACCATCCCCCATTCTCAAAAAATTCTTTTTTCAATTCAGCCACTTTCCTCCCATACTCATCCTTCGAAAATTTTTCATTAAAAATCATATACTCAGCCTGACGAAGCCCACTACAACCGAAACAATTCTTGCATCCCCTCAAATCCTCACACAAAAAACAATCCGTATTATTCGCCCCATTCCAACAATAATCACAGTTGTAAAAATTAACAGCATCCATACACTCGTAAGCCAATTCACTCTCCCTCACGCCCATACCATCGGTACAATCTTTCACGTGCTGCGAATGATTCATATAAAAACTATCCTCCAAATAATCGCACGCGAAACACATATAACAACTCTTCGCCTTATAACAAAACGAAGTATATTCACTGTTTTCATCATCCTGCCTCGGCGCGAAATGTTTCGGTTCACGAATCAAAAGCTGCCTAAATTCTTCCAAAAATGTCATATGCAAAATTAAATTAATTAATCCGTATCAAACTTCTCCACATCCGCAAGCGGCCACTTTCCCCACTCACCGTCCTTCTTCATTTGTTCAATTATTTCCGCTCGCTTACGCTCCCATTCAGCAGGCTCATATTTTTGATTCAATATCATGTACTCACCGTGATTCACCCCAATACATCCGAAACAATTCTTAGAATTAAAAACTTGAAAACAGTAATCACAATCACGAATAAATTCACAGTAATAAATAAAATTCGAATTGTAAGCTTTGCCTGGAAAAAGCCCTTCGTAACACATTTGCAAATCAACACCTCCCTCTATATCCCAAGTATCAACATTTTTATCACCATAAGTCGTATAAACACGATTCAAATATCCGCAATCTTGCAAATTAGAAGAATTAAAACACCAGTAAGCTCTTTGCGCCTCTTCCAAATGATCGCCAAGTGAATTATCCACGCGATATTGCATCGCATGTTGATGTGGAATTTTTAATTTAATTTTTTCGAATTCATTTAGTATCGCATCCAATCCTTTTTTTCTCCACTCCAAAACTTTTTCATTATAAGTTTTTTCATCCAACTGTTCATTAAATAAACAATAATTTTTCTGCCTCAAACCAGAACAACCAAAACAATTATTACATCCAATACAGTCATAACAAAAAAGCGACTGACTTACCCTCCTGCAATCCTGTAAATAAGTGCCATCATAACACTCTTTGCAATCCAAACATCCATAACAAAGTTCACATTTATCACACGTTGAACAATCACAACAATCCTTCAACTACTCGCCCTCGGTACAATAAAAAGAATTCCAAAATTTATCACCAAAAAAACACATGTAAGACATTTTCGAAAAATACAAATAATCATTGTAGTCACACGCAGTATTTTTGAATCCGCGAATTCCAATATGCGGAGTCTTTTGTTTTAATTTTTTAAAATCTTCAAAGAATGTCATGTCAAAATTTTATAAAAATTTATAACAAAAATTTCCCCATTGTGATTGACACAATTTCTTTTTACATCTTTCTGAATATTTTTTTGCATCTGTTTTTAATCTGTTAAAAGCCAACCGCGATTATACACTCATTTTTTCTCAAACAAAAACTACAAATAATATTGCACAACAATCTTGACAATGTAGCTTCAAATAATTAATGTGATTTTTGTAATTCTTATACACATCTTAAATTCCTTTTTATGACAAACAAACACGCGAGTAAACAACACGGGATAACTACCCACAACACTACTCGCCCGAAGTCTAAGCTCGTAAAACGCAACAACAAACATAAATCAGTTGCACGAAAGAGCAAGGTTCTTGAGCAAAGACTTGCGGCTAAAAAAACAAGAAATACGTCCAAACCTTTAACCTCATCTCCTATGGTAGTTAAGAAAAAAGCAACAAAAAAAGTTGCTAAGAAACCAGTAAAAAAGGTTGCGAAAAAAGTTGCAAAGAAACCTGTAAAAAAGGTTGCAAAGAAGGTTGCAAAAAAACCTGTGAAGAAAGCTAGAAAATAGTTTTCTTTAAACTTTTCGCAAAATTTTGCTGATTAAAAAATGGGACCCTGTTACTACCAAGTAACGATCCCATTTTTTATACATAAGAGCTTTTTCAAAAGCATTCTCAACATCATCAATCAACTCAATTTCAATATTTTTTGCATACGCGCCAAAAGTTTTTCTAAAAATTTTATTTAACACCGCGATACTTTCACTTCGCGTCTCATGCGAAGAAGTGAAAATAATTTTTCTTAATTTGATTTTTTTAATTTTTTCAAAAAATCCCTTCGCATCTTTTTCCTTCATCATTGAAAAAATAAAAACAAATTCAGCATCGGCACCAAATTTTTCGTTTAATTTATTGACTAACATTTCAGCGCTCTGCGGAGTATGAGCCATATCAAAAACAGCCTCCACAGAACCGAAACGCCTCACATCAAACCTACCGACCATTTTCAGCCCACTATATACATCATCAAATTTCCCCAAATCAACATTTATCAAATTCAACAACGCAACCAACGCAGTCGAATAATTATCATCGTGTTTATCAAAGTTCTTCTCAACAAAAAAAACAGGCACATTCAATCGTCGTGATAAAATATTTTCTTTCACGATTTTTTTCTGCGGAGCAACGACCAAAGGCACTTTATGTTTCACATTCCATTCCTTAACAATTCCAAGCTTCTCATCCAAAATTTTGGTATAAGTCTTGCCGAGAATTTCAGTGTGCTCTTTTTCTACACGCGTTAGAACTGTCACAACAGGCCTGCACACATTTGTACTATCCAATCTTCCTCCCAATCCAACTTCCAAAACAACATAATCAACTCCACAATCCACAAAATATTTAAACCCAATCGCTGTCAGCAATTCAAAATACGAAACTTTAGATAAATTATGAGATTCGTTAAATTGCTCTCTGAATTTTTTCAACTCATTCACATACTTAATAAAATTCTTAAGTGAAATAAGTTTTCCCCCGACACCAATACTCTCGGTAATATTCAATATATAAGGCGAATTAAAAACGCCGGCCTTGAAACCCACACGATTTAAATATGAATAAATCAAATTAGACGTCGTCCCCTTCCCTTTCGAGCCAGTCACATGAATCGCCTTCAATTTTTTATATTCCGGACAATACTCATCCAAAAAAGCAGAAAATCTTTTCAAATCAAAAACCTCCTCTCCGTAACGATATTTCACAATATCTTCATACGACACGGACGATTTCAGATAATTCACAGCAGATTCCAAATCATTAATTTTCATGCTATAAATAAAGCACACATGGGTCTTTTTACAAAAAGAAAATTAGCAGTCAGAAGAGGATCAAAATATCAGTACGGCAAAAGCCCGATATTTTCATCAAGATTTGGACGAAAAAAACTTTTAAGATCGGGAGGTCCTACAAGTTTCCACAGAATCCCTGCAAAATCATTTTCATTAAGAAAATTATTCCCAAAAATTCCGAGTAAAGTAAAAAAAATAACAGCGATATTGGGAACAATTGGCGTCGTAGCATTTTTAACATACACAATCGCCTTCTCTAATTTTTTATTAATTAAAGAAATAAAACCGCAAACAGACAGCAAAACGAACACTCCTGAGTTAATGACCAAAGTTGCAGATTCATTAAAATCATTTAAAAACAAAAACATTATATTTGCGAAAAAATCTGAAATGATCGCAAAAATTCAGCGCACATTCCCAGAAATAGAGAATGTAAAAATTTCAAAAGATCTACCATCAACGATCTTAATTAAATTTGAGGAATATCCTATAGTCGCCAACATTACAAACATGGCGGAAAATGGAACAAACAAAAAATATCTGATAAGTTCAATCGGATATGCTATCAAAGAAAACGAAAACGACCCAAATCTTCCATTCATAAAAATAAAGACAGTAAAACCTATCAACACAGATGGAACTGTAATCGAACCAGAAAAATTGAAATACATATTGAATGCAATGACATATTTCAAAGAAAAATTTGGAATGAAAATCCTAGAAGCCGAATACAAAGTAATTCCGCGCGAACTGCATCTGAAGACAGAGAAATACTTCATTATCTGGCTCGACATACAAAAACCTTTCGAAGACCAATTTAGAAAACTAAAGAAAGCCTTGGTAAAACTAGATATATTCAACGAATCTCTGGAATATATAGATTTACGTATAAGTGGTGAAAGCGGAGATAAAATTATATACAAAAGAAAAACTTAAGATTGTCAACTAGGTGTAATTTTAAAAAACGCGATTTTCTGGTATAATCACAACAGCAAAATAAATATAAACACACAAATATGTCACAAGCTTCAAAGCTAGCTCTTATAAAAGAAATGCTCGAATCAGCCGAGAGTAGTTTGAGAACAGCAAAACAAATGATCTCAGAACTGGTCGGCCCTGGCGATAAAAATTCCTATGCGCGAAAAGCCGAAGCAATAGATACAAACGATCACGAAGACGACGGAGAAGACAAGATCGTAGAAGGAGTTTTCGATGGAGAAAAAATGCAGGACAAAAACGAAAAAACATTCCCTGTACCTGCAAATTACGCTTCAAAATCCAAATTGGTTCCCGGAGACGTTTTGAAATTAACGATCAAAGCTGATGGCTCATTCGTTTACAAACAAATCGGTCCGGTTGAAAGAAAAAAAGTTGTTGGAGTCCTCACTTATGAAGATGGCCAATACAAAGTAATAGCAAATGCAAAAGCATACAAAGTACTACTCGCTTCTGTTACATATCACAAAGCTGAAATCGGAGATCAGGTAACGTTGATTATTCCTGAAGTCGAAGATTCTCAGTATGGTGCGATCGAAGCGGTTATTCCAAAAGACATATCAGACCTCGATACAGAGGGTGAATTTTAATCTTAAAAACAATACAAAATGGATAATAATACATTAGATCCAAACACACAAAATCAATCAACTCCGATAACTCCTGAACCTGAACAAGTTCCAACAATGAACCTCGAAACAGGAGAAATCAGTAATACCCAAGAACCTACAATTCAAATGGCCGAAGAAACTCCTACACAAATTTCTGACGAAACGTCAGTCCAAGATCAGGCCCAAACTCCCACAATAACATATATTCCGGAGACACAACCTGTGGAAACTGAGCCAACCATAGAAACAACACCGGTTACTGAAGAAATGCCTACAGAACAAACAATGCCTTTGAATGTAGAGAAATCTTCAATGAATGCAGAGTTACCTGTAACAGAAGAGTTACCTGTGGCCGAAGAAATACCTACAAACGAAAACTCATATACTCCTGAAAAAGAACCAATGAGTGAACAACCACTAATGCCTGAAAACGAACCTCCGACCGAAGAAATGGTAAACCCAATACAGTCCCAAGAGGACAAAACTGAAAAAATTACAAAAATTTTAAAAACCGTAGTTCCGATAATTGTCGGACTTGTCGTCGTAGCAGGAGGCTACTTCGTTTATGCGAATTTCATTAAAAGTCCTGAGAATCCATCAATTGATCAATCTCAAGATATCCCAAATTTCCTAAATACATACACTGAAGAATCCGAAGAAATTCCAAGTGAGTATGAGGAAGCTTTGGAAGAATTAATGGAAACACAATCAGAAACAACAGAAGAAGATTCATCAACAGAAGAAGAACCGACAACAGAAAACACTCAAGTAGAAGAGGAACTTACCACAGAAGAAGACTCGTCAGCGAACTCATCAAACGATGAATTTACTGAAGAAGACACACCAAAAGTTAAAGTTCCAAGAAGTTAAAAATCTGTTATATTGTCGCCATGAAGTTTGCGTGGGACAAAATCAAAAGACCTATAATATGTCTTGCTCCAATGGCCGGATTTACAGATTCGGCATTTCGGCAAATCGCGAAAAAAATCGCTCCTGAAATAATATGTTTTTCAGAGCTTACGAGCATTAATGCAATCGCACACAACAGTGAAAAGACATTGAAAATGTTGGAATTTTCAGAGACGGAACAACCTTTGATTATGCAATTTTTTGGAAATGATACGGAAATTTTTATCAAAGCCGCAAAAACTCTGGAAAAATCCGGAGCATCTGGAGGAATAGATATAAATATGGGATGTCCAGCTCCAAAAGTCACAAAAAACTGCTACGGTTCAGCACTCCTGGAACACCCTGACAAAGCGGCCAAAATAGTCGAAACATTATCAAAAAACACCTCTCTCCCGGTTTCAGTAAAAATTCGAATAGGATACCAGTCATACAACGAAGAAAAATTCAAAAAAATCATAAAAATGCTCGAGTCCGCAGGAGCAAAAGCCATTACTATACACGGTCGCACCACAAAACAAGGATATTCGGGCAAAGCCGATTTCACCCCTATCTATCTCGCAAAAGAAACATTAAAAATACCCGTAATTGGAAACGGAGATATAACATCAACAGAAGAAGCCTTAAATAAATTAAAAAGCCCGGACGGAAAAATAACACTCGACGGACTCATGATAGGACGCGCGACAATCGGAAATCCATGGATATTAAAAGATATATACAACACACTTCACGATCTGAAAAAAATGCGAAAAACACATCCGACTCCCCTATCTTTCGCAAAAAAACTTCCGACGATAAAAAAACACTTCAAACTGGCACTCAAAATACACGGCGAAAAAATAGGACTTTTGGAAATGAGAAAACATCTTGGAGGATACATTTCGGGGATCCCGAACGCTTCAATTTACAGAAGTGAAATATTTAAAGAAGAAAATCCCGAAAAAGTCCTCACACTACTCGAGAAATTCGCAAAATTATAAAAATTCAAAACGCTCACGCGAAACCCCACAAATCACGCGAGACCACAGAAATCCTACCAAGTCCAAGAACCCTACAGAACCCAACGAAATCCCCCACCAACACCCTTGCGCTAAGACTGATTTTTATGGTATAATAACCAGATAAAAATAAATACAAATATGTACAAATTAGACAAAATTTTCAGGACTGCGGTCAAATACAAAGCTTCGGACATATTCATATCGTCCGGCGCAAAACCATCTCTTCGCATAAACGGAGATATAGTCGTGATTGAAGATCACGAAATTATGACAAAGAAAATGGCTGAAGAGCACTTGCTCGAACTTCTTACAGAGGAACAGAAAAAAATCTTCGAAAAAAGTCTCGACATGGATTTCTCGATAGAGATCGAAGACATAGCTAGATTCAGAGTGAATATATTTGTACAAAGAAGAGGTATAGCGGCTGCATTCAGACTTATTCCGGAAAATCCGATGAGTCTTGACGACCTCGGAATGCCTCCACA
>Ga0116174_10004393_pt1 | contig 11159 bp, 8 predicted proteins | sample AD_UKC087_MetaG_FD_89801 | JGI IMG/M metagenome (GOLD analysis project Ga0116174, IMG submission 89801) | Active sludge microbial communities of municipal wastewater-treating anaerobic digesters from USA - AD_UKC087_MetaG | ecosystem: Engineered > Bioreactor > Anaerobic > Digestate | place: USA...
CATAGTCGGCCGCCACGCGGGCCTGGTCGTTGGCGGCAATCTGCCAATAGTGGTCTTCGCGCTCGACCGCGCCCAACGGGCGGTTGGCGTTGGTGCTGCTGATGGCGCCACGCACCTGCTCCAGCGACACCCCGTTGGCCGCCAGCCGCACCGGGTCGAGCGACACGCGCACCGCCGGCAGCGCGCCGCCACTCACCGTGGCCTGCCCCACCCCTTCGACCTGCGAGAGCTTTTGCGCCAGCACGGTGGAGGCCGCGTCGTACATCTGCCCGCGCGTGAGCGCGCTGGACGTGAGCGCCAGGATCATGATGGGCGAATCGGCCGGATTCACCTTGCGGTAGGTCGGGTTGCTGGGCATGCCCGTGGGCAGCAGCGTGCGCGCGGCGTTGATGGCGGCCTGCACATCGCGCGCCGCACTGTCCACGTTGCGGTCCAGGTCGAACTGCAGCGTGATGCTGGTGCTGCCCAAAATGGAGCGCGAGGTGATCTCGTTCACCCCCGCGATGGCCCCGAGCGAACGCTCCAGCGGCGTGGCCACGGTGGCCGCCATGGTGTCGGGACTGGCTCCGGGCAGGCTGGCGCTCACGGAGATGGTGGGGTAATCGACCTGCGGCAGCGGAGCGATGGGCAGCAAGAAATACGACACCGCGCCCACCAGGGCCAGGCCCAGGGTGAGGAGCGTGGTGGCGATGGGGCGGTGGATGAAGGGGGTGGAGAGGCTCATGGGATGGCTCTCCTGCCGAGTTCAGGGTGTTTTTTGGCTCTAGTGCTTATGGGATAAGCACTAGAAGCTATGAAATTGATAGTCCGCGCGCGGATGGTCCTTTGGCCACCCACAAGTTCGGGTTGAGCTGGTCGAAGCCGGGGCTTGCTCGTTGCGCCTGCAACATGCCTGTGCCAAGGGCGGATGCCGGGGAGTGCGCCCGGCAGCGCAGTAACTTTCTTTCGCTTCGCCGAAAGAAAGTCACCAAAGAAAGGGCGACCCCCAGTCTGCGACCCCTTCGCTTCGCTACGGGGCAAACCTGTGTCGTGGCGGTTGCGGGGTGCGCCGCAGAACTCACTGCGCTGCTTCGCGGCTCCGTTCGGACAACCGCGGCGTGTCAGTTGACGAAGCATGGGCGCTTCGACGCCCATGCCCACCCCGCAACCGCCCCGCCGCAGGCGCAGCCAGCAGGGGTTGGACAGCCGAACATCCAAACAGCCATACGGGCCATCGCTTCGCTCGGCCGCGCCTGCGCAGCGCGAGGCGCTTCCGCCCGCAAAATGGAGCCGAGCAACGCGATGGCCCGAAGGGGTGTTTGCCCCCCACCCCTTCTGGCTGCGCCTGGGGCGCGCAGGGTGCGGGGTGGCGGGTGTGCCGCAGGACACACCCGCTTCGTCAACTGACTCGCCGTGGTTGTTTGAACGGAGCGCATTTGGTGCGCAGTGAGTTCCACGGCGCACCCCGCAACCGAGCACCCCAGGTTGCCCCGGCGCGCAGCGCTGGGGTCGCAGACAGCGGGGTCGCCTTTCTTTTAGGTCCTTTTCTTTGGCGAAGCAAAGAAAAGGACCTCGCCCGCCGGGGCGAGACCCGGCCTCCGCCGCCAGCATAAACACGCCATCAAAAACAATAGCACTCACTGCAAGCAGCAAGATCGCTTCAGGCATTTTTCACCTCAACCACACCCCGCCACCGCTGCGCCCACCCCTCAAACGTCAGGTAAATCACCGGCGTGGTGAACAGCGTGAGCAACTGGCTCACGATCAGCCCGCCCACCATCGTCACCCCCAGCGGGTGCCGCAACTCGCTGCCCACGCCACCGCCCAGCATCAGCGGCAGCGCCCCCAGCAAAGCCGCGAGCGTGGTCATCAAAATGGGCCGAAAGCGCAGCAGGCAGGCCTGGTAGATCGCCTCGCGCGCAGGCAAGCCCTGGTCGCGCTGCGCCTCCAGCGCAAAGTCGATCATCATGATCGCGTTCTTCTTGACAATGCCGATCAAGAGCACGATGCCGATCACCGCCACGATGTCTACGTCCAGACCCGCCAGCCCCAGCGCCAGCAGCGCCCCCACCCCGGCCGACGGCAGGGTAGACAGGATGGTGACCGGATGAATCGTGCTCTCGTACAGCACCCCGAGCACGATGTACATGGTGACCACCGCCGCCAGAATGAGCAGCAACGTGTTCGACAGCGAGGCCTGGAACGCCAGCGCCGCGCCCTGAAAGCTCATGTCCACCGACAGCGGCAACAAGCCGGCCTCCCGCGCCGCCGCCTGTTCGGCCTGGATGGCCTTGACCGCATCACCCAGGGACACGCCCGGCGCGGTGTTGAACGAAATGGTGGCCGCCGGCAGCTGGCCCACATGGTTCACGGCCAGGGGCATGGCGCGCTCTTCGATGCGCGCCACCGAGGACAGCGCCACCGGCCGGCCCATGCTCGACGTGACGTAGATGGCATTCAATGCCTCCGGGCCCCGCTTGAACGGGGGCGCCACCTCCAGCACCACGCGGTACTGGTTCGACTGCGTGAAGATGGTGGAAATGAGCCGCTGGCCGAAGGCGTTGTACAGCGCGGTGTCGATGCCCGCCACCGTCACGCCCAGGCGGCTGGCCTGGGCACGGTCGATGTGCACGAAAGACTGCCGGCCCTGGCTTTGCAGGTCGCTGGCCACATCGGCCAGCTGCGGCAGGGCACGCATGCGCCGCACCAGATCGGCCGTGCTGGCCTGCAGCTGCGCCATGTCGGGCGACGAGATGAGCAGCTGGTACTGCGTGCGCGCCACGCGGTCTTCGATGGTGAGGTCCTGCACAGGCTGGGCATACAAGCGAATGCCCGCAATGTCTTGCGCGCCATCGGCCAGGCGGCGCAGCACCACGGGGGCGCGGTCGCGTTCGGCATGGGGCTTCAGGTCGATGAGCAGGCGCCCGGTGTTGAGGGTGGTGTTGGCCCCGTCCACACCGATGAACGACGACACGCTCTGCACCGCAGGGTCTTGCAGGATTCGCTCGGCCAGCTGCTGCTGGCGCTCGGCCATGGCGGCAAACGAGATGGACTGGTCGGCTTCGGTGGTGGCCTGCAGGGTGCCGGTGTCCTGCACCGGAAAAAAGCCCTTGGGCACCAGCACATACAGCGCCACCGTCAGCACCAGCGTGGCGGCAAACACCAGCCATGTCAGGCCCCGGCGGTTGAGCACCCACTGGAGCGCGCGCCCGTAGTGCGCAATGGTGCGGTCAAAAAAACGGCCCGTGGCCTGGTACAGGCGGCCATGACTTGCTTCCGGCGTGTGGCGCAGCAGGCGCGCGCACAGCATGGGCGTGAGCGTGAGCGACACCACCGCCGACAGCAGGATCGCCACGGCCATGGTGATGGCGAACTCGTGGAACAGCCGCCCCACCACATCGCCCATGAACAAGAGCGGAATCAGCACCGCAATCAGCGAAATGGTGAGCGAGATGATGGTGAAGCCGATCTGCTTGGCGCCTTGGAGCGCGGCCTGCAGCGGCGGCTCGCCCTGCTCCACATAGCGGGCGATGTTCTCGATCATCACGATGGCATCGTCCACCACGAAACCGGTGGAAATAGTCAGCGCCATCAGCGTAAGGTTGTTGATGGAAAAGCCCGCCAGGTACATCACGCCCAGGGTGCCGACCAGCGACAGCGGCACCGCAACGCTGGGAATGAGCGTGGCCGAGGCGCTGCGCAAAAACACAAAGATCACCGCCACCACCAGGCCGATGGCCAGGGCCAGCTCGACCTGCATGTCCTTGACCGAGGCGCGGATGGTGGTCGTGCGGTCGGTCAGCACCTGCACATCGAGCGACGCGGGCAGCGTGCTTTGCAGCTGCGGCAGCAGCGCCTTGAGGCGGTCCACCGTCTCGATCACGTTGGCGCCCGGCTGGCGCCGGATGTTGAGGATGACCCCGGCCCTGGAGCCCGTCTCGGGCGTGCCCGCCCAGGCGGCCAGGCGGGTGTTTTCGGCCTCGTCCACGGTTTGCGCCACATCGCTCAGGCGGATGGGGTTGCCGTTCTTGAAGGCCAGAATGAGGTCGCGGTATTCCTGCGCCGACTGCAGCTGGTCGTTGGCATCAATGGTCGAAGCGCGCGTCGGGCCATCAAAGCCGCCCTTGGCCTGCTTGACATTGGCGGTCGCAATCACCGTGCGCACATCCTCCAGCGTCAGGCCCAGGCTGGCCAGCGCCGTAGGATTGGCCTGGATGCGCACCGCCGGCCTGCGCCCGCCTGCAATCGCCACCAGCCCCACGCCGTTGACCTGAGAGAGCCGGGGTGCCAGGCGGTTTTCCACCAGGTCATTGAGCCGGATGACCGGTAGCGAGGGCGAGGTGATGGCCAGCGTGAGGATGGGCGCATCGGCCGGGTTGACCTTGCTGTAGACCGGCGGCATGGGCAGGTCATTCGGCAACAGGTTGCTGCCGGCGTTGATGGCCGCCTGCACCTGCTGCTCGGCCACGTCCAGCGCCATGTCCAGCGCAAAGCGCAGCGTGATGACAGAGGCCCCGCCCGAGCTGGTGGACGACATCTGCGCCAGGCCCGACATCTGGCCGAACTGGCGCTCCAGCGGCGCCGTGACATTCGATGTCATCACATCGGGGCTGGCGCCGGGGTACAGCGTGGTGACCTGGATGGTGGGGTAGTCCACCTCGGGCAGGGCCGAGATGGGCAACAGCCGATAGGCCAGCAAACCCGAGATCAGCAACGCCACCATCAGCAGGAACGTGGCGATGGGGCGCAGGATGAAGATGCGCGAGAGGTTCATGGAGGCCTTGCCGTGAGGTTCGCCAAAGCCTCAGCGCGAAGCGGGGGCCGCCGGACCCGCCGCGCGCTGTTCGGCCATGCGTGCGCGGATGAAGGCGCGCCGCTCCTCGGAGGGCATGGCGGCGAGTTTCTCGCGCTCCTGCGCCGGCATCTGGCGCAGGAATTCACGCACTTCGGGCGACACGCTGGCGGCCGGCGCAGGCGGCTGCGCCGGGGCGCCAGCAGCCGCGTCGACATTGCGTGCCGGGGCCGAGGCTGCGCCACCGGCCGGTGCCGACGCAGCGGCGGCCGGCGCCGTGGCCGCCCCCGCGCCATCGCCCTGCTGCGCCCTGCGCGCGCGCAAAAAGGCACGGCGCTCGTCGGGCGCCATCGTGGCCAGCTTGTCGCGCTCGGCCTGCGTCAGGCTGCCCAACAAGGCCGCACGCCGGGCGCCAGCGTCTTGCGCGGCCTCGTCGGCTCGGGCGGCCGCCTTCGCATCAATCACCGCTACCTTGGCACCTTCGCGCAGGCGGTCGATGCCGTCGGTCACCACCTGGTCGCCGTCTTGCAGGTCGCCCTCCACGCTGACCCGGTCGCCGTCGGTCACGCCCACGCGGATGCGCCGCTGCGTCACGGTGCCGTCGGGCTGCACCAGGTAGACGGCGTTGTTCTGCACTGCCGTGCCGGGTACGGTGAGCGCGTTCGGCAACCGGTTGAGCTGCAGCCGCACGTTGACAAACTGGTTGGGGAACAGCACCCCGTCGTCATTGGCAAACGAGGCCTTGACCTTGATGGTGCCGGTGGTGGGGTCAATGGCATTGTCGAGCGCGCTCAGGCGTCCGCGTGCCAGGCGCCGCTTTTGCTCGCGGTCCCATAGTTCGACGGGCAGCTCGGCGCCTTCGGCCAGGCGCTGCTGGATGGACGCCAGATGCGCCTCGGGCACCGCAAAGGCCGCATCGATGGGCTGCACGAGGTTGATGGTGACGATGCCATTGGTATCCGCGGGGCCCACCATGTTGCCGCGGTCTGCCTGGCGCAAGCCCAGGCGCCCGGAAATCGGCGCCGTGATGCGCGTATAGCCCAGCTGCAGGCGGGCAGCGTCCAGCTGCGCCTGGCCGGCCGCCACGGTGCCTTCGAGCTGGCGCACCAGGGCCGCCTGCGTATCCACCTGCTGGGTAGCGATCGAATCCTGGGCCAGCAGCTCCTTGTAGCGCTGCCAATCGAGCTGTGCGTTGCGCAGCAAGGCCTGGTCCCGCTGCAGAGTGCCTTGCACCTGGCCCAGCGCGGCCTGGTAGCTGCGCGGATCGATTTGCGCCAACAGCTGGCCGGCCTTGACCTGCTGGCCTTCCTTGAAATGCAGAGCCGTCAGCTCGCCGCCGACCTTGGCCCGCACCACCGCCGTGGCGCGCGCACTCATGGTTCCTATCGCATGGACCATCACCCGCATATCCTGGCGCCGCACCACCCCCACCGACACCGGCTGCACCTGCCCGCCGGCGCTGAAGCGCCCTGGGCTGCGCCCCCCCGATGCGGGCGCTGCCGCAGGGGACGCGGTGGTGGACGCCGCCCCCAAGGCACCCGCCTGGCGCTGTTGCCACCACCAGCCCCCGCCCGCTGCGACGGCCGCCAAAATCAGCAGCAGCCACCACCACAGGGCACGGCCGCTCTGGAGCAAGGTGGACCGCAGGGGGAGACGCAAAGGACGGTGGAACAGCATGGAACGCACAGCAAAGTGAAGTCGGCTATGGTAGCCATTCAAGGCTGCGCCTATCGTTGCGGGCCGGCGATGGCTGGATGCTTTACACCGGCTTTACGGGCGGGGGCCTGGTTCAGGCGGCAGGGATCTGGCCAGAGCCCCCGGCGCGCGCCAAAGGGCATCCAGTGCCCACCCTGTGCGGCGACGGCACCAGCCCACCAGCCAGCCCAGCGGGCATGGCCACGCTCACCGGTCTGGCAGGTCCACCACCTGACCCCAGGGCACCCCTGGCAGGGCTTCATGGTGGGCCACCACGACCATGCGGCGCTGCTCGGTGGCCATGCGCCCCAGAACCTGCACCAGGTAAGCCACCGAGGGTTTGTCGAGCCCCGCAACGGGCTCGTCAATGAGCGTGAGCAGCGCACCCGAGGCCAGCGCCCCGGCCAGAAAGACCTTGCGCCGGCTGCCCGTGGAAAGCGCATGCAGCGGTTTGTCCAGATGGGCCTGCAACAAAAAACCGGCCACATGCGCATCGAGTGAGGCTGCGTCCCAGGCGCCATGGTGGCGCATCAGACGGGCATACCAGGCGCGCGCGGTCAGGTCGTGCAACGCATCCGAGCGCGGATCGGCCCAGAACACGTGGTCCCGGTACGCCTCGGGAGCCGTCCGCCCATCCAGCCCGGCCAGCATCAGCCGGCCCCCCTGGGGCGCCAGCTCGCCGGCCAGCAGCCGCAGCAGCGTGGTCTTGCCGCAACCGTCGCTTCCGCGTACCAACGTCAGCCCCGGACGCAACGTGGCGTCAAAGGTGTCCAGCACAGTGCCGTGTGGGTAGCTAAAAGACAGGCCTTGCACTTGCAGACCAGGCAATGGAGGGTTCATGGGATCTGGCAAGTACGCGCCAGCCGCACAGCGGCGGCGCAGGGCAAAAACCGCCATTCTAGAAATTTTGCCGCGCCGCGCGACAATCGAAGAAGATCCACCCTGCCCGTTGCTTCCCATGTCCCTGCGCTACCTCGATTTCGACTTCAGTGAAGATGCCGAAGGCACCGGCACCTTCGATGCCATGGCGAGCGCCTCACTGGCCCAGCTGCCTGCCTTGCAAGCCGAAATCAGCGCCGTACTGGCGTGGGCGCACCAGCACTGGCCGGATGCCTGCGCCCCTGTGGAAGACGGCGGTGCCTGGCACTACGACCTGCAAGGCGTGCAGGAGGTCAGCCAGCCGCTGGTGCTGGAGTTCGACGCTGCCTGCGGGCAACTGCGCACGCAGGCGGGCAGCCCGGCACCTGCAAGAACCACCCTGAACCTGACCCTTGGTGGCACCGCCGATTTCTGCGCGGCGCTGCGCGAAGCCTTCGCAATCGAATAGCAAGCCGCAGGGGGTTCACTCCGGTTACCAACAAAAGCCCCACGATGCATACAGGTTAGCGCCCGGCACCACGCCAACCCTCAGGGCGGCGATACAGTTACGACTCATCAGTTCAACCCATTACTGGAGAGTTTCATGCTGACACGCCGTCATTTCCTGGGTGCAGGCCTGGCCACCACTGTTTACGCAGCGGGCTCTTTTGTCCCGGTGTGGGCCCAGAACGCACCGCAGTTCGGCGCGCCCACACTGCCCAGCCCCGGCTTTCGCCGCATGAAGGTGGGCGATGTGGAGGTGATTGCACTGAACGACGGCATCACCCGCCGCCCGCTGGGGGAAGAGTTCGTGAAGAACGCGCCGCTGGCCGAAGTGCGTGCTTTGCTGGCATCCCAGGGCCTGCCCACGGATTACATCGATGTGCCCTACACGCCCTTCCTCGTGGTGGCAGGTGCGCGCAAGGTCCTTATCGACACGGGCCTGGGCGAGTTCGGTGGCCCCACCACCGGCAAGCTGCTGCAGAGCCTGAACGCAGCAGGCCTGCAGGCGGCAGACATCGACACGGTGCTGATCAGCCACTTCCATGGCGACCACATCAACGGCCTGCGCAACAAGGCGGGAGAATGGACCTTCCCCAAGGCCAAGGTGCTGGTGCCCGCCGCCGAACACGCCTTCTGGATGGATGACGCCCGCATGGTAGCAGCGCCTGCGGGCATGAAAGGCGCATTCGAGAATGTCCGGCGCACATTCGCCTCCCTGCCCGCCGACACCCTGGTGCCATTTGCCGCTGGCACGCAGGTCGCACCGGGGATTCAGTCCGTGGCAGCCTACGGCCACACGCCCGGCCACACGCTGTTCGAACTCCAATCTGCGGGTCAGAACTTTTTTTATGTGGCAGACCTCACGAATGTGCCGGCCCTGTTTGCACGCAACCCCGACTGGGCCGTCACGTTTGACATGGATGCCGAAGCCGCGCGCAAGGTGCGCCGCGATGTGTTCCAGCGCATCACTGCAAGCAAGGCCCTGCTGGGTGGCTTCCACTTCCCGTTTCCGGCCTTTGGCCGCATGGCGGCTTCTGGCAATGGTTATGCCTTCGAACCTGCCGCCTGAAGCGCTAATCAGCCGGCGCGCCTTGGTGGCCACGGGGGCCGTGGGCAGTGCACTGGCACTCACGGCGCGGCCATCCTGGGCAACGCAGGATGCAAGCGCCGAGACCCTGCTGCGCCAGGGCGGGGTGGTTGCTGTATTTCGGCACGCGCTTGCGCCTGGCAGCTTTGACCCGCCAGGTTTTCGCCTTGGCGACTGCAACACCCAGCGCAACCTCAACAATGAGGGCCGGGCACAGGCCCGGCGCATCGGCGAATGGTTCAGGGAACGGGAACTGCGTCCTGCGCGGGTACTTTCCAGCCCCTGGTGTCGCTGTACCGACAGCGCCACCCTGGCCTTTGGCGTCCCGCAGGTATGGGCCGCACTGGGCTCACCGCACGGCGCCCCCGAGACCACAGGGGCCCGTCATCTGCGCGAGCTGGGCAATGCGCTGGTCGACGCGTCGGCTCGCAGTGGCCAGTTCGAGGTGTGGTTCACCCATATGTTCGTGCAGTCGGATCTGCTGCGCGACAGCACAGGTTCAGGCGAAGCCCTGGTGGTGCGGGCCGAGCGCAACGCTGCGGCCCAGGTGCTGGCCAGGTTCTCTGTCACGGCCTGAAAAGGCGGGCTTTGCCCACACCAGTGGCTGCGTCCTGGCAGGCCGTAAAAGCCATGGTCCACGCAGGTTCAATCCCTGCAGCCATGTATCACGCCATGAGACCCGGTTTCGAAGAAGACCTGCCGAAAGGCACTGGTGCCGGCTGTAGCCTAAAATCATCCTTTTTTCCACCATCACAGAGACCTACCATGGGCAACAAGATCGTCACCGAAGCAGACCGCAAGCACACCCCCCAACCCAAGCCCATGCCAGGCGTGAGCCTGCCAACGTCTGGCCGTGGTCAGCGCGTGAGCCTCGAACGTGGCGTGGCCACGCGCAGCAAGAAGAACCCTGGCAAGCGCTCCAAGAAGGGCGGCTGATCGGCCCTGTGACCGCACGGCGCCTCGGCAGAAAGCAGCCCTCCTCGGAGGGCTTTTTTATTGGCGTCTTGCCGCACCCACTGCGTGACCTGCGTGTTGCGGGCTGAACGGGCAGATGCAGAGGCTCCGCGCGGGCCATCCCGGCCATCGCCGGCGACAATCCACAGGCAAGCCCCACCACACGTGAGTACCCCATGTCCAACGAAGAACCGTCAGGCTTCAACGCCCGCCTGTGGCGCCGTTTCGTGCAGATTGCGCGGCCCTTCTGGCAATCCGAAGAGCGCTGGCGCTCGCGCGGGTTGCTGGCGCTGCTAGTGGTACTGCTGCTGGGGCAAACCGCCTTCAACGTCTGGTTCAACCACGAAACCGGCGAATTCACGTCGGCCCTGGCGGCGCGTAATGCAGACCGCTTCTGGGCGTCCATCCAGCGCTACACACTCATCCTGGTGGCGGCCGTGCCGATTTACGCGTTGTATTACTACGTGCGCGACACGCTGGGCCTGCGCTGGCGGCGCTGGCTCACGCAGCATTTTCTGGCACGCTATTTCGACCAGCGCGCCTACTACCGGCTCAACGCCGTCGTGGGCATCGACAACCCCGACCAGCGCATCGCGGAAGACATCAATGCGTTCACCCAGCAGTCGCTGTATTTTTCGATGGTCGCGCTGGGCTCGGTCATCCAGCTGATTGCTTTTGCCAGTGTGCTGTGGACCATCTCGCAAGGACTGGTGTATTTCCTGATCGGCTACGCCATCTTCAGCACCGTGTTCACCGCCAAGGTCTTCGGCAAGCGCCTGATCGGGCTGAACTACCGCCAGCTGCAGCGCGAGGCCGATTTCCGTTTCAACCTGGTGCGGGTGCGCGAGCATGCCGAGCCCATCGCCTTTCACAACGGCGAGCTGCGCGAAATGTCGGCCCTGCGCCGCATTTTTGATGCGCTGTATGCCAACTACCAGCAGGTGCTGCGCTGGCAATTCAGGCTCAACCTGTTCCAGTACACGCACAGCTTCCTGACCATCGTGCTGCCCAGCGTGATCATTGCCAACCAGGTGCTCTCGGGCGACCTGGAGGTGGGCCGGGCCATCCAGGCTGCGGGGGCCTTTGCGGCCATCCTGAGCGCGCTGACGGTGATCGTCGAGCATTTTGAAAGCCTCAGCCGCTTCTCGGCCGGTGTGGACCGGCTGCACGCGTTTTCCACCACCCTGCAAGAACAAGCGCTGGCCCCCATGGTCGCCGAACAGGACGGCGCCGTTGAGCCCGGTCTGGAGCCTGCATCCCAAATCCATACCTTGCCCGGCTTTGAGCTGG
>Ga0116174_10004398_pt1 | contig 11155 bp, 10 predicted proteins | sample AD_UKC087_MetaG_FD_89801 | JGI IMG/M metagenome (GOLD analysis project Ga0116174, IMG submission 89801) | Active sludge microbial communities of municipal wastewater-treating anaerobic digesters from USA - AD_UKC087_MetaG | ecosystem: Engineered > Bioreactor > Anaerobic > Digestate | place: USA...
GCGTCGATTTCGGGATGTCGGTTCAGGTAATCGTCGAGACTGGAAGCCACAATTTCTCCCTGCGATACGATATTGATTTCGGGCGAAAGAATACTTTTAATTTTATCCTGAAGCAAAGTATAATGAGTGCAACCCAAGATGACTGTATCAATCTCCGGATCGGTCTGTAATAAATGATGTATATTTTTTCTGAAAAAATAATCGGCGCCGGGAGAATTATGTTCAAAGTTTTCGATGAGCGGTACCCACATGGGACAAGCTTCGGAAGAAAGGGTAATGGCATTTCCGTACAATTTTTGTATCTCGAGTCCGTAGGAATTTGACTGAACTGTTCCCGGAGTGGCCAGCAATCCGACATGACCATTGTGTGTCAGCCTATCAACTATTTCTACTGTAGGCCGAATAATTCCCAGCACGCGCCTACGGGGATCAATCTTAGGCAAATCATTTTGCTGAATGGTTCTTAATGCTTTGGCCGAAGCTGTGTTGCAAGCCAAAATCACCAAATGGGCACCCAATTCGAACAACCGAACGACACATTCCAGCGTATATTTATAAACAATTTCAAAAGAACGTGTTCCGTAAGGAGTGCGGGCATTGTCGCCCAAATAAAGGTAATCGTAATCGGGAAGCCTTTGGCGAATTTTCTCCAATATGGTTAAACCTCCGTATCCCGAATCGAAAATGCCAATCGGGCCGGGTGATGAAGGTAATTTCAATTTCAGAAACGAATTGTCTTTATTTGTTTGTAATTCACTCATTCTATGATGTTTTTTGAAAAACCTTTTTGTTAATCCAGAACTTCTCCGAAGTTATTGCTCATTTGTACCATTCTGTCATATTCTTCAGGCGACAAGTCGAGGAAATAATAATTTTGAGGATTCATAACCTGACCTTTGTAATGTACTTCGTAGTGTAGATGCGGAGCAGTGGACTTGCCTGTACTGCCTACGAGCCCAATGATGTCGCCACGTTTAACAGTTTGACCCGGTCTTACCTTGATGGCGCTTAAATGACCATATAAAGTTTCGTAACCAAATCCGTGATTAATCACTATACAATTTCCATACCCCTGTTCCCAGCCAGCATTCACGATAGTGCCATCACCAGTAGCATAAATATCGGTACCGGTAGGAGCAACGAAATCCATCCCTTCATGAAAACGCCGCGTATGGTAAACAGGATCGATGCGCCAACCATAACCTGATGCCATTCTTTTTAAATCTTTGTTTAGCACCGGCTGAATGGCTGGAAGACATTGCAACATTTTTTCCCTGTTTTTTGTGAGGCTTACCAATTCGTCGTAAGAACGCGATTGAATATAAATTTGCTTTTTCAGTGTGTTTAGCATTTTTGTTGTGCTAACGACAATTTCGGAATTCGTCATGTCGTAAAGCTGGTTGTAATAATCGGTGTTTGATGCAATCGCTTTTCTGACGGTAAACGGAATTGGTTCAGCTTGAAGTACAACACGATACAAGTTGTTGTCCCGCTCTTCCAAATCGGTCAAAACATCCTGAACTTCATTGAACTGACGCTGGAGCACCTTGTATTGAGCTTCCATTTTGTTTTTTTCTGCATATAATTCTCTTTCTTCAGGAGATTGTACAGTGGAGGCCAATATGAAGAAGAAAACTGTCCCTGTTGCAATTCCTGTAAAAGCGTGAAGCAAAAAACGGCGGACTTTAAACCAGAAAGAATTTTCTATCGGTTCATAACTTAAAGTATCGGGATTGAAATGATATTTTTTCTTTGCCATAGAAAACAATTTAGGAATATGAAAAAAGGCGCTAAAAAATTTTAAAAAAGAATAGATAAATGAGACAAATTCAACTTTTTATCAAGCATGATAGTGCAAAAATAATAAATTTGGCGTATTTTTGCAGACTTTATTTGAGATTATTAACCTTCGGTGAAATTTGCATTCACTCAAAGGGAAATGGATTTAATTAATTTCACAAAATGACTTCACAGGAAATTCGTCAATCTTTTCTTGATTTCTTCGCAGGGAAAGGACACAAAATTGTACCTTCGGCACCAATGGTTATCAAAGATGATCCCACTTTGATGTTTACCAATGCGGGTATGAATCAGTTTAAAAATATTATTTTGGGTAATGATCCCATAAAATACCCACGCGTCGCCAATTCGCAAAAATGTCTTCGGGTGAGTGGAAAACACAACGATTTGGAAGAGGTTGGACATGATACCTATCATCACACCATGTTCGAAATGCTTGGCAACTGGTCGTTTGGCGACTATTTCAAGAAGGAAGCCATCGAATGGGCATGGGAATACCTTACTGAAGTATTAAAAATCGACAAAAATAGATTATATGTAACTGTTTTTGAGGGTTCTCCAACCGAAGGGCTCGAAAGAGATGAAGAAGCTGCCGGCATTTGGTCGCAATTTCTGCCGGCCGAAAGGATTATCAATGGTAGCAAAAAAGACAATTTCTGGGAAATGGGCGAAACCGGTCCTTGCGGTCCGTGTTCCGAAATTCATATTGACATCCGAAGCGATGAAGAACGTGCAAAAGTTGATGGGCTTTCGCTTATCAATCAAGGGCATCCACTGGTGATTGAGCTCTGGAACAATGTTTTCATGCAATACAACCGAAAAGCCGATGGCACATTGGAAGAACTTCCAGCCAAAGTAATCGATACGGGAATGGGATTCGAACGGCTGTGCATGGTTATTCAGGGAAAAACTTCCAATTACGATACCGATATTTTTCAACCGCTTATCCGTGAAATAGGAAAAATCAGTGGAACGGAGTATGGGAAGGACGAAAAAATTGATGTTGCCATGCGTGTCGTATCCGATCATATCAGGGCAATTGCCTTTTCTATTGCGGATGGACAGCTGCCTTCCAACATCAAAGCCGGATATGTAATTCGGCGTATTTTGCGACGAGCCGTTCGATATGGATATACTTTTCTGCATCTGCATGCTCCTTTTATGTATCAATTGATTGACGTGCTGTGCCAAACGATGGGAAGCGCCTATCCCGAATTGATAAGTCAAAAATCGCTCATCGAAAAGGTGATAAAAGAGGAAGAGGAATCCTTTTTGCGTACACTTGAAACCGGTATCCGATTGCTGGAAAGAAAAATGGAGGAAGCCCGTGTTGCGAATAAAAGGGAAATTTCAGGCGCCGATGCGTTTGTTTTGTACGATACTTTTGGATTTCCCATTGATTTGACCGAACTCATTCTGAGGGAGAATAATTTTTCAGTCAATATGAATGAGTTTAATGCGGAAATGCAGAAGCAGAAAGAACGCGCCCGAAATGCAGCCAATGTCGAAACCGGCGACTGGATTGTTTTGCGTGAAGGCGACAGCCAATTTGTGGGTTACGATTATAATTCATGCGAGACGAGCATACTTCGTTATCGTAAAATAAAGCAGAAAAACCAGGAATTTTACCAGCTTGTTTTGTCCGTTACGCCTTTCTATGCCGAGATGGGTGGTCAGGTTGGCGACAGCGGTTGGCTGATAAGAGAAAACGAAAAAATAGAAATTCTTGACACAAAAAAAGAAAACAACCTTTCGGTTCATATTGTTAAACAGCTTCCGTCAGAGGTTACGGGAACTTTTACGGCTGTTGTTCATCTTGAAAACCGACAAGCCACTTCTTGCAATCATTCGGCAACACATTTGCTGCATGAAGCATTGAGAACGGTTTTGGGAGCGCATGTGGAACAAAAAGGATCGTATGTTGGCCCCGACAGCCTGCGTTTTGATTTTTCCCACTTTCAAAAAATGACCAAAGAAGAAATTCGCGCTGTCGAAGCTCTTGCCAATAAGAAAATCCGTGAAAATCTTCCGCTTTACGAAATGAGGGAAGTGCCTGTAAACGAAGCAAAAGAAATGGGAGCGATGGCTTTGTTTGGTGAAAAATATGGCGAAACGGTAAGAGTGATTCAGTTTGGCAGTTCAAAAGAACTTTGCGGCGGAACCCACGTAAAAGCAACGGGAGAAATCGGAATGGTAAGAATACTTTCCGAAAGTTCCATTGCAGCAGGAATTCGCCGAATAGAAGCTATAACGGGTAAAGCAGTAGAAAAGTTGATTGACGAACAGCAAGATATCCTTTCGGAAACGAAGGAAATATTGAATAATCCCGGTAATTTGATAAGCGCAGTGAGAAAGCTGATGGAAGAGAATACGGATTTGAAAAAACAGATCAACGCATATCAGCACGAAAAATTGCTTCAACTCCGTGACCAGCTTATGTCTCAAGCGAAAATAATAAACGGAATTCACATAATTCGCTATGAAGGAAATTTGACCGTAGAACAGGCAAAAACCCTGGCGTTTCAGATTAAAAATCTTCAGAACGAAAAACTCTTTTTTATCACAGGCAACATCTTGGATGGCAAACCTTCTTTGACAGTGCTCGTTTCGGACGATCTGGTTGCCAAAGGGTTGAATGCTGCTCAAATAATTCGTGAAATTTCAAAGGAAATTCAGGGTGGTGGAGGAGGCCAGCCTTTCTTTGCCACAGCGGGCGGAAAAAACACAGCAGGACTTTCCGTTGCCATCAACAAAGCTCTGAATTTACTCGATGATTTTCTGAACAAATAACAAATTCATTATTTTTTGAAACTTTTTTGTCAATTTGTTTGTTTTAACTCAAAATTATTTTTACTTTTGCACCGTTAAACAAAAACGCTTCAAGATATTTTTTATGAAAAGTCGTTTCTTTACATATTTTTATTTTTACTTTTACTTTAAAAGGTAAGAGCAGGATAATGATGTGTAAAAAAATGGCATGAAAAAATGAAATTTTTAAAAACAATATAGAATCCTGCTCAATTGACTTGAGCAGGATTTTTTATTTTAAAACAGATAAAATGAAAAGAATTGCCATTCAGGGTATCAGTGGAGCATTTCACGAAATTGCAGCGCGTGAGTATTTTAAGGGAGAAGAAATTGAGATTATTCCCTGCGAAACATTTAAAGATGTTTTTAAAGCTATAGAAGGCGACAAATCGCTTCTGGGAATTATTGCCATAGAAAACACCATCGCCGGGAGTTTGTTGCAAAATCACAATCTTTTACGCGAAAGTGGCTGTCTTGTTGTAGGAGAACAAAAATTGCACATTGAACATCATTTGGTAGCTTTGCCTCATCAAAAGCTCGAAGAAATTGAAGAAGTTCATTCACACCCCATTGCATTGATGCAATGTGAAGATTTTCTGGAATCGCACAAGCATTTGAAAGCGGTAGAAAGTGAAGACACGGCTCTGTCTGCAAAAGAAATTGTTGATGGTCAGATTTATAAAAGAGCAGCTATCTGCAGCCTTTTTGCCGCTGAAAAATATGGACTGCAAATTCTGGAAAGAAACATTGAAACCAACAAACGAAATTTTACCCGTTTTCTGATTGTTGCCGAACCGACATTGGCGTTGGAAATGACAAAAAATGATGAAATAAACAAAGCTTCTCTGGTTTTCACTTTGCCTCACGTAGAGGGCAGTCTCTCGCAGGTTCTCTCCATTTTGGCTTTTTATCACATGAATCTTACCAAAATTCAGTCATTGCCGATTATAGGGAAAGAATGGGAATATCAATTTTATATCAATCTCACATTCAATGATTATTCACGATACAAGCAAGCTATCGATGCCATGCTCCCTTTAATTGATGAATTTCAAATAATGGGAGAATATCATGCCGACAATTAAAGAATTCGTATAATCAAATAATTAAAATTTTAATACTTATAACAATGCAAATTGAACCTGCCAGACGAGTAAATAATGTTTCGGAATATTATTTCTCCACCAAACTGAAAGAAATCGACGAGATGAAAGCTGCCGGTAAAGATGTGATAAATTTGGGAATCGGAAGTCCGGATCTTCCTCCTTCGGAAGCAACTATCGAAACACTTTGCAAGGAAGCACATAAGCCCAATGTTCATGGTTATCAGAGCTATATCGGAATTCCCGAGTTGCGCAACGGCTTTGCCGAATGGTATAAAAAATGGTATGGTGTAGAGCTAAATCCGAATACGGAAATTCAGCCGTTGATAGGGTCGAAGGAAGGAATTTTACACATCTCTCTGGCATTTCTCAACCCCGGCGATGGCGTACTTGTTCCCAATCCCGGTTATCCCACCTACACTTCCGTCAGTCATTTGTGCGAAGCTAAAGTTATTCCTTACGATTTGGATGAAAAACATCAGTGGCAACCTGATTTCGATGCACTGGAAAAAATGAACCTGGATGGCGTAAAATTAATGTGGACCAATTATCCCAACATGCCGACCGGTGCCAATGCTTCGGTAGAACTTTTTGAAAAACTGGTGGCTTTTGGTATAAAACACAATATTATAATTTGTAACGACAATCCCTATAGTTTTATTCTGAACGATCGAAAACTCAGTATTCTTTCAGTCGAAGGTGCCAAAGATATTTGTATCGAAATGAACTCCATGAGCAAGTCGCACAACATGGCGGGTTGGCGTATTGCCATGCTAGCTTCCAACCAACAATTTGTGGAGTGGGTGTTGAGAGTTAAATCAAATGTAGATTCCGGAATGTTCCGTCCGATGATGATGGCAGCAGCCGAAGCCCTGAAAAATCCGAAGGAGTGGCACGACCAGATGAACGTTGTATATGCACGGCGCAGAAACATTGCCTTCAAAATTTTGGATTTACTCAAATGCAGTTATGATACCGAACAGGTGGGACTTTTTGTTTGGGGAAAAATCCCTGACAATTACCGCGATGCAGGAGCATTGGCTGATGAAATTCTGTATGGGAAAAATGTTTTTATTACACCCGGATTTATTTTTGGCGACAAGGGAAAGAGATATGTCCGCATTTCATTATGCTGTCCCGAATCTACATTGGAAGAAGTGGTGAAAAGAATAGAACAATGACAAGATTTTTTTAGGAAAAGAAATTATTAACTTATTAAAACAAGAAAAGTTATGAAATTTGAATCAATTTTACTGCCGGGAGTTGAAGCCAAACGTCCCATTATAATTGCCGGGCCATGCAGCGCAGAAACTGAAGAGCAGGTTATGGATACGGCACGTGGACTGGTTTCTATCGGAATAAAAATTTATCGTGCAGGCATCTGGAAACCTCGAACCAAACCCGGAGGTTTTGAAGGAGTGGGAGAAAAGGGGCTTCCATGGTTGAAAAGAGTGAAATCGGAATTGGGATTGTACACAACAGTGGAAGTTGCCAACGCCAAACATGTTCGTGCTGCTCTTGCCCACGACATCGATATTCTTTGGATTGGTGCGCGTACTACTGCTAATCCGTTTGCTGTTCAGGAAATTGCCGATGCTTTGGAAGGTGTCGATATTCCGGTGTTTATTAAAAATCCCGTGAATCCCGATTTGGAGTTGTGGATTGGAGCGATAGAACGCATCTACAATGCCGGAATTCACAAAATAGCAGCTGTTCATCGCGGCTTCAGTTCTTATGACAAGAAAATTTACAGAAATTTACCACAATGGCACATCCCTATTGAATTGCGTCGTCAAATGCCCGACTTGCCCATTTTCTGCGATCCGAGCCATATTGGCGGAAAACGCGAACTGATTGCTCCTTTGTCGCAGCAGGCTATGGATTTAAATTTCGATGGATTAATGATTGAATCGCATTGCAATCCCGAAAAAGCTTGGAGCGATGCGGCGCAGCAAATTACCCCGCAAGTGCTTGAATTTATCCTGGAATCACTGGTTATTCGAGACACCATGCAAACCACCGAAAATCTTTCTGCTTTGCGTCGTCAGATTGACGAACTGGACAACAATCTGCTCGAATTACTGGCTCACCGTATGCGAGTGGCTGAAGAAATTGGCTGGTACAAAAAGGAACACAACATGCCAATTCTTCAAACACAACGATATGATGAAATTTTGCAAAATCGCGTGCAACAAGCCATAGAAATGGGAATGGATGGTGACTTCATGAAAACTGTACTTATTGCTATTCACGAAGAGTCCATCCGTCATCAAATGGAAATCATGGAGAAATCCTGAAGCTTTTACAAAAAATAAGACCGGCCAATTCGCATTTTTTGTTGCTGAGTTGCCGGTCTGAAAAGTTTAATCAAATAATCATGCTTTATCTTCTTCCTGAACGATTTTCGGAGTTTGAGTTGGTGGAACGTGTGCCTCTTGAATTATTTTCAGAAGTTTTTTGAGGTGCAGTTACGGTAGAATTTCCCGATCGGCGTAGGGTTTCGGTTCGAGATGAATTTCTTTCGTTTCCTGAAGATGTTCTCGTTTCTTCCGAACGACCGGAATTTGAAATTTTTCTTTCGCTGTTTTGTGTTTCAACCCTTCCTGTATTTTGACTTCGCCTTGAAGAATTGTTTTCACTTCTGTTGTAGCCTGAATTGGTGGGAGAGGTAGTTATTCTTCTACTTCCGTTTTCCTGATTGACAATTCTTCGTTCCTGTTCAGAAGTCGATGTTCTTCTGGTGGCATTGTTAAACTCCGCTTTGTTTGCAACATTCTGATTTCTGCTGTTGAAACTTCTTTCGGGATGTGTCCGCTCAAAATCATTTCTTCTTACTGTTTGGTGTAGCCTCATATAACTATCTTTGTAATAGATATTAACTGTGTTGTGATAATGAAATTTGTAATCGCGTGGTATAATACGGTGCACGTGTCCCAGATAAATATTTACTTCCACCGGTCTGAGTGGCCGGTAATATCTTGGATAGTATCCCCAATAATAGGGCGAATGCCACGGACGATAATTTCTGCTCCAGAAGAAATTGAAAATCACAGGCCGGCGAACAAATACCGGTTCTATAATATAATTTACGCCAAAAATATATGGATCGCCAATTACTTGAACATAAACTTCAGGAGAATTTCGCTTTTCAACTACTATGGATGCTACGTCTTGATAAGTATATCTATCCAATACTGCCTGAATAACGACAAGATGTAAATTTCTATCCGATGTTTCCACAACGCGCAGATAATCAATCCATCCATCGTTGTTCAAATCGAGGTTTGAAATCTGATATCGAGCGTCGTTCAGTCTCATTTCAAAATCAGACAAGTCGGTTGATTCAGCAAAAATGGAAGCTACAGCGCGTAAATCGAGATTATCGCTTATATCGTAATTTCGTGTTTCAACAGTAAAAGTGCTTTGTGCCGGCGTCTGGGTTGCAAGCAAAAGTAATGCTGCCAAACCCAAAATTTTAGTTTTCATAATTGTAAGTTTTTTAGTTTGATAAATCAAATTTCTTCACTCTTTTAAAAAAGCACTCATGCATGGTGTGATATTTAAAATCAAAACGCATGCCAAACTCTCAAATAAACACTTATTGTTTCATAAATGTCTGATTAATAATAAGATAGATAAAAAATCCTTTTGCTGTTTCACCTTTTCAACAAAAATTTTTCATCAATATGAAAATAAGAAAGCTATTTTCTTAAATTTGCAATAAATTAAGGTGCAATTATGAATACGATGGATTTGGTAATTTTGGTTCCTGTTCTTTTCGGTATCATACAAGGTTTGTTTAAAGGACTGGTTAAGGAATTGACTTCTTTTGCCGTCATTATTATCGGAATATACGGAGCCAAACTGTTGAATTCACCTGTTGCAAATATGCTTGAAAATGTTGCTTCTTTTTCTCCCCAAATGGCTCGACCATTGGCGTTTTTATTCAGCTTTATTCTTTTGGCCATTGCCTTGTTCCTTTTGGCTCAGCTGTTTGATAAAACTTTATCGATTATTCAGCTGGGCGGGCTGAACAAGTTTCTTGGAGCCATTGTCGGAGGGCTGAAATATTTACTTATTCTTAGTATTTTGCTGAATGTTTTCGACGCAATAGACGAGCGTTTTCACCTTATAAATAAAACTACCAAAGAAGAATCGTTGACTTATTCCGTAGTTTTGAAAGCAGGTCCGGAACTGTGGAAGGAAGTGAAGGACAAGAAATTGGATAATAAAGGGAATAACAATCAGCAAAATAAAATTGAAAATCGACAAAGTAAATAGAAAATATCCCAACTTAATCCGAAGCTTTTCTTCTTTTCGGTACGAATGTGGTTGCGATGAAGCCGGCAGAGGATGCTTGGCGGGTCCAGTAATGGCTGCAGCCGTCATTTTACCTCCCGATTTTATCTGTCCTCAATTGAACGATTCCAAACAATTGCATCCCCGAGTAAGAGAAAAACTAAGACAAATAATTGAAAAAGAAGCTGTTGCATGGTCTGTTGCGTTAGTCGATAACAGGGAAATAGATAGAATTAATATATTGAATGCTTCTATTTTGGCTATGCACAAATCTATTGAAGCTTTGCAAATTCAACCTCAATTTATTATAGTTGATGGAAATCGGTTCAAGCCTTATGCCGATATTCCGTTTCAAACCATTGTAAAAGGCGACAGTAAATATCTCTCCATTGCAGCGGCATCGGTATTGGCCAAAACGCACAGAGACGAGCTAATGGAAAAATTGGGAGAGGAATTTCCGGAATATCAATGGGGACAGAACAAAGGATATCCTACTGCAAAACATCGGGAAATGATTCGTCGATACGGCTGCTCGGTATATCATCGATTAAGTTTTCGCCTACTGGAAGAAACCTTTTAGGAAAAATCGACTCGCCAACCGGAACAATAATTGTCAAAAGGGATATCCAATGGCAATGTGAAAAGCTACATCATTCCATTGTGGCGAAACTCTCCAGCGGTCACTGCGTTTCAGTACCGGATCATAAAGTTTTACTCCCATATCCAGACGGGCAACTATGAAGGAAAAATCAAATCTTAGCCCGACTCCGTAAGCCACAGCAATCTGATTTATAAAAGAATTCCATTTGAAAACTCCGCCCTGCTGTGTATCGTAATCCTTAATAGTCCATATATTGCCTGCATCCATAAAGACAGCGCTTTCGAGCAACCAAAACAATTTTCCGCGATATTCCATATTCATGTCGAGTTTGATGTCGCCGGTCTGATTGAAATCTCTGCGTTGGGTATTGATTCTTTTATAAACACCCGGCCCCAATGTGCTTTCACTCCAACCTCTGACGCCATTGGCTCCTCCGCTGAAAAATCGTTTTTCGTACGGAACTGCATCGGCATTTCCGTAAGGAATAGCTATTCCTAATCCGGCATGGTAAACAAAACGATTGTTTTCATCGAAAATTTGATGA
>Ga0116174_10004402_pt1 | contig 11149 bp, 11 predicted proteins | sample AD_UKC087_MetaG_FD_89801 | JGI IMG/M metagenome (GOLD analysis project Ga0116174, IMG submission 89801) | Active sludge microbial communities of municipal wastewater-treating anaerobic digesters from USA - AD_UKC087_MetaG | ecosystem: Engineered > Bioreactor > Anaerobic > Digestate | place: USA...
GAGATGCAGGCCAGTTCTTAACCCCAAGACACATTATCAACTTTATGGTTCAGGTTGTGAATCCGAAGAAAGATGAGGTTATTCTAGATCCTGCATGCGGAACCGCGGGATTTTTAATATCGGCATATAGGCATATTCTTCAAACGAACACAGATAAAGCTCCAGGGGACCTATTTACAATCGATGAAAGAAAAAGATTGGCTAACAATATAAAAGGGTATGATATTGCCCCTGATATGGTAAGGCTATCCCTAGTTAACATGTATCTGCATGGGTTCACTAATCCACAGATATCCGAATACGATACTCTTACCAGTGAGGATAAGTGGGGAGAGTATGCGGATGTGATTCTGGCAAATCCGCCTTTCATGACACCTAAGGGGGGCATAAAGCCTCATAAAAGGTTCTCTGTACAAAGCAATAGAAGTGAAGTCCTGTTTGTTGACTACATTGCTGAGCACCTGACGCCTAATGGTAGGGCAGCTGTAATCGTGCCGGAGGGAGTCATCTTCCAATCAGGCAAAGCATACAAGCAGCTTCGTAAGGAGCTAATTGAGAAATGCCTTTGGGCTGTAGTTTCGTTGCCCGCAGGGGTCTTTAACCCATACTCGGGAGTAAAAACCTCAATACTTTTCATGGACAAGCAACTAGCCAAGAAATCGGACAGCATTCTATTCGTAAAGATCAACAATGATGGCTATGGCCTGGGTGCTCAAAGGAAGGAAATCGACAAGAATGACCTACCTGAGGCAATAAGGGAGCTGACTAAGTTCTCACAAGCAGTAAGCTTGGGCAATATGAGTGCTTATCCATTGGAAGAGAGTGGATTGGGATCTCTGCTTGTTAAGAAAGACGCTTTAACCAAGAGCGGTGAGTATAACCTTTCTGCTGAGAGATATAGGGATAGCAAGCCTAATGTAAGGCAAAAATGGCCTATGGTGAACCTAGGTAGTATCTGTGAAGTAATTGCCGGACAGTCTCCTGAAGGCAAATTCTATAATCAAGGTGGATTAGGGACTCCTTTCTACCAAGGTAAAACAGAATTTGGCGATGTATGGCTAGGAGCCCCAAAGACTTGGACTACAGAAGAGACTAAAATTGCTGTTAGTGAAGACGTATTAATGTCAGTTAGAGCTCCAGTAGGGCCAGTCAATATTTGTCCAGGTAGAATTTGTATTGGACGAGGATTAGCTGCGATTAGAGCAGGAGAGAAGTGCATGCCCAGATATCTCTTTTGGTTCCTAAAGGTCAATGAGGGCATTATCAAAGGAAATGGGGGCTCTACTTTTGACTCGATAAGTAAGAATGATATCGAGAGAATTACTATTCCACTTCCACCCATAGAAGTTCAGAGAGAGATAGTGGCTGAGATAGAAGAATACCAAAAGATCATTGATGGGGCTCGACAGGTAGTAGATAATTGGAAGCCTAGAATTGATATAAATCCGGAGTGGCCCTTGGTGAAGCTTGGTGATCTTGTTGATGTTTTCAATGGATCAACACCAAGTAGGGCTAATAGCGCTTATTGGGATAACGGAACAATTCCATGGTTCACAATTGAGGATATTAGGAAGCAAGGAAGGTTCATTAGGAGAACCGAGCAAAGGATTAGTGAGGAAGGTTTTAAGAACTCTAGCGTCAAGATGTTACCTAAAGGAACTGTTTTACTATGTTGTGCTGCATCTATAGGTGAGTACGCCTACTCAGAAATTGATCTCACAACAAATCAGCAGTTTAATGGGCTAATTGTAAAGAAAGAATGCGAAAGGATACTAAGCCCTATGTTTCTCTTTTGGAATGCTGCCTTGTTGAAAGATGAACTAACTAGAATGAGTGGAAAGGCAACATTCAGCTATATTCCGATAGGAACACTAAAGCGCCTCGAGATACCACTCCCTACTATGACAATTCAGAAAGAAATCATAGAGAGATTACAAAATGAGTTTTCAATAATTGGAAAGCTAAAAGAACTCATCGCAACTTATGAAAATTCAATTACAATGCGAATTAAGGGTTTGCTTGATATGTGAAAATGAAAGGAGGGAGTATGAGAATGCCCTACTATTCTAGTCAAAAGAAGACTTATGAATCAGTTTTAAAAATGATAGAAGACGGTGCTGCTGAGACTTCTACTAGAGAATTCAAAGAGCGCTTGAATATTTCCAACGCTGAGGAGAAGTATGAATTCCTTGCAGATGTTACTGCAATGGCCAATAGTATTGGCGGCGAAATCATCTTCGGAGTAAGAGAGACAGCAGATGGTTTCGAAGTTGTTGGAGTAGACCCTCAGGACTTTGATGAACTGATATTAAAAATCGAGAACATTATCAGGGATCATACTGAGCCACGAGTAAATTGTATTATAGAAATTTTGAAGGGAAACGAGACTAAGCCAATTATTATAATGTATATAGAGAAAAGCTATAAAGGTCCCCACCGAATACTAACTGCTAAATGTGCTCCCTTTTATAAAAGGAATTCTTCTGGTAAGCATGCTATGGATACTTTTGAGATAAAAGCGGCCTATCTTGAGGGTTATCTTTACGAACAACGCATTGAAGAATTCGTAAATGAAAGGTATATTCTCGTAACCAACGAATTGCCGTCGGCGTCGTCTTGGATGATGCTACATGTAATTCCTGAGGGCTCATTTGATAGGGGCAGCAATCTTTCGATGGACGCACTAAAACAGATGAAGATAATGCCTCAAAATTGCCATGGCTGCTATCCAAGGGTAAATTTTGATGGTTTCATGAATTTTGCTTCGGCTCAAGGTGACTATTTCCAGAGGGGTAGTTATGTACAGATTTTTCGGAATGGGATTATTGAGAGCTTCGCATCCGGAGTTGTTAGTAGTATACAGGGAGGGCTTTTTTACCTTGAAGACTGGGAAGTTGAAACGACGAAGCATATAAATGAGCTTCTATCCTTTTTACAAGTGTTGAAGGTTTCTGGACCCTATTTTGTAACCATGGCACTGAATGGTCTAAAAATGGCACGGCTAAAGTTGCATTCTCATTCTAGAGACTATGTTTGCGATAGGAATTTTTTGAAGCTTCCCACCGTTATCCTTGATCCACAAGTAGAGGACATCAATATTACTTTGTCGAGAAGTATAAGAACACTAAGAAATGCATTTGGTAAAGAGTAACCTTAACAGCCTTGATTACAAAGGAGTAGTTTTCGTGGCAATATGAAGAAACGCGTACATGCCATTCCATATATATGCAATTGATGTGAAGTGCGAATACCCGAATTGAATTATCTATTTAAATGATGAATTGTCTTTCAGTAGCGCTTGCCATATTTATTAATCACTCGTTTTGCGATGTTTCTTAGGGTCCTTAAACTTGGTTTTCAATCAATATATAGAAAGGTGTACCTTTATATATAGCTGATTTCTATGTATCTAAAGGTTGATATATGTAATAATATATGTACAATAAAGATAAGGTGCCTTTAGATATGGAGTGAAGCATTATGACCAAGATAGGGTATATAAGAGTATCGACAGAAGAGCAGAACCTTGATAGGCAAGAGGACATCCTCGGGCCCATCACGGAAACCATGTTTAGGGATAAGGCAAGCGGTAAGGACACCAAGCGCCCTGAGTTCAAGAAGATGATGGCCTTCCTAAGAAAGGGCGATGCACTATACGTTGAGTCAATCTCTAGGTTGGCAAGATCCACAAGGGACCTGCTTCAGATAGTCGACGAGTTGAGAGAGAAAGGTGTCGACTTAGTATCGTTAAAGGAGAATATCAATACTGAAACCCCACAAGGAAGGTTCATTCTTCAGATCTTCGCTGCACTATCTGAGCTCGAGAGGGAGTCAATAAAAGAAAGGCAACGAGAGGGCATAGAAGCCGCCAAGAAGCGCGGCAAGCATCTAGGTAGGCCAAAGATGGCATACCCGGATAATTGGGATAAGGTGGTCAAGGAATGGAAGGCTGGTGGCATCACGGCTGTCGAGGCTCGTAAGAAACTCGGACTTGCTCATGCTACTTTCTATAAGATGGTTAAGAGACAGCGATAAGCCTATGCAACTAGAAGTTATATGGGAATGTAAGTAACGAAAGCCTGCAGATGAAGAATTATAACGCTAAAACCCCTTTCACAGGACGATATGGAGTGATTATATGTGGTGTTTTAGATGGAGGATTCGATTGTCGCCGATGGATAGAATTGGCATAGAACAAGAGAATTACATGGGCGAATATTGCGGATACACTATGATTCTGCAAGGGGTAAAAGGGAAAGCAATTAAGGATAGTAATACGCTTACCTTTACCGTGAAGGGGTTCACTAAAAAGGAAGAGGCCGAGGAATTTGCCAGAAAATTCCGTAACAATCTTATGCTTTCACTGCTTGAAAGCAGAGTGACAGCAGATTTGATGGAAGAGGAAGCGAAAACAACGATCACTACAAATGGTGAACCGTTCTTTAGAAAACTGTTCGGGATCTCTGAGGAAGCTAAGCTTCTTCCCGATAAAAACCTGACAATATATGAAGATACCCCACAGATAGTCTTTTATGACAGCTATGCAAAGGCTAATCGCATTTTGAGTGATTATGAAGGGCTCTTAACTAGTATTACGGAGGGGAAATACGATAAGGCAAAACCAAACGATAGAGAGGTTATTGCATACAATCTTCTGTACATATCTTCTGTCGTAGCCGAAGTCCCAATGGCAAGGTTTCTGTTAGCTTATTTTGCATTAGAAGCACTAATATGCAGAAGAAAAAGATCCAGCGACGAAGCTGCTGCATTCAATAAGGCTAAAGAAATCATCTCGAAGGCTTCAGAGATAAGTAAAGAACATCAAGTTATATTATGTGAGGTGCTTTCCAAGGGCTTGCAGGAGAGCATGAGAAAACTGATGACTGATCACTTCGATTGCCTAAAAGAAAATGTATATGCAGGTTATCCGCTAGAGAAATTCCTGAAGATATGCAACGAGATTAGAAATGAGATAGCCCATAAAGGCTACAGTAGAAAGAGCGATGTAGAGCTGGGGAGTATTGCTTGCGAACTCGAAAAGCTAATAACCGAACGGATAATGCATGAGAAGTGAAGTATTGAGTATTGTGATGGTGAATTTTAGGCAAGGAAGAATAAGTCAAGCAGACGTAGAAATACCCAGTGGATCATATGAAGAATGAACCTGCATGAACAATCGTCACCTACGTCAGGTATAGGGCTATTTCCGTAACTTCCTCATGAATTCTTCTCGTATAGGACTTTTTATGAAAATGGCTAAAGAGTGACGCACCTGACGTAGATCATATGCCCAAATCTCACTCCCGGATAAGGAACTATAGATAATCAAGTCCAAGCATACTCTTATAGCAAAATGATTTACTATTGACTTTATTAAAAGTGATATTAATATAGTACTTAAGAGCAATATTAAAAGCACTATTAATATATTAGATTATGGAGGCATCTATAATGACAAATATCAAGGAGCTTCTAGAATACGCCAAGAAAGAAACCGAACATATCCAAGTGGGTGAGGGGTTTACTCTAAAGGACCTCTTCAAAGGGTACGAATGGAATCGAATTCCCAAGAGGGATAGACACAAGTTGGGTAGGTACTTCTTTGACTATTCAATGGAATCAGATGACCTAGTCTTCTCAACGGATAATCCTGACCGCGCACAAGGATATACAAAAGTCCATTTAAGTGAGGAAGAGATAAGGGAACTTAGGGAGGAAAGCATCATTGATAAGCTCAAGGAGTTATAGGAGGTAGGAGACGCTATATATTAGCGAATAAAACTATGAGCAACTCTTTGCAAGTTTGTTTATTGGAATAGAAAGATATGAACGAGTGACAAGTACTGAATAAATCAATAGCTCGCTTTTGGCCCTGGAGAACAGGTGCGTGTGCTTAATCTCTCTAGAGAAGGGAAGTAATAATGATGAAGATAGCCAGGGTTGTTACAACAAAGAAGACTAAGGTTGCCAATGATAATATCGATGAAAGAATAGCTATGCTTCAAGGCGTGTGTGGAAGACTCACTGGTGAAGTAGATGTTCTCCAAACTCCTGGCGGCTATATCATGCTTGATAAGGATTTTAGAGGCTTGCGTTTGGGCGAAGAAAGCTCTCAAGAGGACTTCCTAAAAGTGGCAGAAGATGCTGAGAAGATACTTAGCCCCAAAATTGCCAAGGTAGCTGATGCATGTGCTTTGAAGGCTGGTTTCTTAACATTGGGAGTAGACGTTAATGATGACGCTTATTACGATGTAGGGGCGGAATTGGTTGGCACTTACAGCTTCGAAGCAAGAAGGTTCATACATTGGACTGGAAAGTCCTATCCAGTTGCATATCAAGCAAATACGCTTCTGTATTGTATGGACTTGAAAACGCACCTTCAGGAAATTGCAGGATATAAGGTCATTGTCTTGGGTTGCCATGACCTAAATATGTTTAGCCCTAGAACCAGAGCACTCATTAATAGTTCTAGTTATAAAGGAAGAACAGTAGAAGTCTTTAGCGATTTATCCAGGAAATATCGCCCAACCGTTGTACTTCAACATCCGCATTTTACGGATTCCCCAAGAATATGGACTACAGGCTGGGGTGGAGTACGTAAATATCTACCTACGGTAACTACATATTCAAGTGGTATCCATTACGAGAATATGGATGGTGATCCAGAGCGGGAACCTAGAATTGAGAAAGTGCTAGCCAATCTTAAAATGGGGACCGTCGTCGATATCATAGTCTAGATAGAACCAATGCCAACAAGTCCACAGATATGAACTTCACTCTAGTAGATTTGTCCGGCTATTCTAAAATACTCGAAGCTCGTTTTCAAGAAGGGAGTGATACTAGTGTCAGAATCGAAGTATGCGTACAATCTTATTACCTCGTTAAATGAGATACTACGGAATACCAAATTGCTTGACATCTACTTAAGTGATATGGAAAGTAAAGCGAGGCGCGAATATGCTCTAGATAGAATAAAAAATGGAATTTGCTTTCTAGCTGTGATCAACAATGGCACATATAGATTCTATCCAAGTCGCTTCATAGGCTACATTAATAATTCTATGGAAGCTCATGAGAAAAGCGATGTGAAGGATGGCCGCGAGACGAATGTCGCAATATCTAGAGTCTTAGGAACACAACCTCAAATCTCTGAGCCTTTAGAGCACGAATATATTAAATTCTGCAATTCCTTGCGAATAAAGCCTCAGAAAAAGGGCCCTTTTGGTTCTGTGAGAAGATACTGGGTTACCTCGGAATAATTGCATGGAAACAATTACGCAGTGAAATGCACTAATTGTGGTTATAAGAGAAACATGATGACCATGATTGTTATGGCTTATGTAGGAGATCGTTTCCTGGATCCCATTAGTGGGACCTTGGCTCATCTAATCAACTCAAAAACTGAGCGAAAAGAGTGTTCTCATTGCTTGAGAACGGGGGAGGCATTCGTAAGTATGGGCATAGGGTATTTATTTGCCAGAACTGCGGCGAACTTCAGGAAGCTTTCTATTATGAGATTAAGCATAGTGGCGGTACTCATTTTTCAAAGCACAGGTGCAAAAAATGCAGAAGATCTATTATTCCTAGAGATGATGTATGGTTCGATGTAGATCCGTCAAAGTTCAAATGCCCTGACTGTGGTAAATACAGATTAGAAAGAGACCTATCTGTAGACATTCTTTGGGATTAGTCACTACAAGGGAGTTGGATCAACACATTAAACTGAGCTGAATAAACCAGAGGAATCGGGATGAAAGTGACGCACCTGACGCAGATCACATGCCTTGGTAGATAAGGAAGTAATGGGTTGGATTCCTTAGTTAGGAGGTTACGTGATGGATATTACCAACATGTGGAGCTCCAGTGATGAGCAGTTATGGAAGAAATCGCTCGACAAGTATTGGGAGTTTGTGAAGCCTGAGAATCTAGCATTAGAGAAGAAAATGGATAGCCTTGATCCGTATAGGGTAAAGGGCATGTCAGTAAAGGAGTTCTACGAGTTCCTATATAATGAGTACTTTGTTTGGAAATACACTGCTCCTAATAGATTAGCGACTACAAGGAGACAGCTTTGTAGATATCAACTTGAGAATAAGCTTTACGAGCTAGAATCTATTCAAAGAGAGCTCTTCTTATTCAATCAAGAAGACACGGTTCAAGGGCTTACTGTCCTTAGTAGGGTGTATGGCTTAGGAACAGCAGGTGCATCTGGGTTGCTGGCTTTACTATTTCCTGAACAGTTCGGAACTGTTGATCAGTTCGTCGTAAAGGAACTCATCAAGGTGGAGGCTCTACCACAAAGAATAGAAGTACGAAAAATTAACCCTCTCTGTATCAGCATTAAGGCGGGTTCTCTGCTCATAGAAATCCTAAAAGGCAAAGCCAAAATGCTGAATACAACTAACAAGACCGAGTTCTGGACGCCACGGAAGATAGATATGGTGTTATGGGCGTGCAGAACATGAATACTAGTTGGCATGAAGATTGAATGAATAGAGCATGGGGTAGAAATATCGACAAAGTAGTTCCGGATGCCCTAGATAGAATAGAGTCACATAAGAAGGATGGGGCAGAACCCTTTATTACGAAGTCGTAAATACTGGCCACACTCTCTTAATTTTTACGATGGGCCTACTATGACATCGTAAACAATGCGTATAGGGGGGTATTAGCAGAATATATTGTAGCTATAGCTCTAGGGATTTCTGAAGAAGGCATTAGAATCCTATGGGAGCCTTATGATTTGATAACACGAGATGGGATTAAAATTGAGGTGAAGTCTGCAGCATATCTTCAAAGTTGGAAGCAGAAGAAGCTATCTCCGATATCATTTACATGTAACAGGACGAAGCCAGATACGTCGGTTGAACAAGATGGAAGCTTTCTCAGACGAGCAGATTTATATGTATTTGCCCTCCTAAAGTACCAGGATAAAAACACGTTGAATCCTCTGGATCTATCTAAATGGGAGTTCTGGGTAGTGCCCACAGAAGTGATTAACGAGAAGATTGGTGATGGAAAAAGAGTGAACATTGGGACGCTTAAGAGAATGGGAATAATACCGGTGTGCTTCCCTGATCTTAAAGAAGTAATAAATGTCGCTGCAATGAATATAGACCGCACGGCAGGATGATATCTTACACTAGCCGAATTTGCCTCGCTAGCTGGAGGAATTTGACTTCCGGAGTCGAAAGATAAACATCAAGTCTGGTACTACGATGTTGGCAAGCTCACTTCTCCGAGAGCAGGTAAAACAGAGGAGGGATTGTTGTGCCTTTCAGTATGCAACGTTCTATGAAAAGGGAATTTGTTCACGGAAAAATGTCTGCAATAGACGAAGAGTATTTAAAGTATGTAACTGGATACTCAATTCTTAGTAAAGAGACCGAGGTTGAAAGATGGTTGAATTTATTCTTGTTGAGGTTTGGGACATATAGATTTCTGATTATACGTAACAATAATAGAAGAGCGATTATTAGAGCTTTGAAGAAATTTTGCAGTGAAGCGAGCCTTGAGATGTCAATCCTAGATGCAAGAAAGCTCAATGTAGATGACATTAAGGGTAAGTATGTTACGATCCATTCCCAATATGACCCAGCAACTTGCATTAGGAAGCCATATTATATATCTGGTAATAGACAGATGATAATTATTGAACATGTGGATTCAAATACTGGCATGGATATTTTAAGAGCCTTTTGGTATGTGGGTTCTCTTGAAGCTTACTATTCAGTTATAGAAGAGCTGCCAGAAGATAAATTGCCAAACGGGTCTGGTTTTGTTTTTTTGGCAAATAGCAAATTCCCTTACGAGAGATTTAGGTCGATTAGCGACTATTGGGTTGAGGAAGCAAGAAGCATCGACCTTAGGGACTTTAGAACTAGAGCAATTGACCACATGGCAAAGTACAAAGAAGAAGTAATGCAGATCAAGGGGAAAGGAGTCTACAAACATAGAGGTAGGAATCTGCAATATGATCACATACTTCCGGAAGATTTGAAGCGACATAATATCCTCGAAAGCTTCAGGAACGATTTTTGGGATTATGCTAAGCCGGCAAGGATTAGTTTACATAGGGACTTCAGCCACTTAAACTCATCTCAAGCGGCATGTTTTAATTTCTTCTACCCTCTATTAAAGCAGCATAAACTGGACATAATAACCAATATGTTGGGACTATCAGGAGAGATTGATTACGATACTATAACCTTTGAAAAGGTATCTGAGCTGGAAGATACAGTAAGCACAAGAACAAGATTCGACTTCTATATGCAGCTAAAAACGGGAGTGAAGATATTCTTTGAAATCAAGTACTCAGAAAATGGATTTGGGAAAGCCACTAAAGATGATGCACATATGAAGAAGTTCTCTAATGTATACTTTCCGTTGATAAGAAACAGGGACGAGTTTAAGGAGACATTAACTGACTTAGAGATGGCTAAGGGCTACTTCCTGGAGAACTATCAGATACTAAGGAATATAGTTCATATTGATAAGAATAGTTACGTGGTTTTTATTTATCCCGAACATAATATAAAAATAGGCGAAGAAATAAAATCCATCAGAAAAGAGGCAATAAAGGAAAGTTGGGCGAATCATTGTGTTGTAACTACTTGGGAGAAGGTATGCGCACATTTAGTAATGCACCTGGAAGAAGCTAAGGAAGATAGTCGTCTAGCAGATTACTATCGTGAAGACTTTGGTAAGAAATACCTGTTCAATTGGCATTAATCTATATAGGTCAAGATATCAACAGCGAAATAGCAGCTCCTCCTATAATAGCCAAGAAAATGTTGAGGAGAACGAGGAGTGCCTTAGCAAATTGTTTCTAGGTCAAAACTAAGCATGAATGATGATTAAGATCTTTCAAAATAGAATGCCTGCTACACAGATTGCTGAGCGTCTACACTTTTTCTACACTTTTTATCGAGAATTAACGGAAACGGGAGCGAATAGGAAGAAGCGGACAAGTCATTCAACAGACATAACTGCACTACAGAGAGAATTGGCGAGAATTATCGAGTACAGAAAAGCAAGGGGAATAGAACTCTTAATCAGTGGGTCCGGGGTTCGAGTCCCCGGTGGCGTACCAGAGCTTGAGGATCGTTTGGAAAATCCAAACGATCCTCTTTCTTTTTAGCTTGGTTGA
>Ga0116174_10004404_pt1 | contig 11148 bp, 10 predicted proteins | sample AD_UKC087_MetaG_FD_89801 | JGI IMG/M metagenome (GOLD analysis project Ga0116174, IMG submission 89801) | Active sludge microbial communities of municipal wastewater-treating anaerobic digesters from USA - AD_UKC087_MetaG | ecosystem: Engineered > Bioreactor > Anaerobic > Digestate | place: USA...
GACGATTTCGGATTCGGAAGAGTCTCCTCTTCTGGCCGCTTCAATCAACGGCTTTGCCGATATTTCGCCCATCTTCGAGACTTGTTCACGAAACACAGAGCATGCTTCCGGACTTTCGATCAGCGCTTTGGCATCCCGTGCCAAAGCCCAGCCGGATGCAACAGCTTCGATACATCCTTTGCTGCCGCAGGCACAGGGGAACGCGGCTTCACCCACATACTGCACTTTCTGGTGACCGACTTCTCCGGCCATTCCCTGTCCTTGAAGGATTTCTCCGTTCAAGATGAAGCCACCCCCGATTCCGGTGCTGATCTGAATATACATGAAATAATGGGGTTTTCCTTGGCTGCCATAGAACCACTCGCCCAATGCAGCCACATTCCCGTCATTTCCCATTCGAAAAGGGAACCCGAACCGGTCGGCGGCAACTTCCGCCAGCGGGTAATTCTCCCAGCCTTTAATGTGCATAGACCGGATTACATGCTTGCCGTCGGGATTTACCGGTCCGCCGAAACTGATTCCTCCTCGGGTAATTTTTTCCTGCGGAATACCGGATTCTTTTAGACTCTTACCCGCCGTATTCAGAATCAGCTCTAAACTGGCTTGTGCACCCGCATCCGCGGGCGTCCTCGCCTTTTGGTAACCAAACAGCCTGCCGTCGGGAACAGAGACTACCGCGGTTGCCAGTTTGGTCCCGCCAAAGTCGAGCGCCAGAGCATATTCGGGTTTTGTCATCGCTTTCCTTCCAGTTCGTGCATCGCTATTTCACGCAGGACCATGGTCAGTAAATGATCACATACCATATGTAAGTCTTCGACCCGCTCAATGCTATCCGTATCAATATTGATCGGTAAATCCACCATGGAGATCATTTGTCCTCCCTTGAATCCGGATAAACCGATTGTTTTTAAGCCGATTTCTCTTGCGGTTTCCAAACCGCGAAGGATATTGGCAGAGTTACCGCTTCCGCTGATGGCAATCAAAATATCGCCCGGCTCGGCCAGAGCTTTCAACGGTTCTGAAAATACTTTTTCATAACCTTCATCATTTGCAAAAGCCGTTAAAGTCGGAGTGCTATCGCTGAGACACATTGTGCGAATCGCCGGAAGGTATGGAACACGAGTGTTTTTCGAAAAATCGCACGCCATATGGCTGGCGGTTGCCGAACTGCCGCCGTTTCCCATCGTAAAAATCATCTTCTGTTCCAATCGAGCCGAATGAATCATTTCGGCGGCTCGTACGATTTGATCGACCGGCATTTTATCAATCGCCTGATTCAAAAGGCCAATATATTCATTGACCCATTCTTGTTTTGTGCTGTTCATAATTATTTCTCATCCTCTTATTGACATTAAAATTTCATTCGGCTTTCCGGTTTTCGGGAACGGATTTATTCCTGCCCGAAATGCCGTTCCAACATTTTGCATAAGGTATGATAGATCAGAATATGCAGGTTCTGAATTTCATCCGTCTGCGATTGATTCACAGCAATTAAGATATCGGCATCTTTTCGCATCTTCCCGCCATCCGATCCGGTCATACAAATCACATAAACTCCCAGTTCCTTTGCCAATAATGCCGCATAATGCAAATTTTCGGCGTTTCCGCTGGTGCTGATTGAGATCATTACGTCTCCCGGCTTGGCATTCGCGTAAAGTTCCTGAGCTACGGCAAGATTCGGATGCTGAAAATCATTTTCGATCGCAGACCGTAAAACCGGATTCAAACCTAAGACCATCACCCGTTGCGCTTCTTCAAGATTTTCCGCTAAAACAGAACCCTCTTCGGACTTTTTCAACCGAGCTGCAAGAGCCGCCGGCATATGCCTTTTTACAACAAAGGCTTTGGAAAGTTCTCCGCTGATATGCAGCGCATCCGCCATACTGCCGCCGTTTCCGGCAACAAACAGGGTTCCTCCGCAGGAATACGACCGTCGGATCAACTGATAGGCTTGAGCAATCGGTTCTTTGACATTTTCAATTTGAGGATGCAGCCTGATCGCTTCATCTAAAATCAACCGTACAGACGGATCAATCATTTCCGTCATCGGCAGAGAAATTCTCTTTGATTCCACGGGAAAGGTCTCGCCATTTGCCGTCAATAATTGATATAGGTTCGGTAAAGTGACCTTATGATTTCCGCAAATATGGAATCCTTTTCCGCCCAACATTACCGGTCGATTCACCACATTCTTGCGCGGACGATAGTAATACTGAACTTTATCTTCTCCCAATGGAGCACGATAATCGCCCAGATCGATCAGATCAAAATTTGCGGTGGTAAATATTTTCAGCGGATTCCCCAGATTCCGTGCTATGGAAAGGGCTTTCAGAAAAACTTCCGGACCGATTACCGCCGAACCAACATTCAGAAATACTCCGCCTTCCAAATCACAAACCGATTTGCAGAAAATTTTAAAATCCTGACCCGAACCCCATCCGATAGCCGCAAAATCCACTGCCGGATGTTGATGAATAATATCCGTCCCGACAGCCACATGAACGGTATAGGGAATTCCCAAACGCCAAGTATGGTAAAGGACACTGACATCGCGATATTGGGCAAATCGATCATCGGTTCCGATCAACTCACCCAAAGACTCACCGATTCCCATCCCTCGTTTGGCACCGTTTTGAATCGCGGTATTCATCAGCAAACCCGTCTCTTCGGCCATCCCGAATGTACCGTCCTTAATGGAATCCGCCACATCTTCGCTTGTATGTCCCAACAGCGCAATTTCAAAATCATGGATTGTTGCTGCTCCGTTGCTCGCAACATGTTGCACATACCCCTTTTCCAAAAGATCGATCAAAATCGGTGCCAGACCGGATTTGATCACATGCGCACCTTGCATCCAAATTAAGGGACGACCCGCCCGGCGGGCTGCCAAAATTCTTTCGGCGACTTCTTTTAAATCGGGAGAATCAAATTCCGCAACAGGTGTCGACGGAAAAATGAAGTCATCGGTCGCAACTCGATTATGACGTGCCGGAAGGGGCACTGTACGGACTTTCTTTAGATCAACTGCAGAATAAGGCATATACGTTTCTCCGTGGGATATCGAACAAAAACGATATCATAAATTTTTTCTTTCTTCAAAAGTATCAATTATCTGTCAAAGCGAAATCGATTCTTTTCATTGAGCTTTTCAATTTTCCTCTATAAAAAGAATTTTTATTCGCTGATATTATTGGAAAAGCATATCATTAAAACAAAGAACCCGGCAAAATTGCCGGGCTCTTTATGTTCGAAAAACAGATTATTTGACTTCGTCCAAATTATCTTTGGTTACAACGGTTACACCGGTGTCGACAACAAACGCTTCTTCATCAGCGACTTTCTCACCGTTGATGAGTTTCCAAGCGGCTTTCACACCTTCGTTACCCATGACCCACGGATTTTGAACCATTGTCGCCTGGATCACGCCACGGGATACCAGATCCTTTACTTCATCGGAAAAGTCAAAGCCTACCACTTTAATGACACCGGCTTTTCCGGCCTGATCAACCGCGTTACCGGTACCGACAGTGGAGCCTTCGTTACAAGCATAAAAACCGGCCAGGTTCGGATTCTTCATCATGAAATCTTCCGCATAGTTCAAAGCCTTCTGCTTGTCACCGTCGCAGTATTGGACACCGACGATCTTAATATCCGGGAATTTCTCGGCAATTTCCTTGCGAAATTCGGATTCTCGAGTCATGGTTGTCTGGGATCCGGCCTGAGCGTTGATGATGGCGATTTCGCCCTTTCCGTCAACCAATTTGCCCAGTTCATCCGCTGCTAAGCGAGCGGCGGCACCGTTATCCGTTTGGTAAATCACATGGAATTTTTTGGTATTCGCCAGGGTATCAATCAAAATCATCGGGATGCCGGCATCATATACTTCTTCAATTGCCGGAACCAATGCTTCTGCATCCATCGGAGCGAGCAGAATGGCATCGGCTTTGTTGGTGATTTGGTTTTCTACCATATTAGCCTGAACCACCGAGTCCACTTTGGTTGCGGGAGCATCAAACACTAATTTAACGTCATGGCCTTCTTTTACCAAATCGGCAACCGCAGCTTCGGCACCGGCCTTCACTTTCAGCCAGTGCTGATCCATGGAATCCATGGTGATCAATGCGATGGTATAGCTCTTTTCGGCAGCCATTGCAACACTGCAAACAGAGAGTAACATCGCAAGTACAATAATTAATGTAACTTTTTTCATTCTTTCCCTCCTAATATATTTTTGAAAACTGCAAAATGCAGTTTATCTACTACTATTCTAATCTTCTCTCTTAAATCGGTCTATAAAAACAGCGGCGATAATCACGATTCCGATTATCATCTTTTGAATAAAAGGAGAAGCACCCGACAGGTTTAAACCGTTCCGTAAAGTTGCGATCACCAAAGCTCCCAAAACTGTCCCGGGAATAATCCCTTCCCCGCCGAGCGTACTGGCTCCGCCGATGACGGAAGACGCTACCGCATCCAATTCATAGCCGTCACCCGCCGTCGGAGCAGCGGAAATAACGTTGGCAGTCATAATCATACCGGCCCAAGCTGCCAAAAATCCGCTGATGGTATAAACGATAATCAACGTCAGATTGACGTTCACACCGGATAAGCGGGTGGCTTCATAGTTCGAACCCATCGCATAGGTATAGCGTCCGATTTTGGTTTTCGACAAAACGAAACCAAAAATAATCGCCAAAATCGCCATAATATAAACCTGATTCGGGACGTTAAACGTCCGTTGCGTTCCGATTTGGGTAAATTCTTTCGGTAAGCTCCCGATCGGAATTCCCTGCGTCAGAAATAACGCCAAGCCCCGGACAGTCGTCATCGTACCCATGGTGGCAATAAATGCCGGGAGTTTTCCATAGACAATCAACGAACCGTTTATTACACCGACCAAGACACCAAAAAGTAAGCCGGCGACCATCGAAATCCAGACCGGCATTCCGTCCCGCATGAAAATTGCCGCAACAACACCCGAACAGGCAATCACCGAACCGATTGACAAATCAATGCCGGCGGTGATCAAAACAAAAGTCTGCCCGATGGCAATGATAATAATCGGAGTGGCTTGCTTCAGAATATTCAGGATATTCATCATGGAAATAAAATTTCGATTCGCTAATGTAAAGAAAAGAAACAACATTAGCAAAGCTGCCAGGGTACTGAGAATTTGCCGCTTTTGACGTGACATTTTCGCTTTTTGCTTGGTTGGAACTTCTACTGTTGCTTGGCTCATAATTTACCTCATCTACATGTATTGAGTAGCATATTGCATGATAATTTCTTGATTTGCTTCATCAGCGTCTAATTCTGCGGTAACCCTGCCTTCACACATAACCACAATCCGATCAGCCATTCCCAAAATTTCAGGAAGTTCGGAAGAGACAAAAACCACGCCGATTCCTTGCTCTTTCAATTGATTCATAAGGTTGTAAATATCAACCTTCGCTCCGACATCAATCCCCCGCGTCGGTTCGTCAAACAAAATCACATGAGCCGGTTTCACCAGCCATTTTCCGACCACTATTTTTTGCTGATTTCCGCCGCTGAGATTCTTAACGATCTGAAATACCGAAGGAGTGTGAATGGTCAATTGTTTAACCATATTTTCAGCAATCATTATTTCTTTTTTTGTATTGACAATGCCGCGATGTGTAACCTTTTCCATATTCGGCAGCGTAGCATTTTGATAGACCGGCATGGAAATGCATAGTCCGTCCCGTTTTCGGTCTTCCGGAACGCAGAAAATTCCCGTTTCGATTGCTTCTTGAGGTTTATCGATCCTGATTTCTTGACCGTTTAGAATCAACTGACCGGAATCTTTTTTATCTGCACCGAAAATTGCCCGAACCGTCTCTGTTCGGCCCGCACCCATCAAACCGGCAATCCCCAAAATTTCGCCTTCCCGAACAGTGAAACTGACATCTCGGACAGCTTTCCCCGCAGAGAGATTTTTAACTTCAAAAATGGTTTTTCCGACCGGCATTTGAATCCGCGGGAATTTTTCTTTTAATTCCCGGCCGACCATATAACGGATAATATCATCGGCGGAAAGATTCTTGAAATCCGTTGTAATGATATGTTGCCCGTCCCGGATGATCGTAATGCGATCGGTAATCGCATTGAGTTCTTCCAAACGATGGGTAATATAGATGATTCCCTTCCCTTGCTTTCTCAAAACTTTGATAATACTGAATAAATCATCGATTTCTTTGATCGTCAAAGCGGAAGTCGGCTCATCCATGATCACTACATTCGCATTTGCGGAAATAGCTTTGGCAATTTCCACCATCTGTTGTTTGGAGACAGTCAATTCGGAGACACGAGAATTCGGATCCAGATTGACTTCCAACCGGTCTAAAACCTTTTGTGCCTCTTCAATTTGATGTTTTTTATCGAGAAAAATCCCGTTTTGAAATTCCCTGCCTAAAAAGATATTCTCAGCCACAGTCAGATGACGACATAAATTCAGTTCCTGATGGATGATTGCAATTCCGGCATCCTGAGCATCGCGCGGCTTTTGAAAATTCATTTCCTTTCCGTTGACAATCACCTTTCCTTCGTCTTTCATATAAACGCCGGAAAGAATCTTCATCAGGGTTGATTTGCCGGAACCGTTTTCACCGATCAGTGCATGCACTTCACCGGGTCTTAAATCCAAACTGACATGATCAAGCGCTTTTACGCCCGGGAATGTTTTGGATATTTCCACTAACTGAACTAAGAGATCATCCATAACCGGTTTCCCCTTTCAGGAATTGAAGTCGATATTCAAAAGACTAGTTTGTGAGTATAAACTAAAATTTGTCAGTTGTACCGACAAATCTGTTCTTAAAGAAATTTGTCATTTCATCTCAGGATTTTTATCATATCATAATTCGATAACTATGTAAATTCTTTTTATCAAAGTATTTTCGCTTGTTTGCTCTTTCGACCCTAAGCTCCCTGCCGGTAGAATATTTTTTATTGCAGCAGTCGCCGGTAATTGAAGCATTCCGAACCACTTACAGGATAGGAAAATATTGAAAATCCTTTGCTGCTCGAAGCCGTAAATCCTGAGTTTCCGTGAAACGGGAAGAAAATGCCGCAAGAAATAATAAAGAGATCCGAAAAAACGAAAAAGATTCCTGTGATGAGCAAATTATGCCGGGAATATCAGATGCTTTCAACCACAAGATTCATCCTTAGAATAGAAACTGTTCGCCGGTTTCACGAAAGGAATTCTATATTCGGCACAGGAAAGCAAAATAAGGCCGGTATTTGGGAAACCGGTGATGAAATTCGATATAGTGATACAATTCGAAATCAGTTTACGGAAAAATAATCATTTTAAACGGATTCAACATTCAATTGCTCGGGAATTTACTTTTTTAACCGAAATGAGACCCGAAGGAATGCCTTTCAATCAAATTATCGCGGCAATGATGCTACCATCAAAGACTTCCCTTTCCCCGATCCAAAATAATGTCTCATTGTTTATGGTTAATTTCTATATTTTATGGTGCTTTTGACGTTTCGCTGCTCTTATGGCGATGCATCACATTCTTGACACAGATCCGGCGAAAAAGATGTGCCAGAGGAAATGAAAATGGAAAAAGAAGACCGGTTTGAAAACGGAATACCGACAAGTTCTTTACTAAACAGACTTTTTAAATCATCCGATTTAAATGATTTCCTCAAAGAAAACGAAAAAGAGATGGTTATCCCGACATTTATGGAACATCTCGACAGACTTTGCCGGGAACGAAATGTCATCAGAGAGCATGTAATCAATCGTTCCGGAATTGAACGTTGTTTCGGGCATCAACTCTTTCGCGGTACCAGGAAGCCTTCCCGGGATAATGTGCTTCGTTTAGCCTTTGGTTTTGGGCTGAATGTTGAAGAAACACAGGAACTTTTGCGCTCGGCAAAAAAAGCTCCTCTTTATCCTCGAATCAAACGAGATGCCGCTATTATTTTCGGACTTTCTCACCAACAGACAATTATGGAAATACAGTCTGTATTGAATGATTTGGAGCTTTCGTTGTTAGGTGAAGAAAAATATGAACATACCGAGCGCTGATCAGATCCTCGAATTCGATGATTTAAAATATCCGCAGGATTTTCTTGATCAATATGAGCTACTGGAATGTATCGCACAAAAAACGGAAAGTGAAACTTTTTTTGTAAAAAACAGACAATCCGGAGAATTCGCCGTCGCAAAATGCTATATCGGGAAAGAATTGATATCCGAACCGACCGAAGGTCAAATATTAAATTTGCTTCACCATAACGGTCTCCCCCGATTCATCGAAGAATATAAAAATGATGAGACAATATGCGTTGTCCGCGAATATATACAAGGGATCTCTCTGTCTGAGCGAATGAAGGACGGTTCGCTCACGGAACGGGATGCGATTCCGATTCTTTTACAGCTCTGCGATATTTTGACATACTTGCATCATCAATGTCCCCCAATTATTCATAGAGATATAAAGCCTGAAAATATTATTCTTGCCGAAGACGGTTCCGTCAAGCTGATCGACTTTGGTATCGCACGGACTTATGACAAATCCGAAAAAAAGGATACGATCATTTTCGGAACACAGGGTTATGCTCCTCCGGAGCAGTACGGTTTCTCACAAACAGATTGCCGGTCCGATTTGTTTTCGCTGGGAATCATCATCGGGTATTTATTAACCGGAAAAACGGATCGCGAAGCTGTAGCAAAAAATCTAACAAACAAGAGGATTTTGCATATCTATCAAAAATGTACGGATTTTTCACCCAAAAGGCGTTACTCCTCGGCGACTAATCTTAAACGGGCTCTTCTTCGCTCGGACGATAGAAGGCAAAAGACTTTTTTCCGCTTTGTTAAAATCGCTTTGTTTTCCGTTTTATTTTTCGGTTTAGGATTGATTGCGGGTCGATTCACCGATTTTCCTGCCTTTCCGGCTGCTGAAGTGACATTCGACGAACCGCTGATAGAAAAAGCGGTTCGTCTTCAGATTGACAAAGCGGATGACCTGCCCATTACAAAAGATGACTTGCTTTCTGTTACCGAATTGTATATTTTCGGCAACAGCGTAATTGCGAAAACAGAAGATGAAATGAACCGATCAGCGGAACTGCTCTTTCAGGAAGGCCGGATGGAGCCCGGTTCGGTTGTGTCCCTCAGAGATTTAAATAAATTGCCCAATTTAAGAAAAGTCGCTGTTTCAATGCAGCGGATTAAAGATTTGACCCCGCTCGCAAATCTAAAACAACTCCAAATTCTTATTCTGAAAAACAATCCGATAGAAGATCTCTCTCCATTAAATGGGCTGGATAATTTGGAAAGGTTGTCCGTGTTTAATACCTCTGTCAAAGATTTTTCTCCGCTTGCGGAATGTATTCGCTTGAGAGATCTGGATGCCGGAGACACGCTTGTTCGGACCCCAATCGCCTTTGCGCCGGCGAAAAACCTGACCCATCTAAATCTTTATAAGTTACAGCTGGATACATTGGCGGGGGTCGAATCTCTTCGGAATCTGGAATTTATCGAGATCAGCGATGTTGCCGACGACGATCTTTCCCCTCTTTTATCCCTGAAAAAGTTGAAAACAGTCAAATTAAGCGAGAAGCTACGTCAAGCCGCAGAAACGATCGCAAATGCGGCACAATTCGAAATTGTTTATCGCTGAGAGATCAATCAAGCCAAATAAGTGAGCAATTTGTTCACCAATTTTATTTTCTCCTTTGTTAGACTGAAACTGTCAATGACAATATGTCAATTTTACCGAACAAAGAGGTCTGAAAAATGGAAAAAAGAACTGCAAAGTCGCTCATTATTATCTTCATATTTATATTATGTCTGGGCATAAAGGTCCCGGCATTAGCCGGATCCCCTTCGGATGCGGAGAGTCAAGCTGAAGCATTGAAGCAGCTCGGTCTAATGAAAGATGACCCGGAACTGTCATTTTCATTTGATGAGGAATTGGATCGCGTCCAAGCCACGGTCTTTCTTATACGATCGACCGGAAAAGATGCCGAAGCAATATACGGCAAAGGCTCGCATCCTTTTTCAGATGTCCCGGCGTGGGCTGATAAATATATCGCTTATGCCTATGAAAAGGGTCTGGTAAACGGAGAATCCGAAACGACCTTCGGAACCGAAAAAGCGGATTATCCCATGGTTCTTACGTTTCTACTGCGATCGTTGGGATATAACGATTCGGAAGGTGATTTTTCTATAAAGTCACCGGAAAATCTTGCCGATGCCGTCGGACTATTGCCCGATGATATCAATGAGGATGAATGCCGTTATGGAGACCTTGTTGCGGTCTCATGGGCTGCTTTGCAAGCGGATCTCAAGAAAGGGAATCAAACGCTTGCCGAAAAATTAATCTCGGAAAACCGGTTCACCGCAAGTGATTATCAAAAAGCACTTGAATCTGCGAATACAAACGCCGCGGAAACCGTTTCTGTCTCTTCTTTTGAAACATTAGAGTCCGTGCTGCTAAATCCGGATGTCCGATCGGTTACCGTCGATTCGATCGGCACCCCATTAATAATCACCGGCGAATTGACAATTCCGAAAGGTGTAACGGTGACGATAAACCGGGGAAATGATTTTTATATCGAAAATAATTTAATCAACAACGGAACAATCGAGGTAACGGGAGCAGATTCCGTTTCTCCGAATTTTATAAACTATTCCGTGATGGCGATACAAAAGGGTGGCAAGGTAACGAATAACGGAAAAATAGTGCTCCAGCCTTCCGTCCTCGCAGATACGGAAGATCGCGGACCGGTCGGAGGCCAATTACGTATCTTCGACGGCACTTTCGAAAATAACGGCTCTGTCTATCTGAAAGCCGGAAAAGTGAACACTCACGGCGGAATGGTAGCAGTCATTGAGGGACCCTTTACCAACAACGCATTGATCATCGTAGACGGATTCCAAATAGATATAGCCGGAACGTTTACAAATAATGCGGATGGAATCATTATCAACAATACGTATATTTCCACGGCAAAAGGCGGCACGTTCATAAATAATGGCTCGCTTTTAGGCGAAAAAATAGTTGAATAAGTAAATTCGACCGGTAACCGTCTTCGCAAGGAAAAAAACGGAATGAGTTTTTCCTTTATTTCATCGAAAGATCAGCCGAAGGTGGAAAATAA
>Ga0116174_10004410_pt1 | contig 11140 bp, 8 predicted proteins | sample AD_UKC087_MetaG_FD_89801 | JGI IMG/M metagenome (GOLD analysis project Ga0116174, IMG submission 89801) | Active sludge microbial communities of municipal wastewater-treating anaerobic digesters from USA - AD_UKC087_MetaG | ecosystem: Engineered > Bioreactor > Anaerobic > Digestate | place: USA...
CCCAACGTCATCAAGTTCTCCAAGAACATCCTCGACGAGGTGCGTCCGCGCCCGATGACCCGCGACATCGACTGGGGCATCCCGGTGCCGCTGCCCGGGTGGGAGGACAACCCCAACAAGAAGCTCTACGTCTGGTTCGACGCGGTCATCGGCTACCTCTCGGCGTCGATCGAGTGGGCCCGCCGCACCGGTGACCCCGAGGCCTGGCGCCGCTGGTGGAACGACGCCGACGCGGTGTCCTATTACTTCCAGGGCAAGGACAACATCACCTTCCACTCCCAGATCTGGCCGGCCGAGTTGCTCGGGTATGCCGGTCGCGGAGACCGCGGTGGCGAGCCTGGGGCGGCATACGGGGTGCTCAACCTGCCGACCGAGGTGGTGGCGAGCGAGTTCATGACGATGGAGGGGCGGCAGTTCTCGACCAGCCGCGGCCACGTCATCTATGTGCGCGACGTCCTCGAGCGCTACGGCCCCGACCCGCTGCGCTACTTCATCTGCGCCGCCGGCCCGGAGAACCAGGACAGCGACTTCACCTGGGCCGAGTTCGTCCAGCGCAACAACTCTGAGCTCGTCGCCGGCTGGGGCAACCTCGTCAACCGGACTGCCTCGATGATCCACAAGCGGTTCGGCGAGATCCCCGCGGCCGGGCCGTTAGAGCCGATCGACGAGGAGTTGCTCGCAGCGATCCGCGAGGGTTTCGACACCGTCGGTGGGCACATCGAGCGGCAGCGGTTCAAGGCCGGTATCAGCGAGGTCATGCGTCTGGTCGGGCTGGCCAACGGCTACGTCTCGGCGACCGAGCCGTTCAAGCTCAAGGCCGACGACCAGCGCGAGCGGCTCGGGACGGTGCTGCATGTGCTGGCTCAGGCGGTGAGCGACCTCAACACCATGACCGCGCCGTTCCTCCCGCACGGTGCCAACCGGATCCACCAGATCATGGGCGGCACAGGCGAATTCGTCCCGATGCCCGAGTTGCGCGAGGTCGACGACCTCGACAGTGGGCCGGGCTACCCGGTCATCATGGGTGACTACGGCAACACCCCGCGGTGGGAGTCGCGCCCGGTGGTCCCAGGCACGCCCATCGGGCCGCCGACCCCGGTCTTCACGAAGTTCGACCCGAGCGTCGTCGACGACGAGATCGCCCGGATGCGCGGGGACGGCTGAGCCGGTGACCGGGGGAGGGACGTCGGGCGCCGGGAAGGCCGCGCGCGGCATACCTCCCGCTCCTGACCCGCTGCCCATCGACGTCGTCGACAACCACCTCCACCTGGACATCGCGCGCCACGGTGAGGAACGCGGCGACGTCGGCGAGACCATCGCCGCGGCTGCCGCGGTCGGGGTCCCGCGGATGGTCCAGATCGGGTGCGACCTGCCCGGCGCGCGGCTCACGATCGGGATGATCGAGGAGTATGCCGCCCTCCTCGGCGGAGTTGCCTTGCACCCCAACGAGATTGCCCGGTTCGAGTCGCAGGCGGCACTCGCTGACGGGCTGGCCGAGATCGAACGGCTGGCCGCACACCCTCGGGTGCGGGTCGTGGGGGAGACCGGGCTCGACTACTTCCGGACCGGCCCCGAGGGGCAGCCTGCGCAACAGGACGCGTTCCGTTGGCACATCGACCTGTCCAAGCGCTTGGGCAAGACCCTGCAGATCCACGACCGCGATGCGCATGATGACGTCCTGCGGATCCTCGACGAGGAGGGTGCGCCGGAGCGCACGGTGCTGCACTGCTTCTCGGGCGATGTGGGGATGGCCCAGCGGGCCGTCGAACGCGGCCTCTATCTGTCCTTCGCCGGCACGGTGACCTTCTCCAGCGCCAAGGGCCTGCGGGATGCGCTTTCGGTCGTGCCGCTGGACCGGGTCCTTGTCGAGACCGACGCGCCCTATCTCACCCCGCACCCGTGGCGGGGGGCGGCCAACGCGCCCTACCTCGTCCCTGTGACGGTCCGCGCCATGGCCCACGTCCTCGGCGTTGCCGTGCCGACCCTCTGCCAAGCGATCGCCGCCAACTCCGAGCGCCTCTACGGACCCTGGTGAGCGGCTTCGAGTACGGATCTCTCTACTCCCAACGGGTGTGACATATGGGGTTATTGAGGCGCCGATTCTGTGACCTGCGTCACTTGCCAAGCGGAGTTCCGTTACCAAAAGTTGACCTTCGGGCGCTCGTCCGTCACCGTTGAGTCAGATCGCCGGGAGGCACCACCCCTTTCCCGGCGCCGTGTCTGGACCTGGTGACAGGGCTCGGAGGCGGAGGACACGGCCCACCTGGGACGTGCCTTCACCGCTCACGGCGTCTCGTGCCCGCCCGGGTCGTCCAACGTTCGGAGCATTGTGATCAGCAGTCTTATCGGCCGTGCCGCCACTGTCGGTGCCGTCGCAGCCATCGCCCTCGCCGGTTTCGGCGCCGCTCGCCTCGACAAGTCCATCGACCTCAACGTCGACGGCCAGCTCACCTCGATGCACGTCTTCGGCTCGACCGTCGGCGACGCCCTCGCCAAGAGCGGTGTGACGGTCGGCGAGCACGACCTCGTCTCCCCTGCGGCTGACCAGGCCATCGAGGACGGCAGTCAGGTCGTCGTGCGGTATGGCCGCAAGGTCACCGTGACCGTCGACGGCGCAACGACCGACTACTGGACGACGGCCACCACGGTGGACCAGGCGATGAACGAGCTTGGCATCCGCGCGCTGTCCGGCGCGACGCTGTCGGTCTCGCGTTCCGCCGGCCTCGGCCGTGAGGGGATTTCCTTCACCGTGACCAACCCGCGCCAGGTGACGATCACCGTCGATGGCGCCACTCGCGCTGAGGCGACCTCGGCCGCGACGGTTGCCGAGCTGCTCAATGCGCTCGGTGTGACGCTCGGCGCCAACGACCGCGTCGTTCCCGCCGCCGACACCGCCGTCACCGAAGGACTGGCTGTCGCCGTCCAGCGGGTCGAGCTGCGCACCACCACTGCCACCGAGAAGGTGGCCTTCAAGACCGTCAAGAAGGACGACGCGACGATCACGAAGGGCCAGACCAAGGTCCAGACCCCGGGCGTCAACGGCTCGCAGGTCGTCACTTTCACGGAGACCTGGGTTGACGGGAAGCTTGAGGGCAAGACCGCGACGGGCACCGACGTCACCAAGGCAGCGACCGACAAGGTCGTCCTCGTCGGCACCAAGGCGGCCCCGGTTGCCGCCTCCGCCCCGGTGAGCGCCGGTAACACCTCGGGTGCGGGCATCAACCTCGCCAACGCCGCCATGTGGGACCGGATCGCCCAGTGTGAGTCCGGTGGCCGCTGGAACATCAACACCGGCAACGGCTACTACGGAGGGCTGCAGTTCAGCTACTCGACCTGGCTGTCCGTCGGCGGCGCCGACTTCGCTTCGCGGGCCGACCTGGCCAGCCGTGCGGAGCAGATCACCGTCGCCAACCGCCTCTACGCCCAGCGCGGGCTGCAGCCCTGGGGCTGCCGCTCGGCCGCGTGACCTCCGGGGCAGCGCTGCTGGGTGCTGCCCAGATCCGCGAACTCGCCGCGACCCTCGGGCTGCGGCCGACCAAAGCGTGGGGACAGAACTTCGTCGTCGACGCCAACACCGTGCGCCGCATCGTGCGCCTGGCCGAGGTCGGCCCTGACGACAGCGTCGTCGAGGTCGGCCCCGGACTCGGCTCACTCACCCTCGCCCTGCTCGACAGCGGGGCGAGGGTGAGCGCCGTCGAGGTCGACCCGGTCCTCGCGGCCGCGTTGCCCGACACGGTCGCGCGACACGCGCCGGAGCGGGCGGCATACCTCACGGTCGTGACCGCCGACGCTCTGCAGGTGCACTCCCTGCCCGAGCCGCAGCCGACCGCGCTCGTGGCGAACCTGCCCTATAACGTGTCGGTGCCGGTCGTCCTGTCCTTCCTCGAACGCTTCCCGACCCTCGACCGGGTGCTTGTCATGGTCCAGTTGGAGGTTGCCGAACGGCTCGTGGCCGGGCCGGGGAGCAAGGCCTACGGTGTGCCGAGCGTCAAGGCCGCTTGGTATGCCGCGGGGCGCCTGGCCGGCACCGTCCCGCGAAGCGTCTTCTGGCCGGTGCCCAACGTCGACTCCGGGCTCGTTGAGCTGCGCCGCAGGCCGGTCCCAACGACAACCGCGTCCCGTGACGAGGTCTTCGCCGTCGTCGACGCCGCCTTCGCCCAACGTCGCAAGACCCTCCGTGCCGCGTTGTCCGGGTGGGCCGGTGGCGCCGCCGCCGCCGAAACCGTGCTGCGAGCCGCCGGTATCGACCCCGGTGCCCGCGGCGAGGCCCTGCCCGTGACGGCCTTCGCCGCCATTGCTGCCGCTCGTCGAGACAGGGTGACCCCCTAGGGTGGTGCCCGTGAGTACCGTCAGCGCCCCGCCCCGGTCGGTGACGGTGCGGGTGCCTGCCAAGGTCAACTGCGAGTTGCGGGTCGGCCCTCTGGGGGCGGACGGCTACCACGAGTTGTCGACGGTCTTCATGGCGGTCGGCCTCTACGACGAGGTCACGGTCACCCGCGCCGAACGCTGGTCGGTGACGACCACCGGCCCGTATGCCGCCCACGTCCCGTCCGGCAGCGACAACCTGGCGATGCGCGCGGCTCGACTGCTCGCCCGACACATGCGGGTCACCCGCGCGCCGGTGGCGATCCGCATCGACAAGAACATCCCGGTCGCGGGGGGCATGGCCGGAGGGTCCGCCGACGCAGCCGGCGCTCTCGTGGCTTGTGAGCACTTGTGGGGCCTGCGGATGGACCGCGACGAGTTGATGGAGTTGGCCGCCGAGCTCGGCAGCGATGTCCCGTTCTGCCTCGCCGGTGGCATCGCCATCGGCTCGGGGCGCGGCGAGCGTCTCGCGCCGGTCCTGGCTCGCGGGACTTACCACTGGGTGTTCGCGCTCAGCTCGCAGGGCCTGTCCACCCCCGAGGTCTTCGGGGAGTTCGACCGGCTCACCACGGATATTTCGGTGCCGCAACCCGAGCCATCACCGGCGATGATGACGGCCCTGCGCTCCGGTGACCCGGAGGCCCTCGGGGATGCCCTCGTCAACGACCTCCAGGAGCCAGCCTTCTCGCTACGCCCCGCGCTTCGGGCGGTCCTCGACGCTGGGCTGGAGTTCGGAGCCCTCGGCGGGATCATCAGCGGCAGCGGCCCGACTGTCGCCTTCCTCACCGGGTCGTCCGAACACGCCCTGGACCTGTGCGTCGCGCTGACCGCCTCGGGGGTCGTCGATCAGGTGACCCGCGCCAAGGGGCCGGTTCACGGCGTCCAGATCCTTCCCGGCCCGACGCGCGAGTGAGTTGCTGACACCTGCATGGGGATCCTCGTCTCACTTGAACGCGTCACCGTCGTCCACGGCGTTGCGCACGTCCTCGATGCCCTCACCGTCGGCGTGCTCGGTGGACAGCGGATCGGGGTCGTCGGGCGCAACGGTGGCGGCAAGTCGACGCTGCTGCGGGTGCTCGCAGGCCGTCAGGAGCCCGACTCCGGACGGGTCACCTCGGTCGGCGGGCTCACCGTCGGCCTGCTGGCCCAGGACGACCGGCTCGACCCCGCCGCGACCGTCCGGCACGCCCTGGTCGGTGATCGTCCCGAGCACGAGTGGGCTGGTGACGCCCGGGTCCGGGAGGTCCTCGACGGTTTGCTCGGTGGGGTGGGCATGCTCGCCGTCGGCGGTCCGGATGCCCTCGTCGGACCCCTGTCGGGTGGCGAGCGACGGCGTCTCGCGCTGGCCGCACTGCTCGTGGCCGACCCCGACCTGCTGCTGCTCGACGAGCCCACCAACCATCTCGACGTCGAGGGGGTCGCCTGGCTCGCCGAGCACCTGGCGACCCGCCGCACCCGTCCGGACACGGCGCTCGTCGCCGTCACCCACGACCGGTGGTTCCTCGACGCCATGGCCACCCTCACCTGGGAGGTCGACAGCGGCGCCGTCCACAGCTACGACGGTGGCTACGCGGCATACGTGCTGGCCAAGGCCGAGCGCTCGCGTGTGGCAGCGGTGACGGCCGAGCGCCGCGACAACCTGCTGCGCAAGGAACTCGCCTGGCTGCGCCGCGGGGCACCCGCCCGCACGACCAAGCCGAAGTTCCGCATCGATGCCGCCAACGCCCTCATCGAGAACGAGCCGCCACCGCGCGACGGGGTGGAACTCGTCCGCTTCGCGACCCGGCGCCTGGGCAAGGACGTCGTCGACCTGTTCGACGCGACGGTGCGCTACGGCGAGCGGACCCTCCTCGACAAGGTGACCTGGCAACTGGCCCCCGGCGAGCGCGTCGGCATCGTCGGAGTCAACGGAGCCGGGAAATCGACTCTTCTGCAAGCGATTTCAGGCGACGTCTCACTCGCGGGCGGTCGTCGCAAGGTCGGCAAGACGGTCTCCCTGGCCCACCTCACCCAGGAGGTGCGCGAGCTGGACGAGCTCGCGGCATACCGGGTCATCGAGGCGATCGAAGCGGTCCGGCACAGCATCATGCTCGGTGACCGCGAGGTGAGCGCGAGCCAACTGGCCACCCGCCTGGGCTTCACCGGGCAGCGGCAGCAGACCCGTGTCGGCGACCTCTCCGGCGGCGAGCGGCGGCGGCTGCAGATCCTGCGACTGCTCATGGCCGAGCCCAACGTCCTGCTCCTCGACGAGCCGACCAACGACCTGGACATCGAGACCCTCACCTCGCTCGAGGACGTCCTCGACGGGTGGGCGGGCACGCTGCTCGTCGTGTCGCACGACCGCTACCTGCTCGAGCGGGTCTGCGACCGGCAGGTCGCGCTGCTCGGTGACGGCCGGGTCCGCGACCTGCCCGGCGGGGTCGCGCAATACCTCACCCTGCGTGCCGCGATGCCCCCCACCACCGGGTATGCCGTGCCGCCCGCCGCGTCGTCGGCCACCGCGTCGTCGGGGGCTTTGGGCGGAGGCTCGGGCGACGCCGGCCCGACCCAGATCCAACAGCGCGAGGCGCGCAAGGAGATGGCGCGGATCGAGCGGGCGTTGACCCGGCTGGCCGAGCGCGAGGATCGCGTGCATGCCCAGATGGCCAAGGAGGCGACCGATCACCTCGCGGTCCTGCGCCTCAACGGCGATCTTCGGGCGATCGTCGACGAACGTGACGACCTCGAGATGGCCTGGCTGGCCGCTGCCGAGATCGTCGGCTGAACAGGGTCGGGGCATGACGATGCGCCGTGACCAGGTGCACCTCAGGAGTAGCTCAGGGCTCGAGCGGGGCGTTGAGCCGCCGCAGCATCCCGGCGAGGGTGGCCTGCTCCTCGGGGGTCAACTCGCCGAGCAACTCCCGCTCGTGGGCCAGGAGGTCGGACAGGGCGGCGTCGACCGCCTCGCGGCCGACCCGGGTGAGGCGCACCTTGACGCCACGGCGGTCACCGGGATCGGGCCCGCGCCGGACAAGTCCGCGTTGCTCTAGCCGATCGACGCGGTTCGTCATCGTTCCCGAGGTGACCAGGGTTTCGGTGACGAGTTGGCCGGGGGACAATTGATAGGGCCGTCCGGCCCGGCGCAGCGCCGAGAGGACGTCGAACTCCCAGCTTTCCAAGTGATGCGTGGCGAAGGCGACCCCTCGGGCCAGGTCCAGCCGTCGGGCCAGTCGAGTGATGCGAGAGAGCACGAGGAGGGGCTCGACGTCCAGGTGCGGCAACTCGCGCCGCCAAGCCGCGACGATACGGTCGACGTCATCGGGCGGTCGGTCCCCGACCTCGCCCGGCGCACGTGCGCTCACCTCACCCACCCACTCAATGTAGCGAGAGCGTCAAGAGTCTTGACTTCGAGAGATCCAGAACTTCCGCCGAAACGGGTGTCATGGGCACAATGGTTCTGCGTCTGTCATATGCAGGGGTCTAGCTTGAGGAAGGGAGGGGTCTGACATGTCCGCGCCAGCCGTACTGTGGGGGCAGGGATGGGTTGACGCTGATGACAGCACCCTCCTGGCCCTGGTTCGTGATGGCAACGCCGAGGCGTATGCCGAGTTGTGGCGCCGCCACCTCCCGGCGGCCTATGGCGTCGCCCACCGCTACCGCGGGCGGACCTCGGCCGAGGACGTCGTCGCCGAGGCCAGCCTTCGGGTCTATGACCTCATCCGGGCCGGTAAGGGCCCGCTGACCAACTTCCGGTCGTACTTCTTGTCGGCAGTGCGCACCATCGCCGTCGACCATGCCCGAGGTGACCTGCGTGCCGTCCCGACCGAGGACGCTTCTCTGGAGGCAGCGGCTCCGGCCACGGCGGCATACGACCCGAGCCCCACCGTCGACCACGCCCTGGTCCGCGCGGCCTTCGCTCGACTCGCCGAGCGTGATCAGCAGGTCCTCTGGCAGACCGCAGTCGAGGGCACCACGCCTGCCGCCGTCGCCGACTCCATGGGGCTGACCGCCAACACCGTCAGCGTCATCGCGCTGCGGGCTCGCGACAGCCTTCGTGCGAAGTACCTTGACGCACATGCCGATCGGGCGATCAGCCGGGCCCAAGACGCCGAATGCGCATGGGTTCTGGGCCAGATGGGTCGCTTCGTCCGGGGCAAGCTCCCGGTCCGTCAGCGCGCCCGCGTCGAAGAACACCTGCGCTCGTGTCGGCACGCCCAGGGCCTGGCCTACGAGATGGCCGAGGTCAACCGCGCCCTGCCTGCGGTCATCGTTCCGCTGATCTTCCTGGCTGGGTCGTCACTCGTCGCCGTCTGGGCCGGTGCTGCCGGTGCTGCCGGTGGCGTGGGTGCGTCCGGCGCCTCTGTGGGGCCCCGCGAGGAGGGCAAGGCGGCGGTCGCGGCCGCGCTCGCCGCCAACGTCGGGACCAAGATCGCTGCGTTGGGTGTGGCCGCCGTGCTTGCCACGGGGTATGCCGCGGCGGCGGGCGTCGGTGGCGGCGGAGGTGGCGCTGCTGGAGGGTCCGGCAATGGGGGAGCCGGTCCCGTCGCTGCTGCGCCAGTGGTGCCCGGTGCGGTGCCTGCGCAGCCGCGCACCGCCGCGCCCTCGCAAGAAGCGGCGCCGAGCCAGACCGCGGTGCCGTCGCCGACGGCGGTTCCTTCTGCGACATCGAGCACGACCACGACCGCGCGGTCATCGAGCACCACGACGACATCGGCCTCGACAACGACCTCCTCGACGTCAACGACGCCGACGCCGACGCCGACGCCGTCCCCGTCAACGACGCCGTCCCCGTCAACGACGCCGACGCCGACCACTTCGTCTCCGACGAGCACCACACCTCCGGTGCCGTCGATACCCCTGGTGACGCCGGTTGCTGCGGCGTTCGGGGAGCCCTTCCCGGTCGAGATCGTCGTTCCCCTCGTCGGGGTCTCGTCGGTGGTCCTCAAGTCGGTCCCCGTCGGCCAGCTCTCGCTCACGGTGACCCCGGCGGTCGCCGCTGCCGACGCCACGAGTTGGGTCTGCGACGACCAGGGCTCGCAGATCACCTGCACGGGCTCTGGGTCGACGACGTTCTCGGTCTTGGCGACGGACTCCCGCCAGGGTCTCGGCGCTGCACGGATGGCTAGCACGTCCGACGCGTCGAAGCCTGCCACTGTGACGGTTGAGCTGACCGATCCCGACGGGACGGTCACGCTGGCCGAGGTCATCCTCGGTTCAGTGACCGAACCGTCGCCCACGACCCAACCGACGGCCACGTCGACTCCCACGGGCACCACCGACCCGACGGGGACGACGGAGCCCTCGGTCACGACGGACCCCTCGGTCACGACGGACCCTTCGGTCACGACGGACCCCAATGTCAACAACAGCCCGACTGCGACCAGTGATCCTGCGGCCACGTCGACCCCGACTCTGACGACCGTTGTCGTGACGGTCAGCCCGTCGGGGGCCGTCGTGGTGACCGATACGACCCGCCCGGTCGGCTGACGTCGAGTCCCGCGAAGGTCAGCGGGTCTTGGCGGTGTGCAGGGTCGGCTTGTTGTCCAGCGCGATCAGCCCGTTCCAGGCCAGGTTGACCAGGTGTGCCGCTACGTCGGCCTTCTTGAACCGGCGGTGCTCCAGCCACCACTGACCCGTGAGGGCAACCATCCCCACGAGCATCTGCGCGTAGATCGGTGCCACCTTGGGGTCGAGCTTCCGGCGGGAGAACTCCGCGGCCAGGATGGCCTCCACCTGGGTGGCGATGTCACCGATGAGACTGGCGAACGACCCGGTCGACTGCCCGGCAGGGGAGTCGCGCACGAGGATGCGGAACCCGTCGGTCGACCCTTCGACGTAGTCCAGCAGCGCCAACGCCGCCGACTCCACGACGGCGCGGGTCGGGCCCGGCGTCTCCAGCGCGGAGGTGACCGCCTGCAGAAGTGCCACCATCTCGCGGTCGACGACGACGGCATACAGGCCCTCTTTGCCGCCGAAGTGCTCATAGACGACGGGCTTACTCACCCCCGCTTTCGCCGCGATCTCCTCGACTGTGGCGGCCTCGAAACCCTTGGCGGCGAACACTGCCCGCCCCACGTCGACGAGTTGCTCCCGCCGCTCCTTGCCCGTCATCCGGGCGCGGCGGCTGGGGGGCGCACTCTCACGTGGGGTCACGGTGCCATTGTGCCCGGTGGTATGCCGTGCGCCCGCCACCCGTGTGACGGGTAACCTAGGCGGGTCCTTCGTCGATCCGGCACTCGCCGGGCCCGGAGGGTGCCGATCCCCGGTTGGTCTGCTGGCAGGGCCCGCCTGACTTTGAATCAGGATTAGCGACGCTGGTTCGATTCCAGCCCGGGGAGCAACACCGCTGTCACGCGCTGGCGACCGGCTACTCGCACAGGTGCGGGTTGTAGGTGATCTGGACGACCGTGGTGTTGGCCTTGTCCAGGGACCACCAGATGCTGTCCTGCATATAGATGTCCCCGGCTGCGAACATGTGCTCCGTGTCGACGTCCTCGTTGGTCAGTGCCTTGGCGAGTGCCGTCCGCGACATTCCCATGCTTGTCCCATAGGGAAGGGTGACCGGGCTCGGCGTCGCTTTCCCCCGCACGATCCAGGAGTCGATCTTCACCTTCTGGCCGGGGCCCGCCTCGCCGTAGGCCAAGACGTCTCCCCATTGGAGGGCGACCGACGTCCAACCGGGGCCGCCGAGCTCACACCCGGGACCCGTGGTGTGCTTGGTGGGGTTGCCCAACAGGGGCTTTGCCGCCGCAAGGACCGCCTCCGGCGTCGCGGGCAGCTTGAGGCCGCCGAAGGA
>Ga0116174_10004414_pt1 | contig 11133 bp, 7 predicted proteins | sample AD_UKC087_MetaG_FD_89801 | JGI IMG/M metagenome (GOLD analysis project Ga0116174, IMG submission 89801) | Active sludge microbial communities of municipal wastewater-treating anaerobic digesters from USA - AD_UKC087_MetaG | ecosystem: Engineered > Bioreactor > Anaerobic > Digestate | place: USA...
ACCACGGACCTGGTTTTGACCCAATGGATGTTCCTCATGCGTTTGACCGTTTTTATCGCTCTGACCAGGACTCAAAAACCAGTAAAGGCACCGGTTTGGGCCTGTTCTTGTGTAAGGCAATTGTAGAAGCGCATGGTGGCAGAATTTGGATTGATGAGAAATACACCAAGGGCGCGCGTATTTGTTTTACCTTACCAAGGTTTATTCCTAAATTCATCTAAGTTGAGCCATAGGAGACTTTGCTGATGTCATATCAAAGCCTTTTAAAAGATACGCCAGCCAAAGAAGTCGCTGGCTTTCGCGTTTATGCGCTTGAAGAAACCGGCTCAACGAATGATGACCTTCTGAAGTTAGCCAAACTCGGCGCACCTGATGGCGTGGCACTCTCAGCTTTGAAACAAAGCAAAGGCCGTGGCCGGCTTGACCGAACATGGTTAGGAAAGCCGGGTCAGTCATTGGCATTGAGTGTTTTATTGCGGCCTACCAAAGAGGAACAAGCGCATCTCTTGAGGTTTACAGCTTTGGCTGGTCTAGCGCTTCTGGAAGTGCTCAAAACCCGTTATGGTTTGCAGACGATGCTCAAATGGCCGAATGATGTCTTGTTGGATGGCGCCAAAGTGTGTGGCATATTGACCGAAAGTTTATGGAATGGCAATCAGGCTGACGCGGTTGTTATTGGGATTGGCGTTAATCTTGGTAAAGAAGCTTATCAGGGCCAGCAAAATCTGCGCTATAAAGCGGTAAGCCTTGAGGAGCATTTGGGTTATTTAGTTTCAGTCGAAGAATTGCGGGACGCGCTGTTAGAGTCTATTCAGAACCTGCGACCTGGCATGATTCAAGAGGATTTTATCTTTTCCTGGAACCGGAATTTGGCTTTTGTGGGGGAACGTGTTCAAATTTTAAATGAAAAAGGCGAAACCGAATGGTTCCGCCTCAAGGGTGTTCAGTCTAACGGCGCGCTCTTGGTTGAGGATATGTCTGGCCAATTACGCCAATTATACTCGTCCGAGATTGCGCCTTAATTGGCTATTCTTCTAAATCTTCATCCATTTCATCTTCATCGTCATCATCAATGATAATGACATTCATTTTGTCGTTCTCAGACGCAGTCGCCAGGTCATTTTCTGAGTTGGATTTATCATTTGGCTTTGTGTCACTGGTTTTATCGCGGTGAGGGAAGCTTTCAGTTGCGCAAATACGCGTCATAGCTGCCAGGCTATCACCTTCATCTATATCAATGACCCTTACACCCTGGGTCGCACGACCTTGAATCGAAATGGCGGCCACTTTTGTGCGCATAACAATACCGCCACGGGTAATGAGGGTGATTTCATCATCTTCCTGAACGGTGCATGCTTCCTGGAGCTTACCAATATGCTCTTGTTCAAGGTTCACAAATGTAGTCACGCCCAGAGTGCCCCGGTTTTTAGGAATGTATTCTTCCATCTGTGTGCGTTTGCCCTGCCCTTTTTCCGTGAGTACTAACAGGGTGCTGCCTTCTTCAACTACTTCCATGCCAATCACATAATCATCTCCGCGCAGGCGGATCCCCATAACGCCCATGGTCATGCGACCGGTTACACGCACCTGGTCTTCAGAAAAACGCAAGGCTTTGCCTTCGCGTGAGACTAAAATAATATCGTCATTGCCACTGGTCTTGCGCACCCAACCGCAACTGTCGCCTGGGTCAAGGTTGATGGCAATCAAGCCACTTGGGCGCACGTTGGCAAAACTGGCCAAAGGCAGACGTTTGACGCGTCCAAACTTGGTAGCCATGACGAAGTATTTGGCTTCATCAAAGCTTTTTACTGCTAACATCGCGGTAACGTTTTCTTCGGGTTCGAGGTCGAGTAAATTGACCAATGGAATGCCTCGGCCCTGGCGCGATTCTTCAGGAAGTTCAAAAACTCTGGTGGTGTAAATCTTGCCTAAATCGGTAAAAAAGAGCATTGTGCCCAGAGTGTTAGCGCGTTCAAAGAAGACTACTTCGTCTTCACCACGCATGCTTTGGCCAATCACGCCACGTCCTCCGCGACCTTGTGAGCGGTAAGCGCTATCGACTACGCGCTTGATATAGCCTCGGTTGGTAATTGAAACGAACACGGGTTCGTCCTGAATGAGCGCTTCGTCTGAGAGGTCCATCTCATGGTCGGGCGCGATACGTGTGCGGCGTTCGTCACCGTATTTAGCGGCTACGTCGTTAAGGTCAGCGCGGATAATATCCAAAATGCGATGGGGATTGGCCAAAATGTCTTCAAGTTCGGCGATGAGTTCCAAAATTTGTTTGTATTCTTCTTCAATCTTGAGGCGTTCAAGAGCTGCCAATCGGCGTAATTGCATATCCAAAATGGCCTGAGCTTGTTCCGGACTTAAATTGAAGCGTTCCATAAGGTTGGTTTTGGCTTCGTCGGCATCGGCACTTTCGCGGATGGTCTTGATGACCGCGTCGAGATTAGCGATGGCAATAAGCAAGCCGTCCAGGATATGGGCGCGTTTTTTGGCTTTATCGAGGTCAAAAAGGGTGCGGCGGGTGATTACGACCTGACGGTGTTCCAAATAGTGGAAAAGCGCGCGCTTGAGGGTGAACATGCGGGGCACACCGTCAAGCAAAGCCAGTGTTTGCACAGCGAAAGTACTTTGCAAGGGGGTGTACTTAAAGAGCTGGTTTAGCACTTTTCGGGGTTGTGTGCCTCGTTTGAGCTCAATTACGATGCGCATACCTTTGCGATCAGATTCATCGCGCATATCAGAAATAGCGTCCAGTCTGCCTACGCGCACGAGTTCGGCGATGCGTTCGATGAGACTGGTTTTGTTGAGCTGATAGGGGATTTCGTTGATAACGATGGCATAACGGCCTTCGCGAATTTCTTCAATGACAGCTTCACCACGCACCATCAGGTGACCACGGCCAGTGCTATAGGCCTGACGGATGCCTTCGGTGCCAACGATGACACCACCGGTGGGGAAGTCGGGCCCGGGCACGTGTTGCATTAGCTCTTCAACACTAACCTCTTCGATGTTGTCCCAGCGGTCGATAAGCAGATTGAGCGCGGAAACCAACTCGCGCAGGTTGTGCGGGGGAATGTTGGTGGCCATGCCCACCGCGATACCGCTTGAGCCATTCATCAACAAACTTGGAATGCGCGCGGGCAGTACGACTGGTTCTTTGAGAGAGGCATCAAAGTTATCTGTGAAGTCAACTGTTTCTTTGTCCAAATCAGCAATAAGTTCATCGGCGATTTTGTCTAAACGGGCTTCAGTGTAACGCATGGCCGCGGGTGGGTCACCATCGATGGAACCAAAGTTACCCTGACCTTGCACAAGCGTGTAGCGCATTGAAAAGTCTTGCGCCATGCGTGCCATAGAGTCATATACCGCGCTGTCACCATGAGGGTGGTACTTACCTAAAACTTCACCCACAATACGCGCGGATTTTTTGAAGGGTGTGTTGGCGCGGATGCCCATGTCATCCATCGCATAAAGAATGCGGCGATGAACAGGTTTAAGGCCATCACGCACGTCTGGTAGCGCGCGCGCCACGATGACGCTCATGGCATAATCGAGGTAAGCTGTGCGCATTTCTGAGTCGATACCGACGGTCTCGATATCGTCAATATTTTGGTTATTTACAACAGGATTGTTTTCATTATTGTCTGTGTTATCACTCATAATATCTTTCTGGTCAAACGCGAATTTTGTGTGTTTGACAACTTATTAAGTATACCACGAGAGAGCCTCTTTCGCTAAAACCTTTGCTCAGACGGAAAATTTAGGCTCAAAATCAAAAGTGGCCATAAAACCCGATGAAATTAATCGGTTAAATTTTGAAAAACTGAGATGATAAAACCAAAAAAACTGGTTTTTTGAGACTGTTTTTTAAAGCATCTTAGAGCAAAGAGCTTACAGGAAAAATATCAGGTGGATTATTGCTTGGTATAATTTGGATAGCATTAAAGGAGATATGGAACTAATCATGCTTAAACTTCGCCTGATGACCCTAAATCTTGGTGGCGGTATAAAAAACTACCGTGGTACACCTAAAGAGAGCTGCGATAAATCCGAAGCAATCTCACTACTTATTAATCGTATTAAGCCGGATGTTTTGGGCGTACAAGAAATTGCTCAATTTCTTGATGGCGATGGCAATATGCATAGCATGACTGATCGTATCCGCTATGATATTCAGTTTAGCCAGGCTTTTTACGGTGAAACACTTTCAATGAAACACCACATGCAGGTGAAGCAAGCCTTGATGGTTGAAGGGATTTTTAACGACTGGTGGGACTGGTCAAAAGGGAATGCGATTTTCTCTCATCTTCCTTTTTCGCGTTTAGGAGACCCCGAAAAGTCCGGTATGCCACGCAATGTGCCTGTTTTTCAGCCTTCGCGATACGAAGGCACACGCGATACTGACCCGCGTTATGTGATTATCACGCGTTTAAAAGCCGCCCCACATCCTTTTATTCTCAACTTGCACCTCAGCACCCTTGTTGGTGAACGGGGCGAAAATGCCTGGTCTGAAACGATTGAAGCAGCTGAAAGGGCGCGCTCGAGACAAATTCTGAATATGATTGGCCTCATTGAAAAACATGTTTTAATCCCTGGCCATCCGGTGGTGTTGATGGGCGATTTCAATGCCAACCCGGAGGAGTATACGCTAAGAGGCCACCTGGTTGAAGATTATGATTTTGTGCGCCTTATTCCAGTCAACGACATACCTACTCATGGAGATGCCGGCAGTGTGGACCATATTTATTTCGCGCCGGCTAAACGGCTCTTGCGTTATGAATGTCGGGTTGTTGATGATGAATTGGCAAGGCAGGTGTCTGATCATTTACCTGTGGTGGCTGATATTGAAATTGAATAATATGTAGGTGATGATGAAAACAGCGCAGTATTTTGGAACTGATGGTATTCGTGGGACTTATGGCCAGGAGCCGATGAACGAAGCTTTTATGACACGTTTGGGATTCGCGCTTGGCACTGTGATGGGGCACGATGCTGATGCGATTAACGAACAACCCATCTTTATGATTGGTCGTGATACACGCGAGTCTGGTCCAAAATTGCAGGAAGCTTTAACGCGTGGGCTTACCGCGACTGGTGCTATTGTATGGGATTTAGGTATATTGCCAACCCCCGCAATTGCCTTTTTAACGCAGGATTACGAAGCAACCGCCGGTGTTGTTATTTCCGCATCGCATAATCCCGCTAAGCAAAATGGTATCAAATTCTTTAGCAGTGAGGGAACTAAGTTATCGCTGGAACAGGAGCTTGAAATCGAAGCGGTTTTGGATGCTACCGAACTTGATGATATTCCTGAGATGGATGAAAGCAAAGTTTTTGACCGAATCGATTTACAGGCGCGCTATCTGAGAGACCTCCTTTCGAGCCAGCGAGGCTTGAACCTAAAGGGTTTACGGATATTAGTGGATTGTTCAAATGGTGCCGCTTTTCGCCTGGCACCTCGCGCGCTTGATGTTTTAGGCGCGGACGTGGTGGCGATTAATGTTGAGAGCAATGGCAAATTAATTAATGTCAACTGTGGTTCAGAACGCGCGCGCTCAAAACCAGCAGAGTTGGCTGCTTTGATGAAAGAATATAAGGCTGAAATCGCGGTTAGCTTCGATGGCGACGCGGATCGGGTTATCTTTTTGGATGAATTAGGTCGTTTGATAGATGGCGACCATATTTTGGTCTTTTTGGCGGATTATTTACATAAAGAAGATATGCTTTTAGGCGACACTTTGGTTACCACGGTGATGGCCAATGGCGCACTAAGAACTTATGCCGAAAGCAAAGGTTTTAAATTAAAAATGACCAAAGTGGGCGATAAATATGTCACCGAAGCTTTACAAGATATTCAAAAAGAAGAACGAACCAAGACCAGAATTGGTTTGGGTGGCGAACAAAGTGGCCATATTATTTTGCTGGACCAAAATCACCAAACCGGCGACGGATTGCGAACCATGCTTTTTGTTTTGCGAACGATGATGGAATCAGATGAGAAACGTCTGTCAACATTAGCTGACCAGGTTCAAAAATACCCTCAATTGGTTGCTTCGTGTGATGTAGCTAAGAAGATTCCTTTGAATGAAATAGCATCATTAAGCGCCAGGCTAAGCGCTTTGAACGACGAATTACCGGGATTGTTTGAGATAAACTCACGTTACTCAGGTACAGAAAACAAGTATCGTTTGATGATTGAAACTGACACTCGCCACAGCACCGCGGAATTAGCAAAAATCGCCTGGGAGATTTGTGATTTGGTGCAGTGTGAAACGGGCACTCCCAATGGAAGTCTGACTGAAGTGTTGAATGTTGCTGATGGTGGCTTGATTCCAAGGCCATAATTACTTATTGGAGCTGAATATGATTGAAGAAAAACCTTTTGTGACGCAATTGCCTTTTCGATTTAATCGCTTGAATAGAGCGCTATTTGTCGCGGATAAACCCGAACTGTGGCAACCAGCCATTGCTGAAATGAACGTCTTTTTGGGTGAACTTGAAGCATGGTTACACAAAAATGTGGATTTGCTGGCTGAGGATTTGGCCACCAGTTCGCGTGTTTTGAGCCTGTTACTGAGTCTTTCCGCGACGGGCACCCTGGGCAGACTTGAGCTGTTCAAGGCCAAAGACGCTCATGGTGAGGCTTTCCGCAAGCAACTTGATGAGGATTATTTGCCAAAAAGCGCGATGATGCGTAGCAAGGCGATTGATTTAGCCATCTATTATTTGACCACACCTGTTTTCGCGTCCTTGAAAGAGGATATCGCGTTTGAAATACTGCCACTTTTGGAAAGTCTGGACTTTGAACAAGACCCTGATCGTCTCATGGCGTATCGGGTTATTCAAATTGGCAATATTTATGAGCGTCTGTATGCCATGCGTGTGCGTACATCTGACCCGGTTTTGATTGGTCTCGCTGGCGTAAAGGGCTTGTTGCGCGAGATTTATGACCGCAAGTATTTGCGCTTTGGCACGTCTGGTGTGCGTGGCAGATGGGGAAATGATTTCACCGAAACCCGCGCGCGACAGGTGGTGCAGGCGATTTGCGATTTCATGAACAATGACGATGTGCCTGCTTTTGTGGGCGCGGAGGATCTTTCAGGCCGACGTGTTGTCTTGGGGCATGACACGCGCGCTAATGCGGATGTGGTGACCCAATGGGCGGCGGAAACATGCTTGGCGAATGGTTTTAGATTGGATATTGGCACGCGCGATGTGCCAACGCCTGCGCTTTCATATTATGAAACCGATGTTGTGCCGGCTGATGATGTGGCCGGATTGATTATCGCGACTGCCAGTCATAACCCTCCTGAATGGCAGGGAATAAAATTTAACCCGCGTTTGGGTTATCCAGCACCGACCAATGTGACAGATTTCATCGCTTTTCGGATTAACGAATTGCAGATGATAGATGCCGCGGGTGGCCAGGCGGACTTAAGCCAAGGCAAAGCGCGTGGATTGGTGAATGGGTTTGACCCGCTCGATTCTTATGTGCATTGGATTAAGGATAACGGGAATGGAAACGCGCGTATTCCTATCGATTTTGACCGCATTCGCCGATATTTCGCGGACAAAATGGTTGTTGTTGATGAAATGCATGGCGCTGGTCGTGATTATCTGACGAGATTACTTGGTGAGGCTGGTGTGCGTTACACGGTTATCCATGCTGAAGTAGACCCCGAATTGGGTGGTCAGGATTACGCTAACCCCGAAGAGCCTTTTAATCAACTGCTAAAAGATACCGTGGTAAAAACTGGAGCGCATTTGGGAATGGGCATGGATACAGATGCGGACCGCTTTGGTATTATTGATTGTGATGGCACATATTTTCGCCCCAATCAGATTTTGCCAATGTTGTTGCGTTATCTGGGCGTTGACCGTGGTTTGAAAGGGCGTGTGATTGCGACCCAAACCGGCTCGCCTCTTCTGGAGCCTTTGGCTGGGATGATTCCCAATAATGAAGCCAATCGACCCGCGCCAGGTGCCTTGCCGGGTTATGTTGGTCAGGTTATTTACAAATGTCGTGTGGGAGATATTAAAACCCGCGCTCTCACGAACGCATTCGCTGTGCCGGTGGGCATTAAATATATTGAAGAAATTCGCCGTACTGACAATGCCTATAATTTCCATAAAGAACTGCCTGAAAACTGGCGCGATACGATTTTGATTGGTGGCGAAGAAAGTTCCGGTTTGACCACGCGCGGGCATGTTTTGGATAAGGACGGACCCTGGGCGAACCTGTTGGTGATGGATATGGTCGCATATTACGGAACACGCGAACACAAGCCTCTGCATAGTTTGAAAGCGATTTGGGATGAGTTGGTGCGTTTGCCGGGATTGTGGGAGAGCTTTGGTACCTCTACTGATCCCAGTTCACATGCGGGCAGAGCCGATGTGGACGCCCCTTTGGAGGCTAAAGAAGGGTTTATTAATTACTACCTTGATTTACCTCAAACCCAGAATACGAATTCTCCCAAAGTGGCTCATCTGAAAGTGGATTATTTGGGTGGCATTCGTTATGAGTTGGTTGAAATGCAATTGGTGGATGAAGAAGGCGATGACCATCATTATTTGCGCATGCGTGCCTCAGGCACTGAGCCAATCAATCGTATTTACATTGAATCAAGTAGGTTGAGCACTGGTCAGGCGATGATGAAAGAGGTTTTGCGTCGGCTGGAATTGATTACCATGGATGTTTTGGCGCAGGCTCATTCCCCATGGCATTTGGTTGATATGCTTTGCCAAACCAGCATGACCCCTGATACTTTAACTTTAGTCAAAAAACTGATTGTCGATAAGGCCTGGGATTTGGCGGATATTCTCCAAAAAATATTACAGATGACCCAAACGCTTGAAAAACGCAACCGTAAAGTAATCTGTGCCTGGCATGAGGCCTTGCAAAAACAGTGACATTCCGCTAAAAACAGGTGAGCTTGGTCATGAATTACTCGGATTACCCTATCTGACAATCCTGGTATTTACTATAATACAATATGCGCGAAGATTTTACGCGCATATTTTTTGTGGATTCTTCCGCAGGATAAAAAATAAAACAGAAAAAAAGAGGACCAACTACATGAAAATAGTCTGTGATAGCGGTGTTGATCTTTCAATTGATGAATATAAAGCTTTAGGCGTTACGGTTATTCCACTTAAAGTTGAGGTTGATGGAAAGTCATATCAAACGGGTGTGAATATCAGTCCGGAAGAGTTTTATGATCTTATGGATAGTGCCAAAAATATGCCGAAAACTTCAACTCCTTCAATCGGTGAAATTGCGGATGTATATCGGGACTTAGCCAAAGAAGACCCAAATATCATTTCAATTCATATTTCTTCAGGTTTGAGTGGAACCTGGGCGGCAGCTAAACAAGCTGCTACGTTGGTACCAGAAGCTAATATCAGCGTTATTGATACGCTTACCCTTTCAGCTGGAACTGCCTGGCAGGTACGCGCGGCTGTCGCATTGGTAAAAGCTAAAAAGACACGGGAAGAAATTTTGGCGCATTTGGCGCAAATTCAGCGTGCGGTGACATCTCATTTTACTTTACCTGATTTAAAATATCTCATTGCTGGTGGTCGTATTGGTCACCTAAAAGGTTTGCTGGCTTCATTGCTGGGGATTAAACCAATCATTTAGGTAGACAAAACTGATGGTAAATATTATGACAAAGGCAAAAGACGCTCTTTTCAAAAGGCGATTAATGAAATCCCGGTTTTGCTCCAAAAGTATCATAAAGCAGGCGCGACCCTCAAAGCGCAAATCGTAACTGCCGCGAATACTGAAGGAGGCCAAAAGCTCAAAGAGGCTATCGAGAAAGTATTCAAAGTCCATTGGGAGCCTGATGTTGTGCTTGGCACCGCGCTTGGCGCGCACACTGGCCGTGGTTTGGTGGGCATTGTTGCCGCGACCGCGTCAGCTTTGCCTGTTCTTAGCTAAGTATTAGTTTTAGAAATCTGAGAGCGCTGATGAAATAGCGCTCTTTTGTTTTAATGGTCTCAAATACCGTGATGTAGCACGAACAAGGTTTGTAAACACTTTGTAAAGGAAACATGATAAAATAAATAATCCATTGAGTTCAATCGAGTTTAATATGACATTACAAACGCCTGTTCATATTTTATTATTACGTTTAACACTTGCCACTTTTTTGGGCAGTGTTGTTGGCTTTGAACGCGAACGCGACAGCCAGCCAGCTGGCTTGCGAACGCATATGATTTTGGTCTTAGGTGCCTGTTTGGCGGCTATTATTTCAGATGAGATGTCTTTTCGGTATGGCACTGACCCCACGCGTTTAGCGGCTCAGGTCATTTCGGGCATCGGTTTTCTTGGTGCAGGGGCTATTTTGCGTTTTGGTTTTAACATCAAAGGTCTCACCACCGCTACCACGCTTTGGACAATGGCCATCGTTGGCCTGGCAGTTGGGTTTGGTTATCCAATTATCGCTGTAGTGACTACCGTATTCATGATTATTATTTTGACCATCATCAATGTCGTTGAAAAGAAGTTTGTACGTGTTAATATGGTACGCAACATTGTGGTGGATGTTGATTTCGATCAGGGTATTACCCGAAAAATACGCAAAACGATGACCTCAATTTCAGAAAAACTGATTTCCTTTTCGGTGCGTAAAAGCGTACGAAGTTCGCGCTTGCGCATTACGATGATCGCGCAGTTCCGGAAAAATGAAGGCATTGAAGATGTCGTTGAAACTCTTTCAGCCATTGACGGTGTGTGCAATATCAAAATCGATCAATAGTACCCTCTTGAAAAGTCTTGATGTATACTTTTAGGCGATGCCTGATTTATTTAGCTATTTAAAGACTTACGACCTCAGTTTTTTGCAAAGCATTGCTGATGTTTGGGGTGTCACTGCCAAAGGTGCGGACCGTCGGGCATTTGCCACTTCATTAGCCAAGTCAATTTCTAATACCCAGCTGTTTGAAGAACATTACGAGAGTTTACCAGATGAGGCTCGTGAGGCTTTGGATGTCTTAAAACAGGCTGGTGGGATTCTGCCCTGGTCAAATTTTACGCGTCATTATGGTGAGATGAGAGCATTGGGTCCAGCCAGGCGCGACCGCGAAAAACCCTGGTATTTTCCAGCTTCAATTTCGGAGCAT
>Ga0116174_10004422_pt1 | contig 11121 bp, 10 predicted proteins | sample AD_UKC087_MetaG_FD_89801 | JGI IMG/M metagenome (GOLD analysis project Ga0116174, IMG submission 89801) | Active sludge microbial communities of municipal wastewater-treating anaerobic digesters from USA - AD_UKC087_MetaG | ecosystem: Engineered > Bioreactor > Anaerobic > Digestate | place: USA...
AATGGTAGGGGCCCTTCTGGGATTTATGTGGTACAACTCCTACCCTGCCCAGGTCTTTATGGGAGATACGGGCAGTCTGACTCTCGGTGGCATAATAGGCGTATGCGCCATTCTCGTCAGGAAAGAATTGCTCCTTCCCCTGCTGTGCGGAATATTCTTTCTGGAAAGTCTCTCAGTTGTGATACAGAGGTTTTATTTCAAATACACAAAGAAAAAGAGTGGTACCGGCGTAAGAGTATTCAAGATGACACCACTCCACCACCATTTCCAAAAGGAAAATCCGGATGCGCTAATCCAATGGCCGGGGAAAGTCTATCCTGAACAGAAGGTTGTAGCGAGGTTCATCATTATCTCGATCATACTCGCGGTATTGACAGTAGTAACATTAAAGATAAGGTAGTAAGCTATGAAAAGAATCGTTGTATTGGGCGGTGGAGAGAGCGGCTCCGGAGCTGCAGTTCTGGCGAAGGTCAAAGGGTTTGACGTCTTTCTCTCAGACAATGGCAAAATCAAGGAAGAACACGCTGCACGTCTTAGGGAGTATGGAATCCCATTTGAGGAGGAGGGACATAGCATGGAGAAGATATGTATTGCCGATGAAGTAATAAAAAGTCCCGGCATTCCGGATACGGCGCCGTTGATTATCGGACTCAATGCCCGTGGCGTATCCGTTATTTCGGAAATAGAGTTCGCGGGCAGATATGACAACTCCAAGAAGATCTGCGTCACCGGCAGCAACGGCAAGACCACCACTACTTCACTTATATACTATTTACTAAAAAATGCCGGCCTTAATGTAGGTCTCGCCGGTAATATAGGCCAAAGCTATGCATACCAGGTAGCCACGGAGGCGCACGATATCTATGTACTTGAAATAAGCAGCTTCCAGCTGGATGGAATGTATGAATTCAAGGCGGATATAGCCGTATTGCTCAACATCACGCCTGATCATCTCGACAGATATGGTAACCGGATGCAGAACTACATCAATTCCAAATTCCGGATTACCCGAAATATGGCAAAGGAGGACTGTTTCATCTTCTGCTCTGACGATGAAATAACTATAGAACATCTCAACCGAATCATTATCCAGGCACAGAAACTCCCATTCAGTCAGAACTCAATCGTGGAGCAGGGAGCTTGTGTAGAAGGAGACAAAATGTGCGTCAGATATGGCGACAGCAGTTATGAAATGTTTCTTCACGAGCTTGCGCTTCAAGGAAAACACAATATATACAACTCGATGGCAGCGGCCATTACGGGTAAAGTAATGAATATCACTAACAGTACCATACGGAAGGCTCTGACAACATTCAAAGGAGTAGAACACAGAATGGAAAAAGCGCTCTCCGTAGGCGGTGTAATGTATATCAACGATTCCAAGGCAACCAATGTCAACTCTACCTGGTATGCACTGGAAAGCATCAAAACTCCCATTGTGCTGATACTCGGAGGAACCGATAAAGGCAACGACTACTCCCCTATTGCGGATCTGATTAAGGAAAAGGTTAGAGCCATAGTCTGCCTCGGTGTGGACAATCGCAAAATACACGATTTTTTTGGAGACAAGGTGGCTGAAATTCACGACACACGCTCTGCAGAGGAGGCTGTAAAGATAGCTGCATCCATAGCAAAAAAGGGTGACACCGTACTCCTTTCGCCCAGCTGCGCAAGTTTTGACCTATTTGAGAATTATGAGGACAGGGGCAGACAGTTCAAAGCTGCCGTAAAAAATCTTTAGTAAGAGATGGGTAGATTGAAAATAAGACTCAAAGGAGACAAGATCATCTGGATACTTGTACTTTGTCTGGCTATCATTTCTCTGCTGGCGGTCTTCTCTTCCAGCACTTTTCTGGCCAACAAGGCGGGCGTGAGCAAGCTCTACATACTTCAGGAGCAGCTCATATCGGTATCCATAGGTTTTGCCGCCCTTTTGGTTTGCTATCTGATACCGATGAGATTTTACCGTTTTTTGGCATTTCCGGTATTTGGAATAACGGTCGTGATGCTTGTTTTGCTTTTCATCATACCTGATGTACGCAACGAGGCAGCCAGAGGCATCAGGCTCTTCGGCAGGACAATCCAGGTTTTTGAGTTTGCGAAGGTAGGCCTGATACTATATATTGCAAAGGCACTGGAGCTGTGGGAGAACTCCTTGACCAGGTACAAAGACTTTTTGCTCAAGATATTACTGCCGGTGGGAATAGTATGCATCATGGTTATGGCAAACAGTTTCTCATCAGCGCTGTTGTTCGGTGTAATCAGCATATTACTGCTCTTTTTTATGAATGTCAACATCAAACATTTGGGTATTACTGCAGGCATTGGGATACTGGTTGTGTTGGTGATGTTCGGTATCTACTCGCTTTTTTACAATAATAAGAGTCACGCCGAAGGCGAAAAAACAGGTTCTGTCGCTAAAGTCTTCAACCGATTCGGCACGGCAACTAACCGTATCGTCCACTTTTTTGATGCGAAGGAGGAGATGGAAGAGGCTGCTGCAGCCATGACAACTGCTGAAAGACAGAGGCATTTGGATGGTCAACGTCAGGCGATTAATGCAAAAGTAGCAATACACGAAGGGGGAATCATTGGAAAAGGTCCGGGAAAGAGCACTCAGAGATATTCCCTGTCAATGGCCTTTTCCGACTTCATATATGCCTTTATTGTGGAAGAATACGGATTGCTGGGAGGCATTGTCGTCATATTGATCTATCTTATATTTCTCTTCAGGTGCATCACCATAGCAAACCGGTGCGAAACCATCTTTCCGGGAGCCCTGGTCCTGGGTTTGGCATTTCTGATAGCCACCCAGGCCTTCCTGCATATAATGGTGAATGTAGGCCTCATGCCGGTCACAGGCCACACGTTGCCTCTGATAAGTCACGGCGGTACGGCATATATGGTACTTAGCGGCGCATTCGGAATTATCCTCTCCGTGAGTAAAAAACTGGACAAACAGGATGAAATCAAGCGCAAAGAGCTGGAAGAAGAGGCAAAAGAAAAAGAATCGGAAATAATGTTGTCGGAAAGTTACGAATTATGAGCAAAAGTAATCCAAGAATCATCATCAGCGGAGGGGGTACGGGAGGGCATATATTTCCGGCTCTCTCCATAGCAGGGGCCATACGTGGAATGGTGCCTGAGGCTGAAATACTCTTTGTAGGCGCCGAAGGAAGAATGGAGATGGAAAGGGTGCCCCAGGCAGGATATGAAATTAAAGGTCTGCCGGTAGCCGGCCTACAACGCAAACTTTCCCTGGCAAATTTTGCACTGCCTTTTAAAATCCTCAAAAGCATCTCGATGGCTAAAGCAATCATAAGGGAATTTAAACCTGACGTAGCGGTTGGGGTGGGCGGATATGCCAGCGCACCGTTGCTCTGGAGCGCATCCGGAATGAAAATTCCCTGTCTTATACAGGAGCAGAACTCCTATGCAGGATTGACAAACAGGATTCTCTCAAAAAAAGCGGACAAAATATGCGTAGCTTACGATGGGATGGAGAAGTTTTTCCCCGCAGAGAAGATTATCCTCACGGGCAATCCAATCAGAAAGGAGATAAAGCCACCTACGGAGGCTGAAAGAAGGGAAGGATATGATTTCTACGGGCTTAATCCGGATAAAAAGACCATCTTTGTGGTTGGGGGCAGCCTCGGTAGCGGCACCCTAAACAAGGCGATGAAGAGATGGGTGGCCGAAAAGGGCGCAAATGCCGATTATCAGGTAATATGGCAGAACGGAAAATATTATAGCAGCGACATTGCCGAATATATGAAAGAACGCGAACTGCCCAATGTAAAGCACTTTGATTTCATCCGGAGGATGGATCTCGCCTATGCCGTAGCGGATGTCGTCATTTCCCGCGCAGGAGCGGGGACAATCTCCGAACTATGCGTAGCCGGCAAAGCAACCATCTTCGTCCCTTCGCCAAACGTAACGGAGGATCATCAGACTCACAACGCGATGGCCTTGGTGGAAAAAGAGGCAGCGCTGATGGTCAGGGATGATATGGCGGAGGAAATACTGATGGATACCGCAGAAAGGCTGCTTTCAGATAGTGCCCACATCCTCAAGCTGGAGAAAAATGTCCTCAAACTGGGACGTAAGGAGGCCGCAGAAACAATTGCAACAGAGGTGCTCTCACTCATTAAATAGGAAAGAAGAATGGAAAAAAGATACAAAAACTACTACTTTATTGGGATAGGCGGTATAGGAATGAGCGCCATTGCACGTTACTTCCACAGTACAGGACACAACGTCTCAGGTTACGACCTAACCCCCTCCGCACTTACTGCACGGCTCGAGAGTGAGGGAATTGCCATACACTACGAGGATGATATCAGCGCAATTCCTTCGGATAAAGAGAACACTTTTGTCATCTATACCCCGGCCGTTCCTCATGATATGGGTGAGTTGCGGTATGTAAAAGAACAAGGATACGCCGTGTGCAAGAGGTCCCAGGCATTGGGAGAGATTGCTCGCGGACAGAAGTGTCTCGCAGTGGCAGGAACGCACGGAAAGACCACCACAAGCACATTGTTAGCCCATATTCTAACAGAGTCCGGTGAGGGCTGCAACGCCTTTTTAGGTGGTATTTCGCGCAATTATGACTCCAATCTGCTGCTGAGTCCAAATCCGGTGCTGGTAGCAGAGGCAGATGAGTACGACCGGTCATTCCTGCAGTTGTACCCGGATATAGCGGTAATCACCTCCGCTGATGCCGACCATCTGGATATCTATTTGGACCGAAGCCACCTGCAAGAGGCATTTGCTCAATTTGCATCTCAGGTTAAGGAGGATGGATTCCTAGTGCTGAAAAAAGGTGTGAAGATTTCATTGGCAGGAGTAAAGGCAAAGATTTTGACCTATTCATACGATACTCCGGCTGACTTTTATACGTCGGACATTGTACCACTCGATGGGGGTTTTTATGATTTCACACTCAATACTCCCAACGGTAAGATAGAGCACTGCACGCTGGGAATACGAGGTTGGGTCAACGTTGAGAACGCCGTAGCTGCATCGGCAGTTGCTCTTCTACACGGTATCGCTCCCGATAAACTAAAAAGTGCTCTTGCCTCTTTCAAAGGGGTGGGCAGAAGATTTGATATCCGTCTCAACACTCCGCAGTGTGCCTATATTGATGATTATGCACATCATCCTAATGAACTGCGTCATGCAATCAGTTCCATCAGAGGCATATTCAAGGGGAGACGGCTTTGCGGCATCTTCCAGCCCCATCTCTATTCGCGCACACGGGATTTCGCCGAGGAGTTTGCCGATGCATTGGGAGGACTGGATGAACTGATATTGCTTCCCATTTATCCTGCAAGGGAACTCCCGATCGAAGGGGTGACATCAAAGATCATTTTTGACAAAGTACAACTTGACAACAAAATACTCATCAGCAAGGATGCATTGATGGAGACTATCCGTAAGAGAAATTTCGAGTGTCTGATTACCTTTGGAGCCGGAGACATTGACAGGTTTGTACTGCCCATAGAAGAAGAATTAAAAGCAAGAGTAGGAAAATGAGGGTAAAAAAGATACTGCTGATAATACTTATATCACTCCTATTCCTGGGAGTGATGGTGCCCTACTTCTATTTTGTTTCTGAAATGGAAACGGAAACCATTGCGGAGATGGTATGCAGCGGTATCAATGTCAATTTCAAAGATTCTCTCAAGGTCAACCTCATCAGCCGCGAGGAGATTGTTTCCCTGGTGGAGAAAGCGGAAAAGGTTATAGGCTCGAAGTGTGAAAAAGTAAACCTTGCCGGAATAGAAAAATTGCTGGATGGTAGGGGTGAGATCCTCAAATCAGAGGTCTATTTTTCCTCCCCCACCATTCTTAATATAGATGTAGTCCAAAGAAAACCTGTTGTAAGATTTGAAAATGAGACCGAGGGGTATTATGCAGATCGAACCGGATTCCTTTTTCCCCTGCTAAACAGCTACAATGTGCCTATTGTTACGGGTGATATTCCGTTACGTCTGGGCAGAGAATATATGGGCGTACCTGAAGGAAAAGAGGGTGAATGGATAAAGGATATTCTCCGCCTGACAGACTATATCAGCAGCAATGACTATTGGAACAAAAACATTGAACAGATATACATAGAAAATGGTGACATATGCCTTGTTTCACGTGTGAGCCATCATAAAATCATATTCGGCAACTGCCGAAACATCGATGAGAAATTTAAGAAATTGGCGACATTCTATAAAACAATTGCTCCTACAGATGGATGGAACACTCACAATGTCGTCAACCTCAAATACAACAAACAGATTATTTGCAAATAAGGAGATATATGAGCGATTTTATTACAGCGATAGATTTCGGATCATCTAAAGTTGCCGTGGCAGTCGGTAAAAAGACTTCTGACGGCATAAAGGTGATCTCATTTCACAGTTCTCCCCTTCCCAACGGTATAAAAAACGGGGAGATAGTCAACGAGGGCAGGGTGATTGAAGCTCTCAAAGCGGCACTTGGGGCTGCATCAGCCGATATTGGAGAAATTATTGACAGAGCAGTAATCAATATCAGCGGAAAGTTTCTCTACTGCGAGGAAATTACAAGTACAATCATCAGAAATAACAGCAGCAAGTATGTAACCGCTGAAGAACTTGAAAATTACCGCCGTGAACGATACAAATATTCCGTAGATGAAGCCAATATGATTTATGCTGTTATTCCGCAGAAATATGACATAGATGATTTGACGGGATACCAGCAGCATGAGATCATCGGAACTTCCGGGAAGAATCTCAAGGCCTATTACAAAATCTTCCACGGCAAGGCAACACTGCTCTCCAGGTGCAAAAAAGTACTCTCTGCATGCGGCGTGGAAATCTCCAAAATCGTACTCTCTCCCATTGCTTCCGCCAGAGCGGTACTCACTGAAGCGGAGATGGAAAACGGAGTAATGCTGGTGGATATAGGACGCGGCCTGACACAGATTGCCGTTGTCAGAAAAGGAATCGTCACCGATGTGCGGATCATTCCCTTCGGTGGAGAATCCATTACAGTTGATATCCAGACAGTAACCTCAATAAGCCCCAAATGGGCCGAATTAATCAAACTGAAACACGGTTGCTGTGTCGAAGAATTTTCTCCTGAGGATAAAAAATTGGTTCTCAGGGGTAATGACGGCATTATAGAGGATGAAGTGTCGCTTGTCAAACTCACAAGCATTATCGAAGCTCGCACCAGTGAGATCCTCGAAGCGATCAAATATGTAAAAGAGGAGAATGAATCACAAGGAAAACTCCCTGCCGGCGTTGTGATAACCGGCGGCACTTGCTATCTGGAGGGTTTTCTGGATCTGGCAAAAGTATTTCTGGGTAAAAAAACACGTCTTGCAGCACCCAGAGGCTGCATTACGGTAGATTCGCACGAGAAAGCGCAAGACACATTTTCTTCTACCGTCGTCGGACTTCTGCTGGAGGGCTTTTCCAATAAACTTTCCTATTCGGAAATCGAGAAAATGACATTCAAGGAGAGTGAGCGTGAAACTGACATGGAAACAGATACGACCGAAGTCAAAGGAAAAAAAGAATCCGGCGGCAGGAAAAGTGGAGGCAACAAAGGTCAGAAAAGGGGGTTAGGTACCCTATTCGAAGGAATTTTCGGTGAAAACAATGACAATTGCTGATATGGAAGGAACATTAATACCAAAAAACTGGCCCAGGGGCTCAAACAACATTCTTAAAGTTATAGGCGTTGGGGGTGGTGGCAGCAATGCCGTACAATATATGTATTCACAGCAGATAGAGCAAGTGGATTTTGTAGTATGCAATACTGACAGACAGGCTCTCGACGGAAGCACGGTACCCGTCAAACTGCAGATCGGCGGAATATTGACAAAAGGTCTTGGGGCCGGACAAGATGCGACCATAGGCAGAAAATCTGCGCTTGAGTCCAGAGAGGCCATCGAGGAACATCTGGAGGGCAATACGCAGATGCTCTTCATCGCCGCGGGGATGGGTGGAGGCACAGGAACGGGAGCAGCTCCCGTCATAGCTGAAATAGCCAGGACCAAAGGCATTCTGACAGTCGGAGTGGTGACTCTTCCGGCGCGCTTTCTCGGAAACGAAGTGCTCTTCAGAGCTATCGAGGGAGTAAGGGAACTCTACAGGCATGTGGATAGTCTCCTTATCATCGACAATGAAAAACTCTTCGATATATATGCCGATCTGGACATTCTGACACTGCTTCCCAAAGCCGATGAAGTATTGGCCACTGCAGTAAGGAGCATTGCCGAAATCATAACCGTCCGGGGTAAAATCAATATGGACTTTGCCGATGTCAAGAAAATAATGCAAAACAGCAATGTCTCCTTAATGGGAATAGGTATCGCTTCCGGCAAAGATAGGGTCAGTAAAGCTGTTGAAATGGCCCTGACATCTCCCCTGCTCAACCAGCTTGACCTGAAAACAGCAAAAAGAGCTTTGGTCAACATTACGACATCCGGCGGAGAACATGTCATTCATGGAAGTGAGGTAACAGCCCTGATGGAGTACATCAAGGAACTCACCAACCCCGAACTCAATTCCAAGATGGGTCTTGTACAGAACGATGAGATGGGAGAGAACATCGGAGTGACCATCATTGCTACCGGATTTGAAATGACCCAGCTGCCCATCATCAGCGAAGATGCGTTGAAAAACAACAGAATCGAGGTCAAATATGATTTGACAAATAATAAAAGAGGCGTACCTTTGTGTCCCGATATAGAGTCTCAGATTACCAAAAAGGAGATGATAACCGGCATACCGGCGTTGATTACCGATAATCCACAGAATATCGGCGAACTTGAGTCGGAGCCCGCATTGACCAGAAGGGAAATGATGTTGCAGAAACAGAAACTAAAACAAACCGAGTGATGACACAAAGAAGAGTACGCTTTGCACCGAGTCCTACGGGACCGCTCCATATGGGCGGTGTCAGGACTGCATTATACAACTATCTTTACGCTAAACAAGCGGGGGGAAAATTCATATTGAGAATAGAAGATACCGACTCCCAGAGGTTCGTTCCAGGCTCTGAAGAGTATGTTATCGAGTCGCTCAACTGGTGTGGCATACTCCCCGACGAAGGTGTGGACAAAGATGGGAATATAGTGGAAACCCCCTGTGCAGAGCATCCTCACGCACCTTACAGATAGTCACAGCGCAAGCACATCTATCGCAAATATGCAGAACAACTGGTAGCAAATGGAAATGCCTATTATGCATTTGACACACCGGAGGAGCTCGAGAAACTCAGAAAAGAGGCAGAGGCGGAAAAAAGCAGTTTCACATACAACTACAAGTCACGCACCTCACTCAAAAATTCACTTACACTTCCCGCCGAAGAAGTAGAGCGCCGTCTTGCTGAAGAGAGCGGATGGACCATCAGATTCAAAATCCCCGAAAACAGAGTAATAAAGATGAACGACCTCATCAGAGGCGACATTCAGGTCAATACCTCCACTCTGGATGACAAGGTACTTTGGAAGAGGGCAGACGAACTTCCCACCTATCACCTTGCCAATATTGTTGACGATCATCTCATGGAGATTACAGAGGTGATCCGGGGCGAAGAATGGCTCCCATCACTCCCTCTTCACTATTTGCTCTACGAAGCATTCGGGTGGGAGAAGAGCCGGCCGCAATTTGCTCACCTCTCGTTGCTGCTTAAGCCGGACGGCAAAGGCAAACTCAGCAAAAGAGATGGCGACAGATTGGGATTTCCGGTATTTCCGCTACAGTGGGTCAACAGCGATGGAGAGATTTCACACGGCTACCGTGAAGACGGCTATTTTCCTGAAGCATTTGTCAATATACTGGCCTTTCTTGGATGGAATCCCGGTACTGAACAGGAGATTTTTACACTGGATGAGCTGGTAGAGGTTTTCTCGCTTGAGAGAGTAATCAAATCCGGAGCCAGATTCAATCACGATAAGGCAAAATGGTATAATCAGGAATATCTCCGTAGAAAGAGCACAAAAGAACTTGTGGAGGCTTTCCGAGCCATTGAGGGAGAGTATCTGGCCGGTTTTGACGACAAGTATGTAGGTGCGGCAGTAGAACTCATCAGGGATAGGGCCTATTTTGTACATGAATTCCGGAGTTTGTGCGATTTTCTTTTCGAGGCACCGGAAGAGTATGATCCTGCAGGAGTAAACAAGTTCTGGAAAGATGAGGTCAAGGAGATTATTCCGCAGGTTGCAGATTTTATAAATAGTTTGGAACCTTTCTCCAAAAATATAATCGAGGAGAAACTGGAGAATTTTATTAAAACCAATGGTTGGGGTATGGGCAAGGTGATGAATACACTTCGCCTCTTCCTGGTAGGTCGCAGTTCCGGTCCCGGAGTGGCGGATATTATGGAAATCCTGGGCAAGGAGGAGGTCTCAAGACGGATCGGCAACGCAATCGCCCGTTTGGGCTGACAATATTATATAATTATGGTAACTATTGGAATGGCGTCTGACCACGCCGGATTCGAACTCAAGGAGTTCCTAAAACCCTATCTTAAATCGATGAGATATGAAATTATCGATTTCGGCACCCATTCTACCGATAGCATGGACTATCCAGATACTGCCCATCCTCTGGCAGAGGCTCTGGAATGTGGAGAAGTGAAGTACGGTATAGCCATATGCGGCTCCGGCAATGGCATTGCAATGACCCTCAATAAGCATCAAGGTGTACGTGCAGCGCTTTGCTGGAATCCCGAACTCGGAGCTCTGGCACGTCAGCACAATGATGCGAATGTCCTTTCTCTTCCGGCCAGATTTATCTCCCGGGAGCTTGCTTTGGAGATTGTCAGGAGTTTTTTATCTGCGGAATTCGAGGGTGGAAGGCATAAGCGCAGGGTGGACAAAATCGCAGTAAGCAAATAGATATGAGTTTTTATTTACTGGAAGGATGTAGTGTAGAGAATGAATCGCTCTCCGGTTTTTTCGAAGAGCATCTTGCGGCCTCTATCAATGAATATCCGGAAGGCATAGTGATTCCCATTGACAAACCCTACAGGTGGACTTCCGCCGATGTGGTGAGAAAGATAAAATTCCAAATCCAGAAACATTTCAAACAGAAGAAAATCAAGGTAGGTCATGCAGGTACGCTCGAT
>Ga0116174_10004430_pt1:0-10000 | contig 11110 bp, 7 predicted proteins | sample AD_UKC087_MetaG_FD_89801 | JGI IMG/M metagenome (GOLD analysis project Ga0116174, IMG submission 89801) | Active sludge microbial communities of municipal wastewater-treating anaerobic digesters from USA - AD_UKC087_MetaG | ecosystem: Engineered > Bioreactor > Anaerobic > Digestate...
AACCGATATAAGTGTAAATATGTTCTAAATAAGGTTTCTGTCTTTCAAAAAGCCTTCCATCTCCTGTTGGACTTCCTTTGCCTTTACAGCAGCAGTTTTATCAAAATTTTCGGAATTATCTGCAAAGATTATGCCTCGTGACGAGTTAACAAGCAATCCGCATTTATTTGTCATTCCATATTTTACCACCCCTTCAAGGCTTCCACCCTGAGCCCCGATACCCGGTACCAGAAGGAAATGCTCTGGCACTATCTTTCGTATTTCATTGATCATCTCAGGCCTTGTCGCACCTACTACATACATCATATTGTCAATGGTACCCCATTTTCTTGATACGGAAAGGACTCTTTCAAAGAGTTTTATCCCATCCTCATTGTGATACTGAAAATCATCAGCTCCTTTATTTGAAGTAAGTGCAAGCAATATAACCCATTTACCCTCATAGGAAAGAAAAGGAGTAACCGAATCCTCACCCATATAGGGGGCCACCGTTACTGCATCGAAAGACATATTCTCAAGAAAAGCCTTGGCATACATCTTTGAGGTATTACCGATATCTCCCCTCTTGGCATCAGCAATTATGAAAATGTCTGGGTAGTTTTCCCTTATATATTTTACTGTAGATTCAAGGGTTATAAGCCCCTTGCTCCCCTCAGACTCATAAAATGCGAGATTGGGTTTATATGCAACAGCATATTGATTTGTTGCATCAACTATCCTTTTATTAAACTCCAGAACAGGATCGACAGCATTTTTTAGTATTGCCGGTATCTTTTTAAACTCCGAATCAAGCCCGATACAGAGAAAAGAACGTTTCTTCACTATTCTTTCAAATAATTGTAAATGATTCATATTGAAGAAGTTTAAACATCATGTTCTTTGAGTCTTTCCGCATTTTCAGCCATCTGCAATTCATCGATTAACTCCTGAATATTCCCATCCAGAACCGAAGAAAGATTATACATCGTAAGATTTATCCTGTGATCTGTCATCCTTCCCTGCGGATAATTATATGTTCTGATCTTGACAGACCGGTCACCTGTTGATACCATTGTTTTCCTCTTGCGGGAAACATCATCCAGATATTTCTGATATTCAAGATTATAAAGGCGAGTCCTCAATTCATTGAGTGCCTTCTCATAATTCTTGATCTGAGACTTTTCATCCTGGCAAGTTACAACAATGCCCGTCGGGATGTGAGTAAGTCTTATTGCTGAATAGGTCGTATTTACTGACTGCCCTCCGGGGCCTGATGAACAGTATGTATCTTTGCGGATATCTTCATTCCTGATTACAACATCAAACTCATCTGCTTCCGGAAGAACTACAACAGTTGCTGCTGAGGTATGGATGCGTCCCTGGGTTTCTGTCTGCGGAACCCGCTGAACTCTATGCACTCCTGACTCATACTTCATTATGCCATACACCCCGTCGCCCTTCACTCTCATAACAATTTCCTTGTATCCGCCGGCTGTGCCCTCTGAATATCGGTTAATTTCAGCTTTCCAGCCCTTCTGTTCAAAAAATTTGGAATACATTCTGAAAAGATCTCCGGCAAAAATACTTGCTTCATCACCTCCCGTTCCGGCCCTTATCTCCACAACAGCATTCTTGTCATCTTCCGGATCTGCAGGTATCAGAAGCAACTTGATCTCCTCCTCCATTTCAGGAATCTTTTCGCTCAATGAATCGAGTTCTGCTTTAGCCATCTCACGCATTTCTTCGTCTTTTTCAACTGAAAGAAGATCTTTGGCGCTGTTTATATTTGAAAGGGCCAGCTTATACTTCTCGTAAGCTTCAATAATTGGCTGAAGATCTTTATATTCCCTGTTAAGACTGATATACCTTTCCATGTCTGAGAGAACCCCGGGATTTGTCAGAAGTTCACCAACTTCAACAAACCTTTGCTTGACTCCTTCCAGCTTTTCGAGAATCTGATTATTAGCCATCTGTTATTAATTTCAGGGTGCAAAGATAATAAAAAGCTATATTATTATATCTCCTCTTTAAAGGTTGGAACATAGCAAAAATACCGTTTCGGAAAGCTTAGGGGAATGTAACCATTGGCGCTAAAGCCCTGGTTATGAAAAAGTTGAAAGTTTTACTTATAATCGAATTTGCCGAAGGGGGATATAATAGAAAGTCGTTTTCTGTCTGATGGTTCACAGTGTCCAATGACCCGGGCTTCGAGATTGAATTCTCCGGCTATTCCAATCAGAGCCTCAGCATTCTTAATATCTGTATAGATTTCCAGCCTGTGTCCCATGTTGAATACCTGGTACATCTCCTTCCATTCCGTCCCGGATTGTTCATGAATAATTCTAAACAAAGGGGGTAAAGGGAAGAGATTATCCTTAACAACATGCATTTTATCGATGAAATGGAGAATTTTTGTTTGTCCTCCTCCAGAACAATGTATCATGCCGTGGATCTCATCTCTCATATTGTCAAGTATAGTCTTCACCACCGGAGAGTAGGTTCGTGTTGGTGACAGAACAAGCTTGCCAATGTTCATTGGAAGATCTTCAGGTTGATCTGTCAACTTTAGTTTACCGGCATAAACAAGCTCGTCGGGAAGTGATGGATCATAACTCTCAGGATATTTCTCAGCAAGATATGATGAAAAAACATCATGCCTGGCAGAAGTCAGTCCGTTGCTACCCATACCGCTGTTGTATTCTTTCTCATACGTAGTCTGACCGTAAGATGCGAATCCAACAATTACATCTCCGGGTTTTATATTATGATTTGAAATTACTTCGCTCCTTTTTAGCCTGGCAACAACTGTTGAGTCAACAACTATTGTTCTTACAAGATCTCCAATGTCAGCTGTTTCGCCACCTGTCAACCATATACCGACACCAAGCTTACGAAGATCCTCAAGGATCTCTTCCGTGCCATTTATCAATGCTGAAATGACTTCACCCGGGATAAGGTTTTTATTTCTTCCGATTGTTGAAGAAAGAAAGATATTATTACAGGCCCCTGCACATAAAAGGTCATCGAGGTTCATCACAATTGAATCCTGAGCTATGCCTTTCCATACAGACATATCACCTGTTTCTTTCCAGTATAAGTATGCAAGTGATGATTTTGTTCCTGCTCCGTCGGCGTGCATGATGCAACAATATTCAGGATCTCCTCCGAGAATATCAGGCATTACCTTGCAGAAAGCTTTAGGATACAAGCCTTTATCTATGTCTTTAATAGCATTGTGGATATCTTCTTTCTGTGAAGAAACGCCTCTTTTGATGTATTTTGATTCTTCCGACATTTTACCGGCACTGAAATTGAAATATCAAATATAGCAAAAGTTGCTCAAGCTTATTTTTTCAGCGGTTCGTAATCAGTACTCAGCACCCGGAATTCGGTTCTGCGGTTTATCTGGTGAGCAATCTCTTTTTGCTCCTCATTGGCAAGGGTATTTATATAAGTCTCTGATAGCGTTGTTCCGTTTTTCAGGAATGACCACTGTGAAGCAATATCGGAATCAACAACTTTAGGACTTGATTCACCATAGCCTTTTGCAGAAAGCCTGTCAGATTCAATTCCCTTTTCAATAAGGTACTGAATAACTGATTGTGCACGTTTCTGGGAAAGGTCAAAATTAAATTCTTCCGTATCACGCGAGTCGGTATGAGACATCAGCTCAATAGTAATATTGGGATTATCGTTAAGTGTCTCTACGAGTCTGTCAAGTGAAACCATAGATTCCGGTCGAAGATCCCATTTATTAAAATCGTAAAATATATTGGGTAATTCTATAGGCCTGTCGATAGCTGTAAGCAGGATCGTCACCATAAATTCGCGGCTCTTCTCCTGACCCTTCGTTGTTTCTCTTTCTTTCCCGTTAAGGTATCCTCTTTTAGAAGCCAGGAAAATATAATCTACATCCGGTTTAAGTTCAAACCTGAAATCGCCGCTGTTGCCTGTCTCAGCCTGGAGGTTAGATCCGTCACTTGCAATCAGCTGGATAGTTGAAGCCGCAATGGGAGCTCCTGATTTTTCATCTTTAACAAGACCCGTGACACTGAATAATAGAGGTGGCAGTTCGAAAGAATAGAGATCATCATTGCCTCTGCCTTTTCTTGCAGAACTGAAAATACCACGCTCGGCATTTCCTTCAAAAACGATCCCGAAATCATCGGAAAAGCTATTTATCGGAGGCTTCATGTTCGTTACAATCCAAGAGCCATCAGGTTGCGGCACAGCTTTGAAAATATCAAGTCCTCCCATCCCAATATGTCCATCCGAAGAGAAATAGAGTGTTCCATCATTCCTTACATACGGGAAGACCTCATTCCCGGGAGTATTAATATCAGGACCAAGGTTCCGGGGATTAGACCATGCATCGCCGGTTGAAGCCCTTGATACCATCCAGATATCCTTGCCGCCTGAACCGCCCGGAATATCTGAAACAAAATACAAGGTTGTACCATCAGGCGATAAAGCCGGATGCGCAGCCACAAGCGAATCAGGAAGGATCCCTATATTCTTTGGTTCGCCCCATTTGTCTCCGGTCCTCTTCGATAGCATTATCATGCATCCTTTCTGTTCACGCTTACCTGCCTCACACCGGGTAAAATAAAGCTCCTTAAAATCACTTGTAATAAAAGGAGTCCCTTCTTCAGCTTCGCTGTTTATAACATCAACAGGGACAGGTATGCTCCATTTTGATTTCTTATCAAGACGACTTTCAAAGATATCGGTAAAACCCTGACCTGTCGCTCCATGCGTTTTGTTTCCTAAAGCATCATCGCGTGATGACGTAAATAGTACAACACCAAAATCATCACGTCCATAGGCCGGACTGAAATCCGATTCCCTCGAATTAAGATCCCTTATTTCTTCAACCTTATATAATTCAGGATCTCGCTGCCATTCAAGAGCAAGTTCACAGGCTCTTATTTCCTGGTCAGCCCTGGCATCTGTCTGGGCTATCTGTTTATATTTTTTAAACTCGTCAATTGCATTCTGGTATTTGCCACTCTTTTTGAGTGACTCAGCAAGCCAGAACTGTGCTTCCGGCTTTGAATTTGATGATCTTATTGCCTGCTTATACCAGGTCTCGGCATTTTTAGGATCGTTGATAAGACGGTAACATTCCCCTATCATAAAAACAAGCTCTGCACGGTTTTCCTTGTCTTTCTTACTTGTCTTGGAATATGCAACCTTGAAGTGATCAATAGCTTTATAATATTCACCTGCCTGAAAAGACTCATATGCTCTTTCAACTTTTTTCAACTGTGCCTGAGAATCCTGTAAAGCAAAAATTATCAGCAATATTATAAGTACCTGAATTCTTTTCATTATACCCCTCACTATTTGAGCATAAAAATAATTAATTTAATGAGACCTTTATACATAATCTGCTAACGTGATGCTGACAATATTATTATGGTTCTCTTCCTTAGCAGGTGAATAGTAGTTCCCTGTATTTTGGCAGGGGCCACATCTCATCATCTACAATCAGTTCAAGCTTGTCGATATGTTCCCTTATCTCGGTAAAATAAGGTTTGACTTTTTTCTCGTAGGTAATTGCTTTCTTATATTTATCTTCAATTACATTTGCCTTCTTCCTTTCCTCAATCATATCATGAACGAGTTTTCTGATCTCATTGATATGGTCAGACAAAGTAACTATCAGTTCTTTCCTTGACCCGGCGAGATGTTCAAATTCCTTATCAGGGAACACTTCTTTCAGTCCCTTTACATTCTCAATCAGTGTCGTCATGTATTTAATGGCTGTTGGAACTATATGGTTGATAGCCAGATCACCCAATACCCGTGATTCTATCTGAACTTTTTTTGTGAATTTTTCATATTCAACCTCTACACGGCTTTCAAGTTCTTTGTTTGTAAATATCCCCGACCCGACAAGCACATTCCTTGATTCCTCTGTCAGAAAACATTTAATTGAATCAGGCACTCCGGCAACATTGCATAATTTCCGCCTTGCTGCTTCGGCATACCACTCTTTGGAATAGTTATCCCCTTCAAAGAGAACATTTTCTGATTCAAGAATATATTTCTTAAGTACCTGAAAGATTGCTTCATCCTTCTTCCTCCCTTTTTTAATTATCTGGTCAACTTCTTCCTTGAATTTCGTAAGTTGATATGCAACAGCTGAGTTAAGTACTATCATTGCTGCACTACAGTTGGCAGATGAGCCAACAGCCCTGAACTCGAACCTGTTCCCTGTAAATGCGAAAGGCGAAGTGCGGTTACGGTCAGTATTGTCAAGCAGGATTTCAGGGATTTTCCCTATTCCAAGCTTAAGCTCTGTTTTCTGGGCCGGAGTCATTTTCCTGTCGGTCACTTTTTTGGACAGATCGTTCAGAATACTCTGCAGGTAAGCACCAAGAAAAACAGAAATTATTGTCGGGGGAGCCTCATGACCACCAAGCCTCCAGGAGTTTGATTCATTCATAACCGAAGCCCTTATAAGTTCATTGCTGTCATGAACTGCCTTTATAACATTTACAAGAAAAGTAAGAAACTGAAGATTTGTTTTTGGATTTTTCCCCGGCGACAAAAGGTTCTTTCCTGTATTTGTAGCCATCGACCAGTTATTGTGTTTGCCTGAACCATTTATTCCTGCAAAAGGTTTTTCATGCAACAGGACTCTGAATTTATGTTTTCTGGCAGTCCGTTTCATGATATCCATCAGTAGCTGGTTGTGGTCAATAGCAAGGTTAACTTCTTCAAAGAGAGGAGCGCATTCAAACTGGTTTGGAGCAACTTCATTATGACGTGTTTTTATAGGAATCCCAAGCTTATGAGCGGAATATTCAAAATCCTGAATAAAACACATTACCCTCTCGGGTATCGAACTGAAGTAATGGTCGGCCAGCTGCTGATCTTTTGATGACTGATGTCCCATTAATGTTCTGTCGGCCAGAACAAGATCAGGACGGGCATAGAACAATGCCTCATCGATCAGAAAATACTCCTGTTCAATCCCAAGGGTTGCTATCACTTTTGTGACGTCCTTATCAAAATATTGGCAAACGGCAACAGCAGCCTTATCAAGAGCCGACAGGGCTTTCAGCAGAGGTGCCTTGTAGTCGAGTGCCTCCCCTGTATGAGATACAAATATCGTCGGTATACAAAGTGTTGATCCGACAATGAATACAGGCGATGAAACATCCCATGCCGTATAGCCTCTGGCTTCAAAAGTATTCCTTAGCCCTCCGCTTGGGAAACTCGAAGCGTCAGGTTCAGACTGGACCAGTACTGCTCCTGAGAAATTCTCTACAATGTGTCCCCCATCCCCGGCTTCAATAAATGAGTCATGCTTCTCCGCAGTTCCGTCTGTCAGCGGATGAAACCAGTGAGTGAAATGAGTCACACCCCGCTCAAGAGCCCATGCCTTGAGACCAATGGCTACCTGCTCTGCTTCCTGCCAGGTCAGGGATTTTCCCTCATCTATAGCACGCTTCACTACCCTGAAAGCTTCCTTTGAAAGGTAGTGCTCCATCCTGTGAAGATTAAATACATCTTCTCCAAAATACCTTGAAACAATTTTTGAAGATGTTTCAATTTTTACAGGCTCTCTGTTAAATACCTCCTTTAATGCACTAAATCTTAATTCAGCCATAGCTCAAATATTTTTGTCAAAAATATGTTTTTTTACACACGCCCCCCTATTTTTTCATGTTTTTTTAAATAAATGTATAGTTTTCGACGAACACCCCCGTTATTATTGATACAATAACCTTTTTATTGTATTATTTTTAAGAATATGCTGATAAATCAATAATGACAAGAAATTAAAAATATCAACCGGATCATGTTTTACAAGTAATAGCAGGTCATCAATTTTATAAACGATTTTTGTTATATTTGTCGCCTGAATTCTAAAAAGTTATTATTTATAAAGTAAATCTTAATCTAATCAACATATTCAATGTCAGCTATTCAGTTTTTAAGAGAAAAGGCAGGTGTTTTTGTTGCCGTAATAATAGGTTTAGCACTATTCCTGTTCGTAGTAAGTGATTTCTTCGGAGGCGGCACTGGACAGAACAGAAGGATCAGGAAATACTATGAATTGGGTGAGATTGCAGGAGAATATATCTCGTACCAGGATTTCGAGGAAAGGGTCCAGAATCTTGTCGAGATCTATAAACTGTCAGGTATGGCAACAATAGACGAGTCTGTATACGAATCTATAAGGGAACAGGTATGGCAGCAAATGGTAAGGGAGAAAATCCAGGACAATCAATACAAAAATCTTGGGATCGGCGTAAGCAGTGAAGAGGTTGATGAACTTGTCCTTGGCAATAACCCTCATCCTATAGTTATGCAGTTATTCACTGATCAAAGCACGGGAGTATTCAATAGATCCTTCCTTGTAAATTTTCTGAAACAGATAGATATTGATGAAACTGCAAAAAGATACTGGCTGTTCTTTGAAAATGAGATAGTAAATGACCGGATGAACACAAAATACAATAACCTTGTTTCCAAAGGCTTATATGTAACCTCAAAACAGGCTGAATTTGATAATATGCTGAATAGCAATACTGTTGATTTCAGTTATATAATGAAAAACTATGCTTCTGTGCCTGATTCATCTGTAAAAATATCCCAAAGCGATCTTGAAGCATATTACAATGCACATAAAAACAACTATAAAAGGTCAGCTTTAAGGGATATAGAATATGTTACATTTGATATTGTTCCTTCCGAAAATGATATAAAGGATGCCGAAGACTGGATCACAAGGACAAAAGAAGAATTTGCAGCAGCTGTCAATCCTGTTGAATTCATAAATCTCTCTGCCGATACGCGCCACACAAGTTTCTACGTACCACTTGAAGATATTTCAGAAAACCTTCGCGATTTTGTAAAATCTGAAGACAAAGCTACAGTATTCGGACCTTATCAGGAAGATGATTCATTCAAGGTGGCTAAGTTGATCGATGCCGCCAACAGACCTGACTCTGTCAGGGCAAGACATATTCTGATATCATCCGGCCAGTTGCGCCCCCTTACAAGAGCACAAGCTATAGCCGACAGTCTTATAAATCTGATTAAATCAGGGGTTTCATTTGATGTTCTTGCAATGGCTAATTCTGAAGATCAGGGATCAGCACAGGTCGGAGGCGATCTCGGATGGTTTCCTGAAGGGATGATGGTGGTTCCATTCAACAATGCATGTTTTACTGCAAAAAAAGGCGACCTTACAACAGCTGAAACAATCTATGGAGTCCATATTATTGAAGTGCTTGAAAAGTCGAAAGACGTGCGTAAATATGATATAGGTATAGTTGACCGTGCAATAACGGCAAGCTCGACAACAAATCAGAAAATATATAGTGAAGCAAGCCAGTTTGCTGGCAATAACAACACTTATGAACAATTCAATAATTCCATCGCCTCTCTTAAGATGAATAAAAGAGTGGCAAATGATGTGGCACCGGCCCAAAAAACCCTTCCCGGGCTTGAGAACCCACGGTCACTTATTATTTCCCTGTTCTCTGCGGAGGCAGGCAAAATTATTCTTGATGCCAATCAGCAGGCGGTATTTGAGATAGGTGATACTTATGTTGTTGCTTACTGCACCAGAATACAGGAAGAAGGCCTGGCTCCCCTTAAGGATGTAGTAAATGATGTTAGGTTTGCTCTGTTAAAAGATAAAAAAGCCGAGATCATCGCAGACGAGTATGAGAAGAACGGCGGAGAAGGAAAAACACTTGATGATATCGCCAGGCAAATGGGACTGGTTGTTGAAGAAGCTACACAGATCAATTTCAGATCATATACGATTCCCAACATAGGATCAGAACCGGCTCTCATATCTGCAGCCTCCTCCGCCAGGCAAAATGTTGTTTCCGGCCCTGTAAAAGGCAATAACGGAGTCTTTATGATTAATGTGAATTCCGTTACTACGCCACCTGAACAGGATCTCAAACTGCTAAAGGACAGGTTGCTGGCTACGTACCAGATGAGGGGCACCTACGAAGCATACGAAGCACTCAGAAAATCCGCGAATATA
>Ga0116174_10004434_pt1 | contig 11106 bp, 10 predicted proteins | sample AD_UKC087_MetaG_FD_89801 | JGI IMG/M metagenome (GOLD analysis project Ga0116174, IMG submission 89801) | Active sludge microbial communities of municipal wastewater-treating anaerobic digesters from USA - AD_UKC087_MetaG | ecosystem: Engineered > Bioreactor > Anaerobic > Digestate | place: USA...
CAAAAAAGTAGAAATAGATAGAAATAGCATGAATTAACAGGACACAAAGGTTGTTCTGTTTTTTTGTTGTTAAAATCGAGTTGTAACTGATTAAAGTCATGACCAGCGGCAACTAATAATTAATTTTAACAACTATGAAAACAGAAAAACTACAATGGCACACAGTGCAAAAAAGAGTTAATGACCTGGTTCCCCAAGAGGTTAACCCTAGAAAGATTAATGACAAGCAAATGTCAGACCTTAAAAAAAGTTTGGCAAAGTTTAATCTTGTCGAAATACCGGCCATCGACCTAGATGGCAAAATTCTTGCTGGCCATCAAAGAATAAAAGCTCTTCAGTTGTTAGGTCGAGGTGAAGAATCGATTGACGTTAGAGTTCCTAATCGTAAATTAACTGAGGATGAAGCTAAAAGATATTTAATTGCCAGTAATGCTTTAGGTGGTGACTGGGATTTTGAAAAATTAAAATCTTTTGATTTGGATCTTTTAATAGACATTGGCTTTGACCAGGTTGACTTATCACATTTTTCGGATAAAGAGCTGAAGGTTAAAGAAGAAGACTTTGATATTGAGGCGGAGTTAAAAAAGATAAAGACACCAAAAACTAAGCCAGGCGACCTGATACATTTAGGCGAACATCGCCTACTTTGTGGCGATTCTACTAACCCCGAGAACTTAAAAAGATTATTTGGCAATGACAAAGCTTCAATGATATTTTCTGATCCCGTTTACAACATTAAGCTGGACTATTCAAAAGGTATCGGCGGTAAAAACGATTACGGCGGAACAGTTAATGATAATAGAAGTTATGAAGAATATAAACAATTTATTAAAAGTTCCCTGTTGGCCGCTTTGCCGAACACTAAAAATGACTGCCATGTTTTTTACTGGTGCGATCAAACCTATATCGGTCTTTTTCAAGAGTTATATCGAGAGCTGAGAATAGCTAATAAGCGAGTTTGTCTATGGTTAAAGAATTCGCAAAACCCTACCCCAAAAATTGCTTTCAATAAATGCTATGAACCTGCTGTTTATGGAGTTAAAGGCAAACCATATATAAATCCCGACATTAAAAACTACAACGAGGTTCTAAACAAAGAACTTGGTACGGGTAATGAGATGTTTGAAGATATTTATGATTCTTTAGATATTTGGCTTACCAAGAGAATATCAGGCAAAGACTACGAACACGCCACCAGCAAGCCACCAAAGCTCTACGAAAAGGCTATAAGGCGCTGTACCAAGCCAGGTGATATTATCCTTGATTCTTTCTCCGGATCAGCCAGCACCATAATCGCTGGCGAACAACTAAAAAGAAAAGTATATGCTATGGAGCTTGAGCCAGTTTTCTGTGATCTGGCGATAGCGAGATATCGAAAACTAACAGGCAGAAAGGAGGTGGTGGAGCATGTCTAAAAAAAGCCGATTACAAGAAGCCTTTTTTAACGAGCTTAAAAAAGTACCAATCGTTTTAGTCGCTTGTGAAAAATCAGGCATCTCTCGTAATAGCATTTATCGCTGGAAACGAGAAGACAAAGAATTTTCCAAGGTGATGGACGAAGCTTTAGCTGAAGGTGAAGCCTTGGTAAATGATATGAGCGAAAGCCAACTCTTAACAATGATTAAAGAAAAGAATTGGTCAGCTATCAGCTTTTGGCTTAGACATCGCAATCCAAGGTTTAAAGATAAGATTGAGGTAACTTCCAAAACGGAAGATACTGACGAGCTAACTCCTGCTCAGGCAGAAGTAGTAAAACACGCTTTGAAGCTGGCTAAACTATTACCAGCTGAGGAGCAATTAATAATTAATAATACAAACACATATGATAGTAAACAAGATGATTCCACAAGAGATGGTGGAACAAATGACCCAGGACAAGAAAATAAGAACAGCGATAACTAGAGAAAGTTTTTCTTACTTCTTCCATTTCTATTATGCCCATTATGTTAAATATGAAACGGCGGATTTTCAAAAAAACATAATTTCTCTAATTGAATCCAGCCACAAAGAAAATTTATTTGTAGTAGCTTTTAGGGGTTCGGGTAAATCAACCATCATTACGGCCGCTTATCCGATTTGGGCAATACTCGGCAAACAGCAAAAGAAGTTTGTTGTTATCTTCTGCCAAACTCAAGCCCAAGCTAAACAGCATATGATGAATTTGCGCCGAGAATTAGAGGATAACGACTTGCTTAAAAAAGACCTTGGTCCATTTAGGGAAAATAGTGATGAATGGGGTGCTCAATCAATCGTCTTCTCAAATACCGATGCCAGAATTACTGTCGCCTCTGTTGATCAAAGTATTAGAGGTATTAGACATTACGAAAACCGACCAGATTTAATAATCTGCGATGACGTCGAAGATATCAGCTCAACTAAAACCAGAGATGGTCGCAATAAAACCTATCAATGGCTCAAAGGCGAAGTAATCCCTGCTGGTGACAAGGATACGAGGCTTGTTATAGTCGGGAATCTATTGCATGAAGATTCTTTGCTTATGCGATTAAAAGAAGAAAAGGAAAAAGAAATCATTGATGGCAATTTCCTGTTCTATCCGTTAATCAATAAAAAAGGTATTTGTTTATGGCCTGGCAAATATCCAACCGATAAAGATATTGAAGCAGAGCGAAAAAAAGTCGGCAATGAAATTACTTGGCAACAAGAATATCTGTTAAATATTGTTCCCAGCGATGATCAAGCTATTTATCCTGAATGGATAAATTATTACGACGAGATTCCAGAAAAAATGAATATGTATGGCGGATATAAATCACATCTTGAAGTTAGAATTGGCATTGATCCTGCTATTTCGCAAAGTTCTGTCGCTGATTATACAGCTATGGTTCCCGGGTTATTATTCGAAACTAAAGCAGGCTATAACATTTATATCTTACCCAAGATAATCAACAGACGACTTAATTTCCCCGAAACCATCGATACCTGCAAAGTAATGTATGAAAGCTATAAAAAAGATTATGATCTCGTCAGGTTAGTCGTGGAAGATGTTGCCTATCAAAAAGCTCTACCACAACAATTAAAAGTTGAAGGAGTTGAAAATGTTATGACCACACACCCAGGAAGCCAAGATAAACGAACTAGACTTGTCCTTACAGCTAATATGATTAAAAACGGACAGATATTATTTCCAAGAAAAGGAGCTGAGGAATTAATTCAACAAATAGTTCATTTTGGAGTTGAAAAGCATGATGATCTGGCTGATGCTTTTGTTAATTTGGCCCATAGTTTACTGGATAAACGCCCAAATCCACCTAGAATTTATACTATATATTGGTAATATTTCCTTTAATATTACAAGGAAAGTTATCGACAAATTACCAACAGCTAGCTGCTTAGCAGAACCTTAAAAGTGTGTCATTAATGGAGGCGTAGATTTAACTAATAATTAACTATTAAATCATATGCCTCCATTAGAAACTGAGCTAAAATACTGCCTTTATGCCAGAAAGAGTACTGAATCAGACGAGCGACAAGTCCAATCAATCGATTCACAGGTTAAGGAAATGCTCCAAATCGCTGAGCGGGAAAACTTAGAAATCGTCGATATTAGACGAGAATCAAAGTCTGCTAAAGATTCTGGTAATCGTCCTATTTTTAAGGAATTATTAAAAGACATAGCGGAAGAAAAATTTAACGCCATTTTAACCTGGGCCCCTGATAGACTTTCAAGAAATGCTGGCGACTTAGGATCATTAGTTGATTTGATGGATGAGAAAAAATTAATGAGCATTCGCACCTTCGGCCAGACATTTAGCAATTCCCCAAACGAAAAGTTTCTGCTTATGATTTTATGTTCTCAAGCAAAGCTGGAAAATGACAACAGGGGTATAAACGTAAAAAGAGGTTTAAGAGCCAGATGTGAAAAAGGTCTATGGCCGACTTGTCCACCAACAGGATACTTCAAAGAAAAACAAGTTGATCATAAAGGGCAATGTTTAATCGACCCCGATAGAGGTCACGTTATCAGACAGATGTTTGAAAAAGTCGCTTATGAAAAATGGTCTGGCAGAAAACTATATAACTGGTTAAGATTTGATTTAAATTTTCGAACGGCTCTAGGAAAAAAGCATTTAAGTTTAGGTAATATCTACCGCCTTCTAGAAAATACCTTCTATTATGGCCCCTTTGAGTATCCGCGAGGCAGTGGCAATTGGTATCAAGGTAAACATGAGCCATTAATTACTAAAGAATTATTTGACTTAGTTCAAGATCAAATGAAGAATTCCCAATTAGTTAGACGAGAAAATATTGAATTCGCTTTTACCAAAATTATGACCTGCGGTTTATGTGGTTCGGGGATATCGGCGACAGAAAAATTTAAGAAATTAAAAAATGGCGGCTATAACCGTCATATTTATTATGGCTGTACTAAAGCGAAAGACAAAAACTGTAAATCAGGTTATATAAGCGAGGAAGATTTAATTAAGCAATTACAAAAACAGATTGATAAATTAGATTTTAAAAAATTACCCGTTCAAGATAAGATTGAGGGAGAGATTAAAAGATTTAAAAAATTTCAAATGATGGCGACTGGTCAGAACCAAAACATCGACGTAAGCGACGTCGATGTTAAAAATTATATTAAATTCTTATTAAAAGAGGGCGATGATCAAGAAAAGCGAGAATTACTTACTTGTTTAAATGGGGAAATTTTGTTGAAGAATAAAGCTATAACTATTCGATAATTTCCTCACCTGACGGATTACGTATTTCTTCAATTAGTGTTAAAAAATTATTTTGATACCCCTTGGACTCAATATTGGAAACAAAAGTAATCCATTTATCATCTATTTCTGGAAAATTATTTTTAGATAAATTATGTAATTCAATAAAAATGTCCTCTATTCCCCCAGCTTGAAGAATCTGATTGTAACCATTGGAATCATTATTGAAAGACTCTTCCAAAATTTTAACAACATCGTCTTTGGTTAGAATGGATATAATAGGTTTTATTAATAATTGAGCATTTTCTTCTGATGTTCTAAAACCCTTAGAGTCTAAGAAATATTGTATAGCTCGATCTTTTATATCCTTAGTTGTTTCTAAAGCAAATTCCTGCCCTTGTATTAATTTTGCAACATATATATATGAATCCCTATCAAGACTTCCAGATGCAAAAACAGAATTAATATACCTCATGTCTTCATCAGAAAAATGCCACTCTTTTATAGTAGCCATAAGGCCAATTGCTTGATTTAGATATATGTTATGTTCATGTTGTATTATCTTTAATATTTCAATTAATTTATCCAGCACGTAATCTAAATCTTTATCCGTATGATCTATGGAGTTTATGTGAGCAGCTGAGTTTCTTTTTTGTAATATATTTTGCGCTTCCCGGAAAATTTGTTGATCAACTGTTTTATAAACTTCTTTCATTTTAGCCACAATTACATCCTCACCTTGCTTATTTTCTGACAGTTTATTTAATGAAAATAAATTACCATCAAAATAATCTTGTGGTTTATTTTTAGTTAAATCAAGAAAAATTCCATCGGTCTTAAAAGGTTTTGATGTATTTCTCTCTATTTCTCTAAATTATTGCCAAATTTTTTCATAAATAAAAAGCATGAATATGTTCCACGCATAAATAATCGCGGAATCATATAAATTATGCTTTGCTGCAATATGCAATCTTTGCTCATAACCGTATGTTTTACCATTGCATACATATGTACATAAACATTTTATTTTATTTTCTACTTCTATAATTTCACTCATATGGTTGATAAAACTTCCTCAATTTTTTTCTCCATAATTTCAATAACTGCTCTGTTCGTATTAATTATTTCTTGTTCTTTTTCAGCTTGTGCTACGAGTCTTTCTTGTATTTCTATAGATGGCAATGGAATTATTAATTGCTCAACATCATCTTGATTTATACTGGGATATGCCCCTTTCCCCATTTTCCCGATCATCTGATGTTGGAGATAATCTGAAAAAAGTAAACCAAAAATAAAACCTGGCAAAACAGCATTTTTAGCCGTTAAGACAGCAAAGCCAGTCGAAGCAAGTGTTTTTTCTGGTAAATTCTTTATGTAAGCAAACGCCTTAAGGTTTGGACGAACAGTAGAAAGTAAAACATCGTTGTTTTGAATTACTCGCCTTGCTCGACTTGGCGCATCTTGTGTAAGGATCTTATTTTCAAAATTTATATGACCTGTTCCATTTTCTACTGAAGAAATATCAATATAAACAAACTCTGACTTACCAAATAATTTTTCAGGTTCTGATGTCTTCTTATTAATTTCACAAACCTCAGAAAGTTTGATTTTTTTAACCCCATTTAGCATTTTAAGAGACTGACCAAAATATCGTCTCTCTCTCTCTCTAAATTTTCAATAACTTGTTTTGCTCCCTCAATAGCTCTTTGCTTAACTTCGATTTGCTCAATGATTTCTTTTTGGACTTCAAGTGGCGGAAGTGATATTTTATATTTTTCTACATCACCTTTTGACATGAATGGTTGTGCCCCTCCACGACGAGGAAGATCATTTTTTTGCATTATTACATACAAATATTCTGGTAATATCTTTTCATTATTCGGTGTAAAGGTAATAGTATTTTTAATTGCAGTAAACTTTTCTTGCGGGTAAAAAACTTTTCCACAGTTAGCGCCAATAGCTGATAAGACAGTGACACCTTTTTCATGTTCAAAATGTGAAATTCTACCATCACCACCAGTTGCACTAACGGCTAGATATTTGCCATTTTCTATATATGACGATTTAGTAAGATTCGTGTTACCCCAATCAATTTTTGCAACTTCCTTTAATTCAACTAACGGATACTTTTGGTTAGACCTTTCAACAACAATATGATATCTTTCGACGGAAAGATTATAATCATCACTTTCTGCAATTTTATCTTTAGAAACAACAAATCCTTTTCCTGACTCAGAAATAAATGATTCTATAGTTTCCTTAGATTCACCATTTCTAACGTAAACACGAAATGCTTTTAGAATAACGCCTGCATCTGGTAAATCATTTTTTTCAATTTTACGACGTTGAGCACCTAGATCATATCCATCGCTAGTTACTTTTACAAATAACAAATCTTTTGTTTTTTTGGCCACTTCATTATCGAAAAATAGAATACTTGTTTTTACACCTGAATATGGATTAAAAACTCCAGCAGGAAGAGACACTACAGCAAACAAACCATCATTTACTAAATTCTTACGAAGTTCTTTATATGCTTTTCCTGATTGAAAAATAACACCCTCTGGAACAATAATGCCAGCTCGACCCTTTGGTTTTAAGTGATTCATTATATAATCCACAAAAAGAACTTCGGCGCGATTAGCTTTAATACTGAACTTGTTATGAGGTTTAATTCCTCCTTTTGGAGACATAAAAGGAGGATTTGCAAGAATAAGATCAAATTTATCATTCCACCGTTCCTCGCTAGCAAGAGTGTTATAATTATAAATTTTTGGGGTAGTAAACTTATGTAAATACATATTTACTTGTGACATACGAACCATAGTCGGATCAACATCATACCCTTCAAAGTTGCTTACAAGTTTTCTTCGTTCGTCGGCTGTGAGTTGTCGCATTTTTCCGGTTTCAGGATCAAGACCTTCATTTTGCCTTTTAATATAATTATATGCGCTAATCAAAAATCCAGCCGTACCACAAGCGGGATCTAAAATGGTATCTTCTTTTGTTGGTGCAACTACATCAACTATAAAATCAATAATGTGGCGAGGAGTTCGAAATTGACCAGCATCCCCCTGTGAAGACATTATAGAAAGTAGATATTCATACGCATTTCCGAGTTCCTCTGAATGAGTATAATCAAAAAATGAAATCTCTTTCAAAAAAAGTCCTAGCACTTCAGGGTCTCTATAAGGTAAAAAAGCCTGTTTAAATATATCTCTAAATAATGGGGGCAACTGCTTTGCTTCAGAAAATTTTATTAGTGCCTCTGAATAAAGATTCATTCTCTCTTTATTACCTAAACGAGAATCCATCACTTTCGTCCAAGCATATTTTTCAATATCTTTTACAAAAAATGATGGCTCTCCACCAGCCTTAATTGCTTGTTGATCCATATCATCCATAAACTTATAGATAAGGGCATTAGTGATTTGCTCAATTTGAGACATTGGATTTGGAACGACACCAACAAGTATTTGCCGAGCAGCATCAATATGTTTTTTTATATCCTGAGTAAGCATAATTTATATATTAATTAATTCATGAACGTATTAAGTGAAACGTAGTCTTTAATATATCTTGGTATTATTTCTTTAAATCCATTACAAGAATTCCAAGTTTCAAAAGATAGTGCTGGAGAATTAAAAAGTTCAGCATACGCTTTACGATCAATAATATCTCTAACTTCAGAATCAGATATATAAGACTTGAAAAAATCCTTAGCCTGATAATAATGTTCTTGATCTATTGGATTAAGCTCAATAAATTTTTCCCATTGTACATCAAGCAACTCATTTTTACTTTCAAAATTGTCTTTTTCCCCAAAAGCCATCTGTAAAAATTCACGCACACTAATTCTACGATCTACATTAAATATCTTTCGGATTTTTTCTAAATTTAAAAAGTGTGATGGTTTATCAAATATATGTTTTTTGGTATATTCCTCAGCTTCAATTATATCGCCATTATTCCAAAGATTAGAGAGAGTGGAATTAGCAAGAATATCTTCTTCAACGGCTCTACGAAATCCTTCACGATCAATACGCATACCATCAGAGCCAACTTCGGTGTGTGAAACTGATATAATCTTATCATCAGACTGCAAGTCAATTGGTCCTTTAAAAACTTTTTCTCCGTTTTCATCAATAAACTCACCCTGTTGTTTATCAGATGCACCCAAAACAGAAATCTTTTTAATAACTGGTAATTTTATTTTATCATCATATTTAAAATCTCGTTCAAAATATTCACATGTAGCAAAAAAATCAAAAAACTTAAATGTTTCTTTTTCTGCACGATAATTTTCATTTGTCTCCGAATCTGTATAGTTAAATAAATATTTTCTTGTACCACGCCCCTTTATTTGCACAAAATCAGATGGACTAAATACGGGCCGCATAAGCGCAATATTCAAGAGATCCTGACAGTCATAACCTGTTGTCATCATTCCGACAGTAACAGCCACACGAGTTTTACTAGAATCATAACCAGCAGGAATAGATATTTGCCCTCCCAATTTATTATTGGAAAAATTAATAGTCATTTGCTGAGCATCAGAAACCTGCGATGTTACTTGCATGGCAAAATCAGATTCTTTATATAAATCAGGCCATTTTTGAAAAGCAAGCTTATTAAGTATATTGGTTACTCGGGCAGCATGTTTTTGAGAAACACAAAAAACAATTCCTTTTCCAAATAGAGGTACACCTACTTGTTTTGCGACAGGATCAAAGAACCCATTTTCAATGAAGGCCTTACACATTGCGATATTTGTTTCCTCATTAAAAAACTTCTTTTCGTAGTGTTTTTCATTAAAAATTTGATCAACTGCTTCACCATCTCCTGTGGTAGTATGAACAGCAAGGCCATCTTCAGAAAGTAATTTAGTTGTAATTTCGGTCCTGGCATCCACTATAATAGGATTTATTAAAAACCCATCCTGAACTCCTTTAAGCAAATCATATCGATATGTTGGTTGACCTGGTTCACAGCCAAATGTCTTATAGGTATCTAAAAGCTGTCGTCTTTCAAACTCTCTTTGAGTATTTTCATCTTCACCATCAAAGCCTTTTAGATAATCTTTAGGCGTAGCGGTAAGACCTAATTTATACCCAACAAAATATTCAAAAACAGCCCGCGAATTTCCGCCAATTGATCTATGGGCTTCATCTGAAATTACAAATTCAAAATCTGTGGGTGAAAATTCTTTCTTATACCTATCATTAGCCATGAATGTTTGAATAGTAGAAACGACAATTTGTGCACGTTGCCATGAATCACGAGAATCTTTATAAATAACACAGGTGTAATCACGACCAAGATACTGTCTAAATGCTTTATAAGACTGATCTTCAAGTTCTATACGATCAACTAAAAATAAAACTCTTCTGGCATTTCCAGATTTTAGAAATAATTTAATTACAGCCGCTGAAGTTAAAGTTTTTCCTGTTCCAGTTGCCATTTCAAAAAGAAATCTTGAATTACCCTGAAGCCCTGATTGTTGAATTGCTTTAATTGCGTCTACTTGATATGGACGCATTTGTTTAAGATTATTTGCTCTTAAAAATTCTGACCGCAAAGAATCATCTTTAAAAGATGGGTCATTATCAAATCCAGGCATCTGAGATGCGATAATATAATTTTCATCTACATTTACCGAAGCCAATTCTTGAGGATTTGGGGCATAACTCTCAAATTGAGTTATTGACTCTTGTGTCGGAAAACGAGTAATAGTTTCTGGATTACCATGTTTTGTATCCCAAAAATAATGAAGATTACCATTAGAAAGAATAATAAAACGAGCGCCTACATTACGAGCATAGTTTCTTGCCTGCTCTTTGGCTGATAGCGGTTCTATGGATTCTTTCTTTGCTTCAAGCACAACCAGCGGACGACCATCTTTATCTAGCAATAAATAATCTATATATCCTTTTGCAACATTTTCAAAGTCATCACCAATATTTAAAATATCAACTCCTGGCTCAAGGGATACATTAGCTTTTTCATGACCAGAATCTTCAAAACGCCAGCCAGACTGTTCAAGTAATTTATTTATTTTTATTCTTGCGCTTGCTTCTTTTTGCATATTATTTAACTTTTTTATTACTAGTTTCCTCTAAAAACAGGTGAATATCTGATTCTTTAATTCTCCAAACACCTATTTTAGAAGCTTTTAATTTTCCTGATTCTATATATCTAACAATGGTTCTTGTACTCACCCTTAAAATATCAGCCACTTCTTCTATAGTTAGAAGTTTGTCTATTCGGTCGCTCATATAAAATTTATATTTTATTTATCTTTTCTTTATCTAAATTTTAACATATTTTATAAAAATGTCAAAAAATGACATAAGTTGTCAAATAGCTTATTTTAAGAAAAAACTATCTTTTCCCCAATCAAAAACAGAGCTTCAAAAAAGCTCTG
>Ga0116174_10004438_pt1 | contig 11100 bp, 9 predicted proteins | sample AD_UKC087_MetaG_FD_89801 | JGI IMG/M metagenome (GOLD analysis project Ga0116174, IMG submission 89801) | Active sludge microbial communities of municipal wastewater-treating anaerobic digesters from USA - AD_UKC087_MetaG | ecosystem: Engineered > Bioreactor > Anaerobic > Digestate | place: USA...
GGATCGAAAACTGCGAAAGAACTCTCTGCAGCTATAAAAAAAGAGATAGGTTTTCCTAAGTATTGCGAAGACGGAACAACCTGCTGATCACAATTTTTTCTAAAATTTTGACAATACATACTTTTAAGTGCTATGTTACCGACCGGCATAAATTTATTCGGAGGGGTAAATGAGAGTTGAACAGATTTCAGTCCTTTTGAGAAATGAACCGGGAGTTTTGAGCAAAATACTTGAATCAATAAGTAACGGCAACATAAATATTCTTGGTCTTACCATCAACGAAACCGCTGCTTTCGGAGAGCTTCGTCTGGTTGTCAGCGACACACAGAAGACAAAGGGCATTCTGGAAAAGATAGATGTTTCATACAATGTAGTTAAAATAATTGTAATTTCGCTTCCTGACAAACCGGGAGAATTGATGAAGATCGCAAAACTTTTGAGTGATAACGACATCAATATTGATTATATGTACACTCTTTCTGCAGTAAGGAACAGTGCATTCATAGCTATAAAGAGCTGGGATATGCCTGCTACAGAAGAAATACTTGGCGAAAAAGGGTTCAAGATAGTTTCAATTAACGAAATAACCAAATAAATCCAGGGGGATAAATGTCAAGAATAATTCTTGTTTCTTTAGTCCTGTTTTCCTTTTTAAATCTTTTTCCTCAGGATACAGTTCCCGAAGAGGCGGCTGTTGAGCCATCTGAGGAGTCTTCCGGGGATTCTGCGCAAGCTGAAGAACCCGCACCTGCTGAAGAACCGGCGCCTGCTGAAGAGGTGAGCCCTGCTGAAGAACCCGCACCTGCTGAAGAGGAAAACGCTGAAAAAATAACACCCGAGCTTGTTGACAGTCCGGCTGTTGAGGAAAAGAGCACCCCTGCGATGAAAGTCACAGACGGTAAGCCGGCAAAATATTTCGAACTTTACGGATATTTTTCGTTTGCGAACAAGTTTACATACAACATGGCGCTTAACGGCAACAACCCGTATCTTATGAGTAAGAGCACTATCAGAGACACAACCTATAATGATAGCACCGATCAGTATGAATTGAAGGATCCTTCAAGAGAGGATATTTTAAGCTGGGCATGGATGAAGCTCCATCTTGAGCCGGTTATAAATGTTGCAGAGACACTTGAAATTCATACAAAAATGTCGATTTTCGGAAACACAGCTCTGGGTGCAGACAATTTTGAAGCCGACACCAAAGGCAACGGACTTTTAAGAGATGCGCAGCTGAGCACTTCAGCGGACATAGTTTTTGAAGGGCTTTGGGGAACAGTTGATACTCCGATCGGTGAGCTTAAGGCGGGTCGTATGCCTTTCCACTGGGGTCTGGGTATACTTTACAATGACGGGAACAGAATTAACCACCAGTCGACAGGGAACTATCTTGACAGGATCCAGCTCACCATTCCGGTAGCGGGATTCAAAATAATTCCCGCTTTCGATATTGCATCAACGGGACTTCTTGACAAATATCAGGATTATTTCATTGATTCATCACAGAAAGACGACGGATACAATGTCAGTGCAATGTTCACAATGAGCGAAGATGACCCGGCACTTCTTGAAAACAAGCTTCTGAATGAGCAGACAGTTGTCGAATTCGGTGCAATGGTCATGTTCTCATGGAAGAACAAGGGTTCCGGTGAATGGAAAGCAGATACCGGAACTGTGGAACCTTTAAACGACAGATATTCCGATAGTGACAAATCTTATGCATTCACAAAACAGGATGCAAAACTCTGGAAAATTGACGGCTGGTTTAATCTTCACCACCGGAATTTTTCTTTCAAGACGGAACTCGCATTCCTTACCGGAAGTATCGGAAAGATGCTCCTTGATGACGGAACCGAAAAGGATGTTAAAGCGGAAATGGTCGGTGTAGCGATTGAGATGGAATATAGGGCGGTGCCGAAAAAGTTCCATCTGTCACTTCTCACAGGTCTTGCTTCTCCTGATGATGCTGAAAATGTGCAGGCAGATTCATGGAGCACTCCGGGAAGATCGGTCAACAGCAGTTCTGTAAATACTGATGCCAAAGTTCAGAACTACAGATTCAACAAGGATTATGATTTTAATTCAACACTCTGGAACCAGTTCATCGGAAGATTCACTGCGGGATACTATGCAAGTCTTTACGGTACATACTACATTCTTGATGAATTGAAGGTTGACCTCGGTGCTACTTATTCGATGGCTCTGAAGGAAGAGAATTCATTCGGTGGAAAAGGTCTTCCAAGTGCGATAGAGCCATTCGTTTCAATTGATTATGCGAATAAAAGCGGTCTTAGAGGCGGAGTCAGGTATCAGCTCGGAGTTCCTTTCAGCGGTCTTGAAGTGGAAGATTCTGAAGGTGAAGTTGTTGACGCAGGGCTTTTTCATTATCTTAATGTATATCTGGGCATAGTTTTCTAATTTTTTATAAATTATAATTTTCAGGAGCGGATCATGTTCAAATCTTTTGATGAAATTATTTCAGAAGTTAAGAAAAATCAGAAAAAACAGAAAGTTGCAGTTGTGGGAGCAGACAAGGATATTGCAATAGAAGCGGCGGCAGACATAGTTGCGGAAAATCTTGGAGAGCCGGTGCTTTTCGGCCCGAAAGAAAAAATAGAAAAACTCTGGAAGGGGACAGTTCTTGAAAACAAAGTCGAGGTGGTTGACTGTTTTGATGCTGAAATGTGCTGTACCCGTGCAGTTGATTATGCAGTTGAAGGTAAAGTCCATCTCATTTTGAAAGGAACTGTTGAGACCGCCATGCTCATGAAGGCCATTTTCAGAAAAGAGAACGGTTTGAAAGATTCTCCTGTTGTGAGCGATGTTCTTGTGTTCGAAGATCCGCTCGGAGCTGAAAATAAGCGGCTCATCGGTCTAACTGACGGCGGACTTATTCCTCTTCCTGATCTTGAAACAAAGATCGAGATGACAAGAAGCGCAGTGAAAGTCTTCCACAAGCTCGGGTTTGAAAAACCGAAAGTTGCCTATATTTCAGCAGTTGAAAAAGTGAGTCCGAAAATTCAGTCAACTGTTGATGCCGCTGAGATACAGAAAAGAAAGGCGGCTGGAGAGCTTGAAGATATAAATGCTTATCTTGAAGGTCCTTATGCGATTGACAATGTTATTTCTGAATATGCCGCAAAAGTTAAAGGAATTGAATCAGTTATGGCAGGAAGTGCCGACATTCTCGTTATGCCTAACATCGAATCGGGCAATGTTCTCGGCAAGATCGCAAACTACTGGGGAAATGCAGCTAACGGTCATGTGATCACAGATGCAAAAGTTCCTGTTCTCATTACTTCAAGAGCCGATGATGCAAAAACAAAACTCAATTCAGTTGCACTTGGAATACTCGTAAGTTTTTAATATGATTCATAAAAAAGAAATCAAATATCCAGTCACGATAGATCTTAAAGTTATAATGACAAGTGAATCAGGTGATGAAAAAAACATGTCTGACCTGAATAAAATTCTAAGTAAATTTGATGTTCCGCTGAAAAAAGAGTGGATCGTCTCAAAAAGTAACGCCGGAAACTATATGTGCTACACCGGGAAAGTCTATATCGCCTCAAAAGATGTAATGTATCTGCTTTTTGAAGAACTGAAGAAACATCAATCCGTGAAGTTTGCTATTTGAGCGAGGTTACTCGCCGTCAGGGGTGTTTGCGCATCTGATGGGTTCTTTGACGGTGCAGTAATCTGTCATGGGAACATTTGCGATTCTTGCGTCAACCCAGTCAAACTGTTCTTCAAGTGACCATGCCCAGCCGTCAACATGTCCTGCGCCCTGACACATTTTATAATTGATCTGATATCCCTGCTCGCAGAGTTTCTGGAAAGATGCAGTTTCAATGCCGGGATCTACGAGGTCATCAAGTTCGCCAAGCACCATGAGTGCCGGAATGTCATCAATTCTTGGAAGGGGTGATGTCGGCAGAGTGTTAACTTCAACGAAACAGTCCCACGGCGGCATATTGACAAGGAATGGCTCAACGGCGGCTTCTGCAAGTATTTCAGTTGAATAAAGATCATCAAGAGAATCCATTCCGTCAACTGAGTCGCCCATGTCACATCCGGGATCAACTGCCGCAACAGGGAAGTCCACATCAAAAGGGGATACGAAAACTTCGGAAAGATTTGTGTGATCTCCAGTGTACCATGAATTTGAGGTCAAAAGGAAAAGAGCGGTATTTCCGCTTGCTTTCACAAAATTCTGCAGCGCTTGCTGAGCATGTGTCGCAAGGTCCGTCGGCGGAATTCCCCATGATGCACCTTTTATAACAAGTTCAGGAGCGTAATATGGCTGATATCTTGTTGTAAATGCCGCAGCGTGTCCACCCTGAGAGCCGCCGATTATCGCATTGTCACCGGGTATTGCCTTCGCATTGATAAGCGAAAGGAGGTTCCTTGCCGCTCTCATCATGTCAAGAACCGAAATGGCAGTCGGTTCAGCGATCAGATAAGGATGAATTTCTGTTGATGCTTCTCCCATACTTTTAAGCCCGATATAGTCAGGAGCAATGATTATGTATCCGAAAGATGCAAGAAGAACGCCGGTTCCGGTTGCTTCACCTTCGGCAGTTTCATCAGTTGACGGGGCACATGCATCAGCGAAACCGGGTGCAGTTCCGTGAAGAATGCTCACAACTGGAAAAGTTTCCGTGTTGTCTTTAAGGTCGGGAAATGCAACGATTCCTGTGGCGTCAACAAGTTTTCCTTTGTCCTGAGTCTGATATCTTATTTTGAATATCCTGACATCATGTTTCGGTCGTCTGACAATATTTCTGCTTTTAACTTCGTCATTTGTTTCCATCAATGTTATCAGTGCAGTCTTTTTTCTTGCGGCAATTCCTTCAAGGTCGGTCAGGAGTTCTTTGCTTTCAAGAATAAATCCAAGTCCTGTCCCCATTTGAAGATCTTCCTGTTTAAGCCAGGTATACTCATTAATTCCGCAAAGTGCAGGGGCGACTCTCGGATCATAAGGGACAAAAGTATCTTCATCGGCTTCTTCGTCAATTTCTTCGTCAATAATTGTTTCATCAACTGTTTCATCCGACTCCGTTAAAACTTCGTCGGACAAGTCCTTGTCGACAGATTCATCAACTGCTTCGTCAGCAGTTTCATCAGGTACAATAGTCTGATCTGCATCATTTGAATTTGTGTTGTCTTCATCGGTGACATCAGTTTTCTTGTCACCTGAACAGGAAACAAAAGATAAAACAATAAAAACAGAAAAACACACTTTTACGATTTTTTCAAAACTTACCATTTCTTAACCCTCACTTAACTTTAATACTCGACACACGAGTCGCAATTATCCATAAAATGACTTTTTCGTCAAGGCGATATTGTTGAATAACATACAAATTTCGGTAATATGGGCTTTATGAAAGCTTTTCTTGAGCCATATTACGGCGGAAGCCACAAAAGTTTCGCCGATTCAGTTATTAAAAGATTCCCTGATGAATTCATGCTTTTCACGCTTCCTCCAAGACACTGGAAATGGAGGATGCACGGTTCTGCGGTAACATTTGCTGAACAAGTTATTGCAACAGCCATAGAGTTTTCAGAGATATTTGTGACATCACTGACAGATCTGGCCCTTTTGAAATCACTTCTTGGTTCAAGACTGCCAAAATGCCGATACACGATCTATTTTCACGAAAACCAGCTTTCATATCCCTGGTCAGATATTGATAAAGGTCCCGAAGAAAGAAAAGACATGCACTACGGGTTTTTAAACTTCACTTCAGCACTTACTGCCGATAGGGTTGTGTTTAACTCTGAGTTTAATAAAGACAGTTTTTTCAATAACTTAGCTCCTTTTTTAAGGTCATTTCCCGATTGCCGGCTTGATAAAAGAATAGATGAAATATTAAAAAAATCTGAAGTGATCTATCCCGGAATTGAACCGGTTCCTGAATTTGAACGGATTGGAAATGAAGTGGCTGTGATACTCTGGAATCACCGCTGGGAATATGACAAAAACCCCGATGAATTTTTTCTGGCTCTTTTTAAATTAAAGGAAAAAGGAATTGAGTTTAAACTTGCAGTTGCCGGAGAAGAAAAAGTGCGAGCTCCTGAAATATTCGGTGTTGCAAAAGAGAAACTTAAAAATGAAATAATATCGTTCGGTTATCTTGAGAACAGAGAACAATACATCAAACTTCTGAAAAAAAGTGACATCATCCCAGTCACATCAAACCACGAGTTTTTCGGAATAAGTGTCCTCGAAGCCGCATCAGCAGGAGTCATACCTCTTCTTCCCAAACGGCTCAGCTATCCTGAACTTTTCCCGTTGTCTGAATTTGAATACCTGTATTATGAAAATGGACAACTTGCCGAATACATTGAAAAAACAATTCTTAATACAAACAGATTCGACAGAAAAGAAATCAAAAAAAGAGCCGACAGTTTCAATAACTCACAGTCGTTATCAGCTTTCCTAAGATCCTGAAGCGTTCACAAACATCAGAAATCATTATGTTTAAATTAGGACATATAAGTTTGAATACATTGTGGATCAAAAATAATTTGACATGAAACTTAGTCGCTGTTAGCATAAGCCGTGTTGTTAATTTAAAAAAAATGAAGAAAGTGATGAAAACCTTTGGTTTAAACGCAATTCTGGCACAGTTATTGCTCATTCATTCATTCATTCATTCATTCATTCATTCATTCATTCATTCATCACTCTTTCTTACAAAAATTCCGTTCTGGAGTCCCTCCTTAAAAATTAGTCGGGGAAACTTGTTCTTTAAAATTTAAGGGTTTAATATTTAACGAAATTTTTGGAGATAAAAATGAAAAAGATATTGGTTTTGTTGATGTTTCTAATTGTTGCATTGCCGTTGTTTGCTGTTAATGATGATCCGAACAGCGGTTGTCAGGGTGTTCATAATTTAGATAATCTTTTTGTAGAAGTTTATTGGAAAGAAGGTTCAACTTGGTACAAAATTCCTGACAGTGAAATGGACTCAATATATCCATGGAGATGCATGCTCAATAACAGTTGCGGCGGAAATATTCCATGGGGAGAATCATACACTTGTTACATTAACGGACATTCGAATAATAAAGTAACAGTAAATGCTTCATCGGTGCCGTGTAGAACTGAAAATCAATATGCCCGCTCTTGCTGGGTGTGGAGAGATTTGAACTGGGGAACATCTTACAATATTTACAGAATTGATATTGACAGCCATTATAATTGGTCTGAACCATGGTGGGGTTATTATGATTTCGATTATTCTCTTTGGGCTTATGCTTGGAATGATATGATTTGGACGGTTACTACAACTGGCTATCCTTTCCCGATCACATCTTATTTATCTGAATCAAGAACCGACATAAGAAACGGCGATGACAGTTTGGTAACAACCGATCCGAACTGGACTGTTCACTTGAAACATAAAAAAGTGGAAATAAGAAAAAGGTATACTGTTGGTGGACAGTGGGTTTATATTTGGGAAAGTACCGCATCACAGTCTAATTTTAGAAGATTCCAGATCGGATTAACAAAAGGAACCGGAGCAAATAAATCAAGTGCAATGGAAAGTGTTGATGTTAAGGATAGTGTTAATGATGAATATGATTTTATTGAATCAATTGATTTAAAACTGGCTCAGAAATTGCCAGTTTATTCAATGGAAGAAATTTTAAAGAATATTTTATCAACCACAACAGAAGAAGAGGATTATTCAACATCAACTGTTATAAGAGAGTATTCAGACGGTCGTTTGGCTGCTTTTGAGATTGAGAAAATTGACGAGAAGATTAAAAACGAGTTGAACTTTATTCTCGAAGGAAAAACAATTGTAGCAGTCAACGGATTCAGAGTTGATGAATTTAAAAATGTTGAGGAACTTCTTAAATATTTGTTAAAAGAAGATGTTAGATCTGTGACTTTTCTTGATGGGAAGATGATGCTTTACGAAATGGTTGAAGAATAATTTTTTGAGGGAGGGAGTGATTTCACTTCCTCCCATATCTGGAGGAATTTATGAAAAAGCTCCTGTTTCTGTTTTTTATAAGTGTTTTCGTTTTTGCATGTGAAAAGAAAGAAAGATTTCTGGATAATGATGTTTCAGATGCTGATCAGTCTGAAGAGCAGAAAGATATTGATGAAATTCCAGATGAAGATGTTGAAGAGAATTGGCATATTGCACCTGTTGTAAAATGCGAAAAAGATTCTGATTGCCCTGAGCCTGATAAGGAGTTCTGTGATCCTTATGGCGAATGTCAATGCAGAAGAAGCGATGATTATGTTATCAGATACAAAGGCAAGTGCATTCACGGACTCGAAGGGAACAAATTATTTTGCAATGGTAATTCACATTCATTCAGTTTGAAACACAGTGTTCCAAGAAAAGGGGGAATTGCATATACAGAAAAGATTGAAGATGTTAATTGCCTGTGTTATACGGGATTTTATGGAAACAACTGTGAAAGAAAACACGAAAATTATCCTGATAAATTTCCAGTAGGTGATGAATATTTTCTTCCTGAACCGAATTGCAAAAACGATGAGGCATGTGGAGAGGGCATGAAATGCAGTGAAACGGGTTTTTGTTATTGTGATAAGGAAGTTCATTTTACTGACCCGGTGCTGAAAAATGCTGTTGTTGCAGCTGTCGGAAAAACGAACTATACAGGACTTGATTTGATAAATGTAAAAAAACTGACCTTGGAACATGCACAGAATTTAAATAACATGGAATGTTTGCCAAATCTAAGAGCCCTTATAATGCTTAATCCTAATGCAAGTGTAAAAATAGAAGATATTGCTCAATTTAAAAACCTTCAGTATTTGATAATGAAAGATTATGAATTTGCAGTTTTTGATTTTTCTCCGCTTTTGAAATTAGAAAAGCTACTTTTACTGGGACTTGATTTAGACAAAGACAACTATAAGTTTTTGGAAAAAATGGATTCCGAAAACCATCTTGAAGCCATCTGGTTTGATTTTGAAAAAGGAGATTATCCTGAAAGCTTTGAGTTTATTAAAAAATTTAAAAGAATAAGAAGTGCTAAACTTTATTGTGGTCAAAGTGCAAATCTCAGTGATAATTGTTTATTTGATATTTTCAATCTTTCTGAGAGTCAGGATCTGCAATATCTTGTGTTGTATCCTGGAAGATGCGAAATCAAAAACATTATTGAATTAGAAAAAAACAAAGAACTTCGGGAATTAATGGTTGGAAATGTCACAACAGATTTAAATCCGACAAGACATTTAAATCTTTCTGATTTTCCTGTGTTGCCAAATCTGACAACACTTTGGATTGACAGCGTGGTCTTTGATGAGCGACTTATCGATCATTTTCCTGAACTTACAAATCTGCATTTATTCGGTTACGGAATTGACATTAAGAATCTAGATTTTTTGTCAGGAATAAAAAACATGAGATTGTTATATGTGTCTGAAAACTATACCGATCTTGTTCCATTCAATGAAAAAAGATATGAGCCGATTGGAAAAATGACAAATCTGATAGAGCTTGATATAAGAAATTACAGTAGTCGTAATTATTCGTGGGTTGCAGGATTGAAGCATGTTGTTTTGTTCGGTTTAAGTGATGAAAATAGATATGAAGAAAATGTTCAGGATTATAATGAAAACGGTTCAGACGGCACAGATTATTATTTAAACCTTTTATATCTTTCCACATATATTGATAACACATATCATATTGATAATGTTAAAGGATTTAAAGAAAATTGCGATAAGAACGGAGCGTTCTGCAATAGCTCATTCTGGGATAAATATATGAATGAGAATGATTATTTTCCCCCTTCAATAAACATTTGTCAGAATCCTGTCAAAACTGAAGACAAAGACCTTCAGTATCTTTTGGAAAAAGGAGTTGGATTTATAATTGGAAAAGACAGTCAGAGCTGTGAAGTGCTTTCACCTGAAAGAGCGAATAAATATTTATTTTTTAACAGAAAACAAAAACTGGATTTCAGAATGGATATAACCGACAACTCAGGAATAAAATGGATTTCAAAATAGAAAACATTGAAAAGCATTAATATTTTCAATAACTCACAGTCGTTATCAGCTTTCCTAATATCCTGAAGCGTGCGCGGAATAGTTAAATAAAAGTGGCTTTATTTTTTATTATCAGGTATATAATTAAGAATTGCTTGTTAATTATATCTAAAATATGAAAGAGTGTGCGGGTGAGTAGAAAGATCAATGTGAAAGAGACGGCAATAACAGTAATATCGGTTTTTGAAAAAGACTATATTTCCCTGACTGATATGGCAAATGCCAAAGAAAGTTTAAGCCGGGCGGCTGATATTATCAAAAACTGGATAAGAAACAGATATACACTGGAATTCCTGGGAACATGGGAGCTGATTAATAATCCAGGTTTTAAAGTGGTCGAATTTGACCACTTTAAAACTCAGGCAGGGTTGCCCAGTTTTGTTTTAAGTGTTTCGGAATGGATTGACAAAACCAATGCAATCGGAATTGTTGTAAGAAAAGGGAAATATGGAGGAACCTATGCTCATAAAGATATTGCTTTTGAATTTGGATCAGCAATCAGTGCGGCTTTTAAATTATACTTAATTACTGAATTTCAGCGTCTTAAAGAAGAGGAGCAGAAACAGCTCGGCTGGTCGGCAAAAAGAGAACTTGCAAAGATTAATTACCATATTCACACAGATGCAATAAAAAAGAATCTGATTCCCAAAGAACTCACATCTTCTCAAATTTCAGTTGTTTATGCGACGGAAGCTGATGTGCTTAATGTTGCTCTTTTCGGAATGACGGCAAAACAATGGAAAGAGGCCAACCCTGAGCTAATCGGGAATATGAGGGATCATGCCTTGATAAATGAGTTGATATGCCTTTCAAATCTTGAAAACCTGAACGCTTTATTCATTGCGGAAGGAATGTCGCAGACAGAAAGACTGATTAAATTAAATAAGATCGCAATTGATCAGATGATCATTCTTCTGGAAGCCGAAAACAGGAAGCTGTTGAAATAATTCAATAAATATCTCAGAGTTTCAATAACTCACAGTCGTTATCAGCTTTCCTAAGATCCTGAAGCGTTCACAAACATCAGAAATCATTATGTTTAA
>Ga0116174_10004441_pt1 | contig 11095 bp, 11 predicted proteins | sample AD_UKC087_MetaG_FD_89801 | JGI IMG/M metagenome (GOLD analysis project Ga0116174, IMG submission 89801) | Active sludge microbial communities of municipal wastewater-treating anaerobic digesters from USA - AD_UKC087_MetaG | ecosystem: Engineered > Bioreactor > Anaerobic > Digestate | place: USA...
CCACCTCGGCACCCTTTTCGTAGATGGTGACGGTGTAGAAGTTGTTGATCTCGATGTAGCTGTCGGGCCGCACCGGGTGGGCCATGGGGCCGGCGTCTTCGGGGAACTGCGCCGTGCGCAGCACGCGCACATCTTCGATGCGCTTGACGGCGCGGGCCGAGGGGCTGCCAGCCAGGTCCTGGCTGAACTCCTGGTCGCGAAAGACCGTGAGGCCTTCCTTGAGCGAGAGCTGGAACCAGTCACGGCAGGTCACGCGGTTGCCCGTCCAGTTGTGGAAATATTCGTGGCCCACCACGCTTTCGATGTTGCCGAAGTCGGTATCGGTGGCAGTGGCTTCGCTGGCCAGAACGTACTTCGTGTTGAAGATATTCAGGCCCTTGTTCTCCATGGCGCCCATGTTGAAGTCGCTGGTGGCGACGATCATGAAACGCTCCAGATCCAGCGGCAGGCCAAAGCGGGCTTCGTCCCAGGCCACGCTGTGCATCAGCGAGTTCATGGCGTGCTCGGTCTTGCCCAGGTCGCCGGGGCGCACATATACCTGCAGCAGGTGGTCGGTGCCCGAGCGGCTCTTGATGCGCTGCTCGCGCGCCACCAGCTTGCCTGCCACCAGGGCGAACAGGTAGCAGGGTTTCTTGTGCGGATCGACCCACTTGGCAAAGTGGCGGCCATCTTCGAGCGCGCCGCTGTCCACCAGGTTGCCGTTACTCAGCAGCACCGGGTACAGCGCCTTGTCGGCGCGCAGCGTGACGGTGTAGCTGGCCATCACGTCCGGACGGTCCAGGAAGTAGGTGATGCGGCGAAAGCCCTGAGCCTCGCATTGCGTGAAGAACGTGCCCTGGCTCACATACAGGCCCATGAGCTGCGTGTTCTTGGTGGGCGCGCAGGTGGTGAAGATTTCCAGATCGAAGGGCTCGGTGCCTTCGGGCAGGTTCTCCAGCACCAGCTGGTTGCCATCCATCTTGAACGAGGTGCCGCCGCCGTTGACCATAACGCGCGCCAGGTTCAGCTCTTCGCCGTCCAGGCGCAGCGGCTGTGCTGCCACCGCGGGATTGCGGCGCAGGCGCATCTTGTTGAGCACCCGTGTCTTGGCGGGGTCCAGGTCGAACGTCAGGTCGACGGTGTCGATCGACCAGGCCGGTGCCTGGTAATCGGCGCGGTGAATGGCGGGCGCCTGGCCCTGGCCGTCACGCATTAGCAACATGGGTTTTCCTTAAACGCCCTGCTTGAGGGAGGCTTCGATGAATGCATCCAGATCGCCGTCGAGCACCTTCTGGGTGGCCGAGATTTCGACGCCGGTGCGCAGGTCCTTGATGCGGCTGTTGTCCAGCACATAGCTGCGGATCTGGTGACCCCAGCCCACATCGGTCTTGGTGTCTTCGAGCTTTTGCTGCTCTTCCTGGCGCTTGCGCATTTCGTGGTCGTACAGGCGCGAACGCAGGCGCTGCCAGGCGATGTCGCGGTTGCCGTGCTGGCTGCGGCCGTCCTGGCACTGCACCACGATGCCCGTGGGGATGTGCGTCAGGCGCACGGCCGAGTCGGTCTTGTTGATGTGCTGGCCGCCCGCGCCCGAGGCGCGGTAGGTGTCGGTGCGCACATCGGCCGGGTTGATGTCGATCTGGATCGAGTCATCAATCTCGGGGTAGACGAACAGGCTGGCAAAGCTGGTGTGGCGGCCGCCCGAGCTGTCGAATGGACTCTTGCGCACCAGGCGGTGCACGCCGGTTTCGGTGCGCAGCAGGCCATAGGCGTATTCGCCCTCGATCTTGATCGTGGCGCTCTTGAGCCCTGCGACATCGCCCGGCGTTTCTTCTTCGACCGTGGTCTTGAAGCCCTTGCGCTCGGCGTACTTGAGGTACTGGCGCAGCAGCATGCTGGCCCAGTCGCAGGCCTCGGTGCCACCGGCGCCAGCCTGGATGTCGACAAAGCAGTTGAGCGGATCGGCCTCGTTGCTGAACATGCGCCGGAATTCGAGCTGTTCGATCTCGGGCTTGAGCTTGGCGGTTTCGGCTTCGATGGTGAGCAGCCCGGCTTCGTCGCCTTCTTCCTTGCTCATCTCGAACAGCTCGGCGTTGTCGGCCAGCTCATGCGTGAGCTTGTCGAGCGTGAGCACCACGCCGTCGAGCGATTTCTTTTCTTTGCCCAGTTCCTGGGCCTTCTTCGGATCGTTCCAGACCGCAGGGTCTTCGAGCGATGCGTTGACGGTTCTCAGACGTTCGAATTTGGCATCGAAGTCAAAGATACCTCCGTAACTCTTGCGTGCGCACGGACAGGTCGGAGAGGGTGTTGCCAATGAGGTTGATACGTTCTGCGTCCATGGTCTTGTCCTGGGTGTCTGGTGGAATAACCCGTGATTTTCTCATGGGACCCGCTCCCCGGCGCCCAAGGCCCTGCGGCCGGCCCGGTGCGTGCCGCAGCTGCCGGGATTCCGCTCGAGAAATATCAAAATTAATAGCGGTATGTCATTGATTTACATGGGCTGTTGGCCTTTTTACTCCAAGTCGCCCAGGAACTGCTCGATCAATGCCGCCACGGCCTGCGGCTGGTCGTGGTGCAGCATGTGGCCGGCGTCCTGCACCACGGCCACGCGGCAATTGCGCACATGCGTCAGGCGCTGGTGGTATTCGTCCAGGCTGTATTGGCCCTTCGACCACCGACCCAGGCTGTCATCGCTGGCTTCCACAGCCAGCGTGGGCGCGCTGATGGCTTCGTACAGGGCCAGCACTTCGTCCAGGCGAAACAGCTGCGCGCTGGTGACCTTGTGCGCCGGGTCGCCCAGAATGGCCCATTGCCCGCTGGCGTCGGGCGCGGCCCAGTGCTGGGCCAGCCAGTCGGCCTTGTCCTGCGACAGGCGCGGGTTGGTTTTCATGAGGCGCTGCGCCACGCCGGCTGCGCTGTCATAGGACTTGAGCGCCATGCCGCCCTGCGGCAGCTGCTTCATTTCGTCCAGCCACTGCGCATAGCGCCCTGGTGCCTGGCTGGGCCGCGTGGCCGGCAGGCCGAAGCCTTCGAGGTTGACCAGGCGCCGCACGCGGGCGGGCCGCACGCCCGCATACAGCATGGCCACGTTACCGCCCATGCTGTGTCCCACCAGATCGATGGGCTGATCGCCCACCAGCTGGTCGAGCAGCTGGTCGAGATCGGCCAGATAGTCGGCAAACACATAGTGATCGCAGGGCGAGGGCAGGCGGCTTTGGCCAAAGCCCCGCCAGTCAGGCGCAATGATCTGGCGGCCCGCCGCAAAGGCCTCGGAGAACGCGTCCACGACGAACTGGTAGGAGGCGCCCACATCCATCCAGCCATGCAGCAGCACCAGCGGGGTGCTGCCGGGCCGGGCCTCGCCCCACAGATGCAGGTGGTAGCGCAGGGTGCGCAAGGGGATGAAGTGGCTGCGGCTGGTGTGGAGTGCTGGGTACATGGCGCCATTATTGGGGGCGCTGGCCTTGGTGGCTGTCAACCACAGGACTGCCCAATGCTGGCCGATGCTGCCGGCCCGCGGCGGGCAAAAAATTCCCTGCTGGCGCACTGAGCGATCCATGGCCGGCAAGCGGCCAGGCAACAGCAGCTCTTACACTGCGGCACATCATTTTTGGAGCCTGCATGAAAACCATCCAGCTCGGTCAGAGCGACCTGCACGTCACCCCCATCTGCCTGGGCACCATGACCTTTGGCGAGCAGGTGAGCGAAGACGACGCCCATGCCATCCTGACCCGTTCTCTCGATCGCGGCGTGAACTTCATCGACACGGCCGAGATGTATGCCGTGCCGGCCCGGGCGCCCACCTTTGGCGCCACCGAAACCATCATCGGCAACTGGTTTGCCCGCAACCCCGGGGCGCGCCTGAAGCTGGTGCTGGCCAGCAAGGTGGCCGGGCCTTCGCGCGGCATGCCGTGGATTCGCGAAGGCTTGGGGCTGACGGCCGCCGACATCGTGGCCTCATGCGAGGGTAGCCTGCGCCGCCTGCAGACCGACGTGATCGACCTTTACCAGATCCACTGGCCCGAGCGCCATGTGCCGGCCTTCGGCATCAAGTACTACGACCCGGCCAGGGAAACATCGCAGACGCCGATCCACGAGCAACTGGAGACGCTGGCCGGGCTGGTCAAGGCTGGCAAGGTGCGCCATGTCGGCCTGTCGAACGAGACGCCCTATGGCGTGCACGAGTTCGTGCGCCTGGCGGAGCAGCATGGCCTGCCGCGCGTGGCCACGGTGCAGAACCCCTACTGCCTGATCAACCGCAGCTACGACAACGCGCTCGACGAAACCTGCCACCGCCTCCATGTGTCGCTGCTGGCCTATTCGCCGCTGGGGTTTGGCCTGCTCACGGGCAAATACGACGCCAGCGGCATCGAGGGGCCCGATGTGCCCCAGGGCGCCCGCATTGCCAGCTATGCATCGGTGCGCAAGCAGCGCTGGGGCCGGCCCGAGGCGCTGGCCGCCGCGCGCCGCTACAACCAGCTCGCGCGCGAGCATGGCCTCACGCCCACGCAGCTGGCACTGGCCTTTTGCTACACCAACTGGCGCGTGGCCAGCACCATCATCGGCGTGACCTCGCTGGCCCAGCTCGATGAAGACCTGGCGGCCTGGGACACCCCGCTGTCGCCCGAGCTGCTGGCGGCCATCGACCAGATTCGCTGGCAGGTCGGTGATCCTGCTATTTGAGATGAAATCAGTCTGTAGCGCTTTATGTTAAAGCGCTATTAGCTATTATTTTTGAAGCAACCATGGCCAAGAAAGACAGCAAGGGCGTGCATGTGAGCGAGACCCCCGCCACCCAGCTGCTCAAGGCGCACCAGGTGGATTTCACCGAGCATCCCTACGACTATGTGGAGCATGGCGGCACGGCCGAATCAGCGCGCCAGCTCGGCCTCGATGAGCATCAGGTCGTCAAGACCCTGGTGATGCAGGACCAGGACGCCAGGCCGCTCATCGTGCTCATGCACGGCGACTGCAAGGTCTCCACCAAGAACCTGGCGCGGCAGATCGGTGCCAAGTCGGTCGAGCCTTGCAAGCCCGAGGTGGCCCACCGGCACAGCGGCTATTTGGTAGGCGGCACTTCGCCGTTTGGCACGCGCAAGGCCCTGCCGGTGTACATCGAGGCGTCGGTGCTGGAGTTGCCACGCATTGCCATCAATGGCGGGCGGCGCGGTTTTCTGGTGCAGATCGACCCGCAGGTGTGCGTTCAGTTGCTGGGCGCCCAACCGGTGCATTGCGCGCTGGCAGAATAGGCCGCCCCGGCGCACCTGCGCCGCGATCTCGTTACCCCAAGGAGCCGATTTGAACGCCGTGTACCCCGTCCTTGCCACTGTGGCCGCCTATTTGCTGGGCTCTCTGTCGTTTGCGGTCATCGTGACGCGCCTGATGGGGCTCAACGACCCGCGCACCTACGGCAGCAAGAACCCCGGCGCTACCAACGTGCTGCGCTCCGGCAGCAAGGCCGCCGCCATCGTCACGCTGCTGCTCGATGCGGTGAAGGGATGGCTGCCCGTGGTGCTGGTGCGCTGGTTTGGCAAGCCCTATGGCCTGGAAGACGGCACCATCGCGCTGGTGGGGTTGGCGGCCTTTCTGGGGCATCTGTGGCCCGTTTTCTTTCGCTTCGAGGGTGGCAAAGGCGTGGCTACCGCTTTGGGGGTGCTGCTGGGCATCAGCGGCTGGCTGGGGCTGGCAGCGGCGCTCACCTGGCTGATCGTGGCTTTTTTCTTTCGCTATTCGTCGCTGGCCTCGCTGGCGGCTGCGGTGTTTGCGCCCGTGTATTACCTGCTGGTCAGCGGCGTGGCCTGGTATGCCGAAACCAGCATTGCTGTGGCCATTGCCACCATGGCCATGCTGCTGGCCTGGCGCCACAAGGACAATATCCGGCGCCTGATCGAAGGCAAGGAGTCGCGCCTGGGCCGCGCCAAAGCGGCCCCTGCACCTCCACGCAAGCATTGAGAACGTGAACCGGTGCCAGGACAGGGTCAGCGTCCTGGCGTGTTTTGCGCGGCTGGTGCGTTCACAGGCCCTGGGGCGCTGCCTTGGTCTTGAGCAGGGGAGGGTGCATCATGAGCAGCCGCATCAGGCCCGGGGTGTGCGGCGCCGCCGCGTACGCCCCCAGCCGCACCATGGTGCGGTGGTTGAGTTCCACCGCCACGTCGCCGCGTGCCAGGGCGGATTGGATATGCGGCCTGCCTGGGGCAATCTGGTAGATGTCTGGCCGCGCGTGGTGCGCCCCTGCGCGATCCAGCAGGCTGGCCACGAAGGGCTGGTTGGCTTTTTCGCCGCGGCGCAACACGATGGCGGTGTCGCCATTGTCCAGGTGCACATAGGTGCCTGGCGGGCATAGCCCTACCGAGCGCACCAGCGTGTAGCCCACCTCGTCGTGCGGTTCGACGTCCTGGCCCACGATGGCGCGCACGGATTCGGTGGCGCTGCGGCCGGCGCGCGATGTGCGGGGGCTGAACATCGCGGCATAGCGGTCTATGGTGCCCAGAATGCGGGTCAACCGGTTCTTGGGCGAGTGGCTGGCCAGCGGCACGCGGTGGGAAATGGTGGCATGGTGCTGGCCTACCACATCCAGCCACAGGATGTCGCTGATGAACAGGCGTTCGAGCAAGGCCTGGCTTTCCTGGGGATGGCTGGCAATCGCATCCCGCTGCACAGCGCTGGGGCGCTCGCGCTGCTCGGCCAGCACGTCCTGCAACTGTGTCATGCCGATGTTCATGGTGAGGGCGGCGCGCACCAGGCTGTCGCGCTCCTGGGGGGGCAGTTGCAACTCGCGCGCCATGATGTGGCACAGGGTGGCGCACACCAGCGCGTGCGATGTGCTGTAGCCCACCGTGGAGGTGGAGGCCAGCTGGAACATCAGATACAGCGCGGCATCCACATCATGGGCCACCAGGTCTTGCATCCAGCGGTCAATCTGGCGCACCTTGGCCGGAAAATCCTGCACCCGCAGTGGCGCCCCCAGCACGATGGACAGCGTCGACTCCAGGTCGGACCACAGGCCTAGCAGGTCTTCGTATTCGTCGCCATCGTGGCGCCGATCACCGGGGGTGAGTGAGGAAGGCATGGGCGGCGGATCAGTGGCGCTTTTCCAGCACCATCTGGTCGTTGGTGCGGGTCATCTGAAACTCGGTCAGAAAGCTGTTGCCCAGCAGCACGAAGGGCATGGCCTGGGGTGTGACAACGGCCTCGATGCCGAACACCTCGACATCACCGATGCGCACCGAATCGAGCTTCATGCGCCAGCCCTGGGCGACGCCGTTGGCGGTGTTCATGCGTACGGGCTGACCGCCCTGGTAATTGAGGCCCATGCGGTCCGCATCCGGGCGGCCAATGGCGACGGTGGAGGCGCCCGTGTCCACCATGAACTGCATGATGCGGCCGTTGATGGTGCCGCTGTTGACGAAATGCCCTCGGCTGTCGGCGATCAGGACCACGCGCCTGCCGCCGCTCTTGCTGCCCACGCTCACCGGGGCTTCGCCCAGGTGCAGGGTGCGCCGGCTGCCGGCGACTTCCACCACCGCCTCGTCCTTGCCGACGCTGAGCACCTTCACACCCTGGTGGGATTCGCCCACCGCAACCCCTCGGGGCGCACTGCTGTTCACGATCAGCAAGGCCTTGGCCCCCAGAATGCCTCCCAGGGCCACCGTTTGTGCGTGCGCGGACAGGGGCGCCAGCCACAGGGTGGCCAGGAACGCAAGGGTGGAGCGGGCAAGCGGCTTTGTCATGGTGAAAAGCGGGTGTCCGAAGCGGCGGTGCAGGGCGCAGCGCGCAACGGGCCGTGCACCGCAGGTCAGTCGCGGAAGTTGTCAAACGACAGCGGCACGTCGTTGATTTCCTTGCGGATCAACGCCATGGCCGCTTGCAGGTCGTCGCGCTTGGCGCCGGTCACGCGCACCTTGTCCTCCTGGATGGCGGCCTGCACCTTGAGCTTGCTTTCCTTCATGAGCTTTTGCAGCTTCTTGGCCAGCTCGCTCTCGATGCCGTTGCGCACCTTGATGACCTGCTTGACCTTGTCGCCGCCCATTTTCTGCACATCGCCCATGTCCAGAAAGCGCACATCCACGTTGCGCTTGGTGAGCTTGTTGCGCAGCACATCCTCGATCTGGGTGAGCTGGAACTCGGCATCGCCCACCATGGTGATGTCCTTGTCCTTGATTTCAATGCTGGCCGAGGTGCCCTTGAAATCGAAGCGGGTCGTGATCTCTTTCACGGTGTTTTCCACCGCATTCTTCACTTCAACGAGGTTGGCTTCACAGATGGTGTCAAAAGAGGGCATGGCGGTTCTCGGTCTCTGGCAAAACGGGGGTGGTCCGGGCGGGCGCTCAGGCCCCCGGTGCGACAATCGGGCCAATGGTAGTCGAGAAAAACATCCCTTTGCAGCCCTGGAACAGCTTTGGCATCGCCGCACGCGCCCACACCCTGGTCCGGGTGCGTTCCGTGGACGATTTGCATGCCGTCCTGGCCGATGCCCGGCTGGCCCCCTTGCCGAAATGGGTGCTGGGCGGCGGCAGCAATATCGTGCTGACCGGTGATGTGAAGCCCGTGGTGCTCAAGATGGAGATCAAGGGCCTGAGGCTGGTGGAAGCCACCGACCGGGCCTGGATCGTCGAGGCTGGCGCTGGCGAAGTCTGGCACGAGACGGTGGCCTGGACGCTGGCACAGGGATTTCCGGGGCTTGAAAGCCTGGCGCTGATTCCGGGCACGGTGGGCGCCTCGCCGGTGCAGAACATCGGTGCCTACGGGGTGGAGCTGCAGGACCGTTTTGAATCGCTGGACGCGGTCGACCTGGCCACCGGCCAGCATTTCACGCTCGATGCAGCCCAGTGCGCCTTTGGCTACCGCGATTCGGTGTTCAAGCATGCGCCATCGCCGTCGCCGGTGGACGGGGGGCTGCCGCGCGGCATGGGCCTGGCGGGCCGCGCCGTGATCACCCATGTGCGCTTTCGCCTGCCCCGGCCCTGGAAACCGGTGCTCGGGTACCTCGAGCTGGAGCGTCGGCGGGTGGATGCCGGTATCGAACAGCCCACGGCGCAGCAGATTTTCGACTGGGTGTGCGACATCCGCCGCGCCAAGCTGCCCGACCCGGCAGTGTTGGGCAACGCCGGCAGCTTTTTCAAGAACCCCACGGTGACGCCAGAGCAATGCGCCGACATCATCGCGCGCGACCCCAAGATCGTGCACTACCCCATGCCCGATGGCAGCATCAAGCTCGCTGCCGGCTGGCTGATTGACGCCTGCGGCTGGAAGGGCAAGAGCGTGGGCAAGGCGGGCGTGTACGAAAAGCAGGCGCTGGTGCTGGTCAACCGCGGGCAGGGCGCCGACAGCGTGACCGGCGGAGAAGTGATGACGCTGGCCCGGGCCATCCAGACCAGCGTGTACGAGCGCTTTGGCATCCGGCTCGAGCCCGAGCCGGTGGTGTGGTAATTTTTGCCACGGATTTTGCTTCTATTTTTATAGCAATAGGTGCTTTAAATATAAGCACTTCAGGCCAATAAGATGTTAAAAAACCGCCCGAGGGCGGTTTTTTGTTGTGCGCGTGGCGCAGGCTTACTTGTCGTCGTTGCTCAGCTGCGGCAGCGGCGAGCCTTGGCCCAGCGTCAGCAGGCCCGATTGTGCGTAGGTCATGAGCTTGGCGCGCGTGTCCACGATGTCCAGGTTGCGCATGGTCAGCTGGCCGATGCGGTCCAGTGGCGAGAACGGCGCGTCTTCCACCTTTTCCATCGACAGGCGCTCGGGTGCGTAGGTCAGGTTGGGGCTTTCGGTGTTGAGCAGCGAGTAGTCGTTGCCGCGGCGCAGCTCCACCGTCACGGTGCCGGTGATGGCGCGTGCCACCCAGCGCTGGGCGGTTTCGCGCAGCATGATCGCCTGCGGGTCGAACCAGCGGCCCTGGTAGAGCAGGCGGCCCAATTTCAGGCCGTTCATGCGGTACTGCTCGATCGTGTCCTCGTTATGGATGCCGGTCACCAGGCGCTCGTAGGCGATGTGCAGCAGCGCCAAGCCCGGGGCTTCGTAGATGCCGCGGCTCTTGGCCTCGATGATGCGGTTCTCGATCTGGTCGCTCATTCCGAGGCCGTGGCGGCCGCCGATGCGGTTGGCCTCCAGAATCAGCTCGACCGGGTCGGTGTATTCCTTGCCGTTCAGCGCCACGGGCTGGCCTTCGTTGAAGGTCACCGACACTTCCTCGGCCTTGACTTCCACCTCGGGCTTCCAGAATGCCACGCCCATGATGGGGTTGACGATGCGGATGCCGCTGGAGAGGAACTCCAGGTCCTTGGCCTCGTGCGTGGCGCCCAGCATGTTGCTGTCGGTGCTGTAGGCCTTCTCGGCGCTCATCTTGTAGCCAAAGCCTTCGCGGGTCATGAAGGCCGACATTTCGGCACGGCCACCCAGTTCATCGATGAACTGCTGGTCCAGCCAGGGCTTGTAGATGCGCAGCGACGGGTTGGTGAGCAGGCCGTAGCGGTAAAAGCGCTCGATGTCGTTGCCCTTGAAGGTGGATCCGTCGCCCCAGATGTGGACGTCGTCTTCCTTCATGGCCGACACCAGCATGGTGCCGGTGACGGCGCGGCCCAGCGGCGTGGTGTTGAAGTAGGTCACCCCGGCGGTGCTGATGTGGAAGGCGCCGGCCTGCAGCGCAGCGATGCCTTCGTGGGCCAGCTGCGTGCGGCAGTCGATCAGGCGGGCGGCTTCGGCGCCGTATTCCATCGCCTTGCGCGGGATGGCGTCGTAATCGGGCTCATCGGGCTGGCCCAGGTTGGCCGTGTAGGCGTAGGGCAGGGCGCCCTTGTTCTTCATCCAGCGCAGGGCCGCGCTGGTATCGAGACCGCCCGAAAACGCGATGCCGACCTTCTGGCCGAGGGGGAGGTGTTGGAGGATGGTTGCCATGTACGGAGTCCTGTCGGTGGGGGGGATCAGCCGAAGTGGCAGATGTAGTGGTAGGCCTCGGTCACGCGGATGTCGAACTTCGAGTTGCCGGGCACGCTGAATTGCTCGCCTGCACCGGACTTCACCCAGGCGTCGCTGCCAGCGAGCTTGTATTCGCACGATCCGGCCACGCATTCCATGATCTCGGGTGCGCCGGTGTTGAAGGTCAGCGTGGCGGGCAGGATCACGC
>Ga0116174_10004444_pt1 | contig 11088 bp, 8 predicted proteins | sample AD_UKC087_MetaG_FD_89801 | JGI IMG/M metagenome (GOLD analysis project Ga0116174, IMG submission 89801) | Active sludge microbial communities of municipal wastewater-treating anaerobic digesters from USA - AD_UKC087_MetaG | ecosystem: Engineered > Bioreactor > Anaerobic > Digestate | place: USA...
ATGGTTTTGATTATTACAATGAGTTTGTACAATTTGTTAACAAAGAGACTAATGGAGATGAGAAAGAAACTAGTAGGTTATGGAATGAGATGTTTTTAGAGTATTTTAAGATGAAGAAGCTTAAAGTTTTGTAATATACTTCATAGAAATGATAGACAAGAAACAAATACAAAAACATATTAAAGAAATAGAGGGTAATATAGCAATGTATTCTAAACAACTACCTCTTACTATTTTTGCAAGAACAGCAAGGAAGCGAAAATTTAGTGAGAAAGACTTTGAGATAGTTAGAGATGTACAAAACATATTACAGAGTATCTGTCAGGATTGGGTAGATGGGATAATAGATGATAAGGAGATATCTGAATGGGCAGGAAAAATAATATATGAGAAATATAATCCATCTATACTTCAAGCAATTCTTAATGATGATGTCTTTGATTTTATAATGCTTTTAGATGATTATTATTTTTATAAAACAGGACTGAAAGAAAACAAATACGATTAACCTAATCTAAAAGATTACTTCTTAAACATCCCTACTATATGTACCCTATACTTCCTAAATATTGGAATATTAAGTATCTTTTCTACAATCAAAGCAATTCTAAATGTAACATTATTAAAACTAATATAACTGGGATCACCATTTGTTAAAAGTTTTTCCTCTTTAAAACCAATACCATTCAAAACCTTCCTTATCTTCCCTAACGAATTTACCTTGTATGCCTTCGGAAATGTATCATTATCCTGTCTACCATATAGTTTTTTTTGTAAAGAAACTATGAAATCTCTCCGGAATCAACCTAATTAACCAAACATTGTAATTCCAAGCATTAGGAGTTAAGAAAATAACTACACCACCTGGTTTAAGAACCCTATATATCTCAGAAAACGCCTTCTCAGGATTCGATAGATGTTCCAATACCCATGCAGATACAACAACATCAAAAAAGTTATCCTCAAAAGACATTTCCTCAACAAATTCTGTCCTAATATCTTTCAAAAAAGGATTTCTATGCAATACATCTGCCTCTGGATCAACACCATATGCATGAGGTGTCTTCTGATACGCCTCCTGCAACAAATCACTGTGTCCACAACCAACATCTAAAAATCTTGTTTCTTCATTTACAACATCTAAAACCATCTTTCTAAATATCTCAGTACTCCTCTCCCATTCAGGATTTATTTCTTTATACCTATCCCTGTACTTCTCTTGTTTTTCCATTGGGTATTATATTATCAGAAGGATAATAATTATACCACCAAGCAAAGCCAAACCAATTAGTATTTAAACCAAACTATGATATCATGATTGTATGGATAACAATGAATATGAATCTAAAACCTCGGATGTAGAAGCAAGAGTAGAAGAACTTAGAGAGGAAATCCCCGGTTTAGAGAATCTACCTCCAGAAACACAAGAGGTCGTTATTGAATCATATGAGATACTAGAAGATGGTCATCAAACTATAAATAAGTATATTGAAGGTACTAAACATACAGAGAATATTCCAAAAGCCCTATCCGTTATAGATAACAACATACCTACTGAAGAAGAGAGGGTTGTAGAAATATCACCAGAGAAACAAGAATATATTGAAGATACTGTTAGAGTTGTAAATCTTTGTAACAAGGTTGTAAATATTGATATTTACAATATCGATGTTAAAAACCAAGTAGGTATCTATGAGGTATTAGAAGGTTATGCTTCTAAATATAATCTTACAGAACAAGCAAATAAATGGTTACAAAATGTAGGAGTTGAAGAAGCAAGAGAGTACTATGCTAAAACACCCCAAGCTACATTGAGAAGAATACAGGACAAAATTCAAAGGAAGAGGGAGATACCACAGTTGAAAAACCAGTCTCAACTAAAGCTGTTAGCAGAAAAATTGCTAGAAGACTATACATTAGGATCTAAATTCTCCTTAAATCGCCAATACAAATACACCTTAGGAAAATTCGATGAGTTCTGTTCGAAGAATTCTGTCACAGATGAGAAGTTCCTTAATACTCTAGATGAGAGAACAAAAGAGATTAATCAGTTATACCAAGAGATTTTAGTAGATGAGAAATGTAGGGATGTAATATCAAAAAGATTACCATATATAAATTTCCAAACACATATGTTCTTTCTAAAGAAAGAGGATACCTACCCCAAAGAAGGTCCTCTTTTGGATACAAGGAGACTCTTTTCATCTTCAATAAAAAGAAAGATTAATAGTGCTTCTAGTACTCTTGAAAGAGAACTACAGAGTAAATATGATACAGCAAAACAGAAGTGGGTAACATTTGAGGGCTCTTCACTTATGCCAGAGTTAAACAAGGTCAAACAGAAATGTATCCTTGCAAAGGAGCAATACTTGAGGAATTTAACCACAATAGACAGTATCCTACCGCTAACCGAAACACATATTAGCAGTAATTTGGCAATTCCTGATTGGTTTGAAAGTGTAGTAAGTAAAGAGAAGATGGCAGAGATGGAACAGACACTTAAAGACTGTTTACAATCTGGCAAACTTTTCTTTCATGGAACAGGGAGTGGTGGTGATGATGTGCTTCTAGCAATACTAACAAATGGCTTAATGAGCAGGAGAAAACAAATGGAAATCCAAGGTTGGAGTCGTTACAACACTAGAAAAGATATAAACCAACCAAGTGAAGAACAAATGAGAGAATTTTCAGAAGCTGAAAGCGATTTCTTGGTTTTTGTAACGGGTTTTGATAGTGCATATAATAATCGCAGCGGATCAGTCGGGCGTTTTGTTGTAGGTATTCCAGAAGGAATAGCAAGAAGAAATTACTCCATGTCGGGTGGTTATCACGGCGAAGAGGTACTATATGATAGAGAAAACCCAGAAGGGGGCTGTTTAATCAAACCAGGAGACGCATATTTATTCATAGGGCCGGAGGATTTCCAAAGACTAAAGACCTCCTACGAACAAACAGGAAAACAAGATTTTAAAGAAAGAGTAAGAACTACATGGGGGGACAAGTTAATAATTAGTAATGAAAAACCCCCAAAAAGTGTCAAAAACTTAAGTTTGCCTCCTGTAAAAAATGCACGTGTACTAGCAAGTAAAACAAAAAGGGGGCAGCACATCCTAAAAATAGTATACTCATAAACCATATACAACTAATTCTGTTTCAAAACACCATCCTTTAAATTCAAAACACTTGTAATACCACTATTACCTACAAAATATCTATCATGTGACACTAGTAATATTGTTCCTTTGTAATCTCTTAAACTCTGTTCTAATACTTCTTTTGTTTCAATATCCAAGTGATTATCAGGTTCATCTAAAATTAACAAATCGTAATCTTTAAAACTAAATATCGCAAACTCAAACCTAGCTCTCTCTCCTGGACTCAACTGACTAACTAACTTCTCTGTAATATCTTTCTCACTAAAAAGGAATTTAGATAGGTAATTACCAACAGCACCATAGAAACAACTAGTTCTATCTATAAACTCGTCCTTTATATTCTTCCTACTCTTTATCCTCTCCTGTATCTGTGAAAAATATCCAATCTTAATATTCTCCCCTACCTTAACCTCTCCTGCTGTTGGTGTTTCTAGACCCATCACAATCTTTACTAATGTAGACTTACCTGCACCATTAGGACCAAACAACCATACCTTTTCTCCTCCACGAATTTCTAGATTTAAATCTTCAAAAACTTTTGTTTTACCATAATACTTTGTTAAATCTGTTAACCTTAACATCAACTTAGAACTATGAACTTCTGTATACATCTTTACATTCTTCATAACCTTCTTCTCATACTTCTCTTTCTTATCCCTATCCAACCTTGCAATTCTAGTCTTTGCAGCACTGATAGCCCTAGACCTTTTATGTCCATCCCCTATCTTTCTCACATTCTCCAAAAGTCTCTCTAACTGTGCTCGTTTCCTCTCCTGTGCTTTAAATTCCTCATTCCATTTATCTATTAACTTCAACTTCTCTTCCTTGTAGGTATCATAATTACCTACATATCTAATTAATCCTTCCCTTTCAATCTCCCATATTTCATCAACTACATTGTTTAAAAATTGTCTGTCATGAGAGATCATTAAAACAGGTATTTGTAGTGTCTTTACATACTTCTCAAACCACTCAATGCCTTCAATATCTAAGTGATTTGTAGGTTCATCAATGAGGAGTGTTGTTGGGTCTTGAAGCATTAATTCCATTAGCTTCACTTTCATCTTCTGACCTTCACTTAACATGTTTAAGTTTTGATATGAATCAAAGTGTGTAAATTGAAGTTGTTTTGCTAGTTTTTCAATTTTGTAATATTCCCAACTATTATCTAATACTTCTTCTAAATATATTCCTACCATTTCGTCAGGAAAATCAAATTCTTGGGGTATATATCCAATCCTTTCTCCGACCTTTGATATACCTCCAGAAGTAATATCTTCTTCTCCCATTATCATTTTGAAAAGGGTACTTTTACCACATCCATTTCTTCCAACTAGACCAATTTTCTTTTTACCTGATAGTTTGAAGTCTACATTAGAAAAGAGTGTTCTATCATCAAATTTTTTAGTTAAGTTTTTACCTGAAATCATAACTGGGGATTATATACACAAATATCCGTATTGTAAAAGCATTCTCTATGATCTCATCTCAAACATATTGATTAACTCACTAACCCTAGTAGCATCATTAGCACTCTTATCCCTATCCCACTCTATCAACCTAGGGAATCTAAGTGAAAGACCACCACCGATATTCTCCTCTCCTAACCTTCTTGTAACCTCATCAGCTTCAACTGTAAAAACAACCTCTGGGTATACCCAAACATCAGGTTTTAGATTCTCAGGACAAAGTACATCCTGTGGTTGCTCTTCCTCTATCTTAGACTCAAACTGTTCTTTAATACTTTTTAATTGCTCGTCACTAAATCCTGTCCCTACCTTGCAAATTGCCTCATAACCATCAGTTTCCGCATTATACAACGCTCCTAAAACTGCTCCTACTCCAAAATCAGATCTTCTTCCAGAACCAAGGTAGTATCCAACACATACAAGATCTACTGTATCTACCAAAGCATTAACCATACTCTTCTTTAACTTAATCCAATCATAGTTCCTTACACCTGGTAAATATCCACCTTCACTCATTTTTACAATAACTCCTTCATACCCCTTCTCTACATTCTCATTAAAGATTTTCATCAAAGTATCTAAATCTTCTACCTTCTTAGTCTCACACCTCTCTAAACTACCACTCATTTCAACCTTCTCAAGAATATCTATCCTCTCTTCTGTATCAATATGTGTTAAATCTCTACCATTGATATACAAAACATCAAAAACCATTGCCTTAACAGGAATATCTTTAGATCTGTCACTAACCCCATACTTCCTTCTTCTCTGCATAGTTTCTTGGAATGGAAGGAATTTACCATCCTTGAACCCCAATACTTCAGAATCAAGGATAAAGGAGGTATCTGTAATGCTTTTTGCTGATTCAACAACCTCTGGAAACATCTCTGTCACATCTTCTAAATTCCTAGTAAAAAGCTTAATCTCTGTATCACTACTAGCCATATCAAAGAGGTTAACTTCTTTCTTTGATATATACTTCTTCCAAATATATTCCCTGTGCTCAAAGTCTTCTACTTTGTATTTATGAATCTGACATCTTAGACCATCAAATTTAGGTTGTACCAATGCAGGAGCACCTGTTCTGTCAAATGTTTCTTCAAATGCACCTACCCTTTCTACTAACCTAGGCAATACTGGTATTCCTGGTTGAATATCTACTGCTTTAAGGCTATCAACAGCATTAAAACTATCTTTCCCTGCAATCTGAGAGTAAATATATCCAATATCTGCAGACACACCGTATGCCCTATCTAGCTCATCTCTTACACTCTTGTCACCAGCTATAATGAAAGAGAAAACATCTAGTAATGTCTTAAAACTAATACCAAACCTTAACTGTCCACATATTATTCTTACAAAATATTTAGCTTCTAGAGGAGATAGCTGTTGTAATGTATCTAATACAACACTATTTTTTCTATCTACAGCACCACTTCCTTGAATATTAACAATACCCCAGAGGGTATCATATATCTCTTTAATTTCCTTGTCAGAAGAATTAAATTTGGCTTTCTCTGAAAACAACTTAACAGTATTACCAATATCTCCTAAACTATCTCTCTCTTCCCTAATATCAATATCTAAACCTTTCATCTTAGAATAGTTCTCAAGAAGAGAAAGTAAACTTTTTTCAGAATAGTTAAATTCACTGTTTAGAAAGAATGGTGCAACTCTACCAAGAACCATGTATGAAAGAATCTCTCCTTCTTCCTTAGTAAGTTTTTTGTAGAAATCAGCTAGTATTTGTGTAACTTCATTCCTAGAGCTTGTTTGCTCTATCTGTTCAAATATGTTTGCTACTTCTTGGAACTTCATATTATCCAATATATCTGTATTTAGTTGATTTTGTACTACCCTCTTGTTTAACTACACCTTGTTTTACCAATACATCCATATCTCTTCTTAATGTTCTAGTGGACACATTTGGTTCAAGTGCATAGATCTCAGATGGTTCCATCCTCCCTTTCTCCTTTATCGTTGCTAAGATCTTGTACTGTCTTTCATTAATTGGATATACCTTCTTCTCTATCTTCTCAATTTTCTTTACTTCATCACTAACTGCTTTGGGTGTAATCTCTCCTTTTTCCTCTTTCTTTTCTTCCTTGGATTCTTTTTTCTCACTAACTATTTTATAGACCAGAAAAGCTCCAAACAGGAACCCTAGAATACTTAAGAACACAGACCATACGGATACTTCTTTTTCATTTTCTTTCATACTTTAAGTATATCATATGATAGAATGTGGAAATTATAAAGCACTTTGGTAAAGTAGTATAAAACTTCCATCTATCCCATCAACTCTGCCATATTCTTCCCACTACTACTTGAAACATCAAGATGAACTTCCATTGCAACAACATTTTTCATAATCTCTTTTGCTTTCTTCTCAAACTCCTCTGCTCTCTCCTCCTTGACCTCAAATATTAATTCATCATGTATCTGAAGAAGGATAAAAGCATCATCCTTGAAATTCTTCTCAATCTCCTCATCTAATTTAATCATAGCTAACTTCATAACATCAGCTTCACCTCCCTGTATCGGCATATTAATAGCCTCTCTCTGTGCTGCCCTAACCATCCTCATATTCTTAGACCTAATACCTCTAATCCACCTAGTAGTACCAAACATTGTTTGAACATATCCTCTCTTGTATGCCTCCTTCTCTAGAGACCTCATATACTCCTCTACCCCAACATAATGCTGAAAGTAATCTGTAATATACTTCTGTGCAGTGTCAACAGGAATACCAAGCATACTAGCAAGACCAAAAGGTGTCTGACCAAACAAAATACCGAAGTTAATTGTCTTCCCCAGACTCCTCTCCTCTTTAGTAACATCATCCACTTCCTTGCTTAAAATTCTACTAGCCGTTGCTCTATGAATATCTATACCATTCTGAAAGTCCTCCACTAAAAGATCATCCTTAGACATATCTGCAAGAATCCTCAACTCAATCTGTGAATAGTCCATACCAAGTAGCTTAAAACCTTCCCTTGCAACAAAAGCTTTCCTAATCTTCCCTGCCCATTCACCCTGTATTGGAATATTCTGCATATTTGGATTGGCAGATGAAAGTCTCCCTGAAGATGTACCTGTCTGTTTGTAATCAGTATGAATTGTACTCTCTGAATCCTCCTTGCCCATCTCTAACAAAGGAATGACATATGTAGTATGTATCTTACTCAATTCCCTGTATTCCAAAATCTTCTCAACTACCGGATGGTAACCTTTTAGCTCAACTAAAACAGACTCCCTAGTAGAACCTTTCTTCTTGTTTGGTAAATCCAGTTCTTTAAACAAAACATCTGATAACTGCTTAGGAGAATTAATATTAAACTCATGCCCAATACAATCATATATATCCTTAGTTACCTTTGATATCTCTTCAGAAAGTTCTTCATCCAATTTCTCTAACCAATCAGTATCTACCATTATCCCCTTACTCTCCATCTTAGAAAGAATCTTACAAATCGGTATCTCTATCATCTCCAAACTATTCTCAAAGAATCGCTCTTCCACACCCAAGTACTCTCTCATACTATTTCTAGTATAGTCATACAACTCAATACTATTCGCCTTCTTTATCTCTCTCTCCTTAATCTCCCCTAATGCATCTAATACCTTTTTCATCTCAGAAGGATGAATCTTCTCATCAAAGATACTTCCTGAAAAATCAAAAGCTAAATCCTTGAATTGATAACTTCTCTTTTCAGAGTTAATTAGGTGAGCAAAAAGAGAAACATCAAAAAGCTTACCATTAGGAACACCTACCTCCTCAATTATCTGTTCTAAACCATATATTAACTTCTCACAATCTGTATTAATAATCTGGTGAATATCCTTAAGAAGATAGTCCTCAAACTTACTTGTAGATACAAATTTTCTAACAAAACTAAAACTCTCTCCGGTAGCTGATTCTGATTCATCAAAATATGCAATGAGGAGTTTCTCTGCATCCTTACAAATATCTTCAACATCCTCCTCTTTAACCCATTTAACCTCCTCTATTGTTCCAGTTGAGAAAATATCTAACTGTGTACTTACTATCTCTTTCTTATCTCCCTCCAAACTATCGATCTTTTTAATCAATGACTTAAATGCATACTTATGAAATACCTCTAATACTTCCTTCTTGTCAAAATCTCTCGTTAAACAATCCTCCAGATGTATCTTTAAGTCAACATTCTGTTCAATCGTAGCTAACTTTCTACTCATCTCCGCCTGCTCTATACCCTCCTTCAGAAGATTAGCATATCTAGGTTTTACCTCTGCTAAGTTTTCATATATTTTGTTTAAACTCCCATACCTATCTAACAACTCTATCGCCGTCTTACTCCCAACTCCTTTCACTCCAGGTATATTATCTGAAGCATCACCTGCCATAGCTTTGTAGTCAACTATCTGTTCTGGATATAGTCCAAACTTTTTCTTTGTTTCAATTCTGTCATATGCTACAAGATTGCTAAAACCACCATGTGGTAAAGCTATCTTTACATTTTCTGATATTAACTGAAGTAAATCCCTATCCCCACTTAATATATACAATTCAATATTTTCATTACTCCACTTCCCCTCCTTTACATACTTGGATATCGTTCCCAATATATCATCTGCTTCAAATCCTTCTTTTTTTAGAATAGGGATATTGAATGCTTGGAGTATCTCTTCGACTAAAGGAAACTGATCTATAAGTGACTGGTCTGTGGGTTTTCTAGTAGCTTTGTAGTCAGGAAATTCAACATGTCTAAATGTTGGTTTTGCTGTATCAAATGAACAGAGTACATATTTAGGTTCAAACATTTTTAAAGCCTCCAAGAGCATTACTGTAAAACCATATGCTGCATTTACCTGTATACCATCTTCTGTTTGAAGTGTAGGAGGATATGCATGGAAGGCTCTGTGTACTATTGCATTAGCATCTATGGCTAAGAACCTATCCCTACCATTTTTTACTAAATTCATTCCATATTTTAACACAAAAGGCCTAGCCTAGGTCTGCCCCCAGTTAAGAAAGTTTTAATCTCAAGGATTATACACTTCACAAAAGACTCCCCGTCCCTCGGCATCGGTAGTATGTACGAGTTACACGTACAAACACAGGGACGTACAAATCCAAAAAGGCATATCAAAAGTACAGATTTTGAGCTCTTAAAAAGTTATGAACGAAGGCCAGGCCTAGGTCAGGCCTGTTGTACTCATCTTTTAGAATTGGTATATTAGAGAACAAACAGGGTGTTTATATAACTTTTCAAACATATTTATATGGACAAAGAAAAGAGCCCCCAAAAAGAAGAGCAAACTTCTCCACCAAAGCAAACAGGAAAAACCTGTCCACTCATCCAAAAACCAAAACTTCTGCTTGGAATCATTGTTCTACTACTCGTCATAATCTTACTCCTGCTATTCCTAATATTCAGAGACAAACAGACTACAAATGATAGTAAGATAGAAGACAAAAAAGTATCCGAAGAAGAGAAAGAGGTTGAACCTACAATCCATTGTCCTGAAGGATATGAGATTGAAGGAGATATATGTGAAAGAAAAGTCACTAAATCAGCATCAAGCAACTTAGTGTGTCCAGAAGGGATGATAGAGGTTGGTTCAGAGGGTCCATGTGGTCTATACAAACAGAAAGCAGAACCAACTCAAAGGTGCCCCATGGGAACAATCTATCAGGTTGAGATAAAGACACTCTACTACTGCTACACACAATCTAGGAAACCTGAGAGTTGTGGAGAAGATCCTGAAAGCTCATATCTTGCAGATGGGAAATGTTACTATGCAAGAATTGATTCGGAAACAACATATACATGTCCTGACAACATGGTCTCCTACAAAGGAGATTGTTATGCAAAAGCAGAGAAGATTAAAAAATATTCATGTGATAGTGGGTACATACTTGAAGGTACTAATTGTGTAAAGACAGAAAGAACTGAACAGATGAAAGACTGTCCTGCTGGATATGAATTAGAGGCAGATAAATGTGTATCAGAAAAATAATTATTTAATTTAATTAATAAATAATATATGGATGAACAAAACAGCACTGGAAAATCTTCAGTGATTCTAAAAGCCGTAATTGCCATCTTGGCAATAGGTGCTTGTGTTCTCGGGTACTTTGTATATCAAGAATTAAAAACTGAAGATAAATCCTTCAAAGATACAATTCTTGATATAACAAAAGATGGAAAGAAAGAAGAGGTTATAGAAGAAGATGATGATGTAGAGGTTGTAACTGATGATGCAGAGGAGGAAGAAACCAAAGCACCGGAAGTTAAAGCACCTACTATTTCATTTACAGAAGGTGAGATTGAGAATATTAAAGCAATATTAGATACATTAAATACACAACCACTTCTTGGGTATATGGATGGAGATGTGATGATGTATTATGATTCTGCAGAATTAAGCGAGACTCTTAATTCTACAAAGGCAACCCTCAAACTTAGCGAGTACTTTAC
>Ga0116174_10004449_pt1 | contig 11071 bp, 4 predicted proteins | sample AD_UKC087_MetaG_FD_89801 | JGI IMG/M metagenome (GOLD analysis project Ga0116174, IMG submission 89801) | Active sludge microbial communities of municipal wastewater-treating anaerobic digesters from USA - AD_UKC087_MetaG | ecosystem: Engineered > Bioreactor > Anaerobic > Digestate | place: USA...
CCAACTGCGTCGTCATCGGCTGGCGGGAGATGATCGTCGTGGACCCCGGCCCCGTGGCGGGGGAGGAGCGCGCGCGCCTCGCGGCGCGGCTGGACGACCTGTGCGCCCTCGGCGGCGCGGTGGCCGGCGTCGCCCTCACCCACGCCCACGGCGACCACGCGGGCGCGGCGGACTTTCTCGCGGCGCGGCATGGTGTGCCGGTGTGGGCGCACCCGGCGGCGGGCTTCCCCGGCGCGCGGCCCCTGGGGGACGGCGGGGTGCTGGCGGCGGCCGGCGACCCGCCCTGGCGGCTGCGGGCGCTGCACACGCCGGGCCACGACCCGGGGCACCTCGCCTTTCTGGAGGAGACCACCCGCACGCTGCTCTCCGGCGACCTCTTCGCCAACCCCGGCACCATCCTTGTGTCCCCGGAGCACGGCGGCGACATGACGCAGTATCTGGAGAGTCTGGAGCGCGCCGCGGCGCTGGAGGGGCTCGACATGGTGGTGCCGTCCCACGGCTGGGCCATGCCCGGCGCGGAGGGCATCGGCCACCTGCGCCGCCTCATCGCGCACCGGCTCCAGCGCGAGGCCCGCATCGCCGAGGCGCTGAAACGGGGCCTCCGCGCGGAGGACGACCTCCTCGACGCCGCCTACGACGACACCCCGGCGGACCTCCGCGACCTGGCCCGGCTCCAGCTCCGCGCCCATCTGCGGCGGCTGGGGGAAACCGGCGCGGTCTGAAGCGTGAAGGAGGCCGTCATCCCCCCGTTCTGATAAGATGCGGGGATGTCTTCCCAATATGGCGTCCATAGGGGGCCAGAGAAAAGGCGCGCGGGCTGCTGGTTGCTGGCTGCGCTTCTGGCGCTGGCTCTCTTCCCGCCGACGGCTTCGGCCGCGGCGGAGGCCCGTGTGACGGTGGTCAAGCGGGGGCCGGGGAACGGGCGGGTTGTCCCCGCGGCCTCCTGGACACCGGGCACGGCGCACACCTATCCGGAGGGGGAGCGTGTGGTCTTCCGCGCCGAAGCGGCCGCCCATTCCCGCTTTCTGCGCTGGGAGGGGGATGTCCCCGCGGACTGCGACGCGTCGCGGCCGGAAATCGAAGTGTCCGCAAGCGGCGAAATGACAATCACCGCGTTGTTTGACCGCGAAACCGTCCGGCTTGTGGTCAGCAAGACGGGCGGCCCGGCGGACGGGACGCTGCTCCCGCCGCCCGGAGAATACCTGTTCCGGCGCGGGGATGTGGTCCTCCTGCAGGCGCAGCCTGCGGCCCCCGGCAACCACGCCGTCTGGACCGGACCGGTGACGGGGACGGGGACGGCGGTCACCGTTGCAATGGACGGCGACGTGGAGGTGGGCGCCTCCTTCTCACAGGAGTCTGCGCCCCCCCCTGGAGCCCCGGTCACTGTGGAGGTTTCCGAGGACGGGGTGCCGGCGTTCTATGCCTGCATGGCGGGCGGTGACCTGTCCGGGTGGTTCGCCGCGACGGCCATCCACGGGGACCACTGGGGCGCTGGAATCACCAAACTCTGCCACGCGCGGCACCCGTGGTCGCCGGTGTTTGAGACCGTCAACCTCAACTTTGAGCATGTGCTCAACGGCTGTCCCGGGGATGGAAGGCGCCAGTGCTTCACGCCACGCCACGACCCGATGCGTGTGGAGGTCTTCTCTCCGGCAAAGGTGGCGGTGTCCTGGCCCTCGGAAACGGCCTCGTGGGCGGTGGACTGCCGCGCGGTCTACAGCTTTGCGGTCGGCCCCTTCGTGGATGTGGCGTTTGAGGTGACTCCGCGCGCGGAGGAGGCTCCCCTGGGCTATCTGGCCTTCATGTGGGCGAGCTACATGAACAAGGCGCTCTCTCCGGAGATGCGTTTTTCCGGCCCCGGCGGGGAGTGGGCCGCGTTTGGAGAGATAGACGATGCCGGCCACCCGCAGACGGGCACCGTCGCGCGGGACGGAGTCCCGCCGTTGCCGCTCCTGCCGGATTTCCGCGCGTTCAACCTGGTGGAGTCCGAAACGGTCCGGTTCACGCGTCCCTTTTACTACGGGCGGGTGGACGGCGACGGTTTCACGGCGACGCGTGACGACCCCATGGCTCTCGTGATGATGTTCCGGGAAACGGACGAGACGCGCTTTGCCTTGTGGAACTGGGGCGAGAACGACGCGTCCCCCGCCTGGGACTGGCAGTGGGTGCTCAGAGCGCCAAAAATCGGGGCGACACAGACATTCCGGGCGCGGATGGCCTATCTTCCCTTCGAGTCGGAGGCCGCTGTTCCGTCCCTGTTCAGCGCGTGGAACCCGGAAGATGGGGCCATTTGCGGACGGGAGAACGCCGTCCGGCCGACATGGATGGCGTCCCCCTCGGAGAAGGAGTCTGATCCCGTGTCCACCGCCCGGGCTCTCGCCGCGGCGGGGGAACGGGACGGGGCTTACAGACTCCTGGCCCGGGCCGCGGCGGAGCCCATGCACGCATCCTTTGCCTGCTCCGTGCTGGAGGAGCTTTTCCCCCAGGGGCAAGGTCCGGAGAACCTCGTGGTCTTCTGGGAGGGATTCGTCCGCGATTTTCCGGAAGTTGGGGGCGCGCATGCCCGGCTGGGAAAGGCCCTTGTGCGGGCGGACCGGCCCGAAGCGGCGTCGGAGGCCCTCCGCCGCGCCCTCGCGCTGTGTCCCGACGACTTGGAATCAGCGGCGCATCTTGCCGCGGCACAGGCGGCCGGGGGGGACTTGGATCCGGTGCGGACCCTGCCCGACAGGATGCCCGCGGAGGCCCGCGTACACGCGCGCCTGTGGGTGCGGGAGTGGGCGCGCATGGGGCTGCGGCTGCTGGAAGGCCCGGACCCGGCTGCTGCTGCGGCGATCTTCCGGTGCGCCGCGGTGCTGGATCCGGAGGAGTTGTGGCACCGGATACATCTGGGAATGGCGCTGGCGCGTGCGGGCGATTGGGAGGGGGCTCTGGCCGAGTACCGCGCCGTGCGGGCGCGGTTTCCCGAGGCTGAACGGACGAGCGCCCTGATTGATGCCGTGTATCTGGACCGGGGGGATGCGGAGGGGCGCGTGCGGGAATGGCGGGCGGCGCTCACGGCGTGCCCGGACTCCCCCACGGCTCTCTGGCGCCTGGGCGCGGCCCTGATGGACGCGGGCGCCCGGGCGGACGCGGCCGCTCCGCTGGCGCAGGCCGTTGAACGCAATCCGTCTTTCGGCGAGGCGCGGGCCCGCCTCGCCGTGCTTCTGGTGGAATCCGGGGATCCGGCGGACGCCGCCGAACATCTGGACGCCCTCATGGAGCTCTCCGGACCGGCGCGCAAGGAGGCGGCGGAGACGCTGGCGCGGGAGGGGCGGCGGCTGTTGGACGGCGCGCATCCGGCGGCGGCCGTGCTTTTCCGGCGCGCCGCGGCGCTGGATCCGGAGGAGTTGTGGCACCGCATTCATCTGGGGCGGGCGCTGGCGCGGACGGGGGATTTCGAGGGGGCCCTGACCGAATACCGCGCCGTGCTGTCGCGGTTCCCCGAGGCTGAACGGACGGGGGACTTGGTGGATGCGATTTTCACCAAGACCGGAGACGCGGAGGGGCGCGTCCGGGAGTGGGAAAGAATGACCCGGGAACATCCGGACTGCCGCCGCTGCCGGGAACGTCTGGAGGCGGCGCGCGCCGCCGCCGGCGAGCCACGCGTCGCACCATAAGACCGGGCGCGCCGCCGCGCGGCCTCACCGCGCCGCGGCGAGCGCCTTCACGTTCTCGCCGCCGAACGCCTCGCGGTGGAACTGGACGCGGGCGATGTCGCCGTGGAAGCCCTCCAGTTCGGAGTGCAGGGGGTTGCAGCCGACGCCAAGAATCTTCGCGTCGGTGGAGAGGAGTTCGGGCACGGCGAGCGACGCGGCCTCCGCGCCGTTGACGAAGAGCCGTATCGCCGCGCCGCGTTTCACGACGGCGGCATGGACCCACTCGCCCCGCGCCACGGGCACGCCGGGCGTCTGGAAGGTGCCCATGGGGTGCTCAATGCGGACCACGAGCTGCCCGCCGGTCAGCGCGAGGCGCAGGGGGTCGCACCCGCCCTGGTACCACGCGGAGACGATCTCCTGCCAGCCCTTGTTCGCCGGGTCGGGGGATTCGGCGCGGAACCAGACGGACAGGGTGTGGTTGCGCGTGGGGAAGCCGGGGGCGTCGTAGACGAGTTTGGATGCCTTGCCATCAAAGCGCAGGGCGCCGTCCGCCGCGCCGTCGGGACCGGGCGCGGGGGAGAGGTGTTCGGCGGCCAGCACCGCGCCCGTTTCGGGGTCGGGCGCGCCGCGCAGGGGCGCGTCGAGCACGGTCCCCTTCATGCGCGAGGGCAGCGCGGGCTCCACCACCATCCGGAGCGGCGAGCCGACGGCAGGAATGGCCACGCCGCCGACACGCGCCGTCACGGTCAGAAAGACCGGCCCGGCCGCCGCATCGCGGCCGAGTTCGGGGGCCGCATGGGGGACTTCCAGGCCCTCCGCGTGCCAGAGCACATCGGCCCTTTCCACGTCCCGGGCCACGGCCACGTCGTATACCGCCCCCTCCTTCGCCGCGGGGGACCACTCCACCGTGAGGTCCTCCGGCGCGACCCGCGCGCCGGGGGCGGGCCAGGTGACATAGAACGGGGCGGGCGGCGCGTTGCGCACGGGCAGCCAGGACTCGTAGCGCGTGCCGTGGGCGCCCGCGGTGGCGAAGTCAACGAGGGTCAGCGTGCGCCCGTCCGGGGCGGCCGCGGGGCAGCACACGATGGGCGCGAAACGGCCCGCGGGCGGCTCGGCGGGCGTCAGGGACAGCGAGTCCAGGTCGAGTTCCGGGAGGTCCCCCGGGTCGAAGGCGTTGTACTTCTGGTCGTAGGCCAGCAGGAGCGGCCCCCGGTAGAGGGAGGTGCGCCACTGCACATGCGCGTCGCCCCGGAGCGCCCGGGGCCGCATGTCAAAGGTTATCGCGATGACATCCCCGGGTTTCCACTCCCGCTCCACGCGCAGATAGGCGCCCGCCGCCACCCCGGGCACCGCCGCGCCGTTCACCTTCACGACAGTCTCCTTCGACCATCCGGGGATGCGCAGGAAGAGCGCCACGCGCCGGGGCGCGTCGGGCCGCACCTCGACCTCCAGTCCGCCGTCTGCGGGGTATCCGCCCCGCTGGACAAAGGTCCACGCCTCCGCGCCTCCCGCCCCGACGGTGAAGGTGCCCGGCCCGTAGTAGTTTAGATAAAGGCCGTCCGCCCCCCGCATGACCGCCCAGTCGGACAGCATGGCCAGGCCGCGCGGGCCGTTCACGGAGCAGCAGTTCAGCTCCGGCGTGCCGGGGCGCGACTGGAACACGATGGAGTGCGCGGACGCCAGGCGCTTGCCGTTCATGGGCGTGTCGTAGGTGCACCACCGGCCGCTGGGGTGCTCGTAGCCGAGGACGGCGTTCCAGAAGGCCAGCTCCAGCGCGTCGGCGACGGCGGGGTCGGCGGACAGGCGCAGCGCCTCTACGGAGTAGGCGATCCACGCGACGGTGCAGCAGGTCTCGATGGCCCCGGGCATGAAGGGGTTGCCCGTGGCCTGCTCGTTGGTGGAGAAACTGCCCGAATTGTGGACGTCGTGCGTGCGGATGCTGCGCCACCAGTGCAGGAGGGCGTCGCGGTATTTCGCCTCCCCCGTGATGCGGAACAGCTCGCCCAGGCCGAGCATGGGGTGCAGGCTCTCCCAGCGCGGCTTCGGCGACTGGTAAAACTCCGTTCCCGCGAGGGCCGCGTTCAGGTAGTCCCCCGCCGGGGGCCGCGCCCAGTCCTCCTCGATGGCCCGCATCATGCGCAGGTACTCCGGCTTCCCCGTCTCGCGGTGGAGCAGACCGAGGCTGTGGATGACCGCCATGTTCATCTCGGCGGAGCCCGCGTCCAGCACGCGGCGGCCCGTGTCGAGATAGGTGGCGCAGACCAGGTCGGCGGCCCTGCACGCGGCGGCGAGCGCCGCCTCGTCGCCCGTCTCGGCGAACCAGGTGTGCAGCGCGAGCATGGCGTGGTAGTGCCCCCACAGATCCCAGTGGCCGAGCAGACGCTTGTCCTTCCGGAAGGGGCCGAGATAGCCGTCCGCATCCTGCGTGGCGACCAGTTCGGCGATCAGCCCGCGCGTCATTTCGTCCAGCGCCGCGCTGTCCGAAATCCGCCGCATGAGCACCGCCGACGTGAGGAACTTGCCGACGAACTCGCCCGCCCAAGGCACCGGGTCCTCATAGTCCGGCGCGCGGTCGCGCAGGCGCATCATTTCCAGCATGCCCGGGTTCGCGTCCGGAGCGGGCAGGAGCCACTGGTCCACGATGGCGTCCACATACCGCCCCGCGTGCCCCTCCAGCCGCGCCGTCAACGGCACGGGCGTCAGCAGGTCCGCCCCCGCCGCCGACCACACGCACACCAGCACACCGATCATCCCCGTCATGGCATTTCTCCTAGTGGGGGCCCCGGGCGTTCGGCCCGGCAACCATGGTACTCCCGGGCGCCCCCGCCGGAAAAGCGGGGCACGGTTCGGGCCTCCGTCCGCCGGGTTGTTCATATGGTATTCTTGCGCCTGCGGCCGTGTCTGTCCCTGGTGGGTGGTCTTGCGGCCGTTTGGGTCATGGGTTCGCAGTCAGGAGGAGAATGGCATGAAGCCCCATCGCATGACATCAATCCAAGGGCGGCATTTCGAGGGCTGGTGGAACACCTGTCTCGCGGCGCTTTTCCTGCTGGGGGGCATGGCGTCGGCCCACGGCGAGGGCGTCTTCCGCGTGGATGCCGCCTCGGCGGCGTCCACACCCGACGGCCAGAGCTGGGAGACGGCCTATCCGACGCTCCAGGCCGGTGCCGATGCGGCCGCCGCCGCGGGGGGCGGCGAACTCTGGGTCAAGGCGGGCACCTACACCGGGACGGCGGAGCAAGTGGCCTGGTTGAGCGGCGGCATCGCGCTGTACGGCGGCTTCGCCGGCGGCGAAACGGACCTGACCCAGCGGGACTGGAAGGCCAATCCCACGGTTATTGACGGGCAGAACGCGCGGCGCTGCGTGACGGTCAGCGCAGGCACCACGCTGGACGGATTCACCGTGGCGAACGGAAAGGCCCTGCAGGGCGGCGGGATGTATGGCGGAACGGCCGCGAACTGCGTCTTCATTCGAAACAGCGCCGGTGTTGGCGGCGGGATGTATTCCGGCACCGCCGTGAACTGCGCCTTCACTGGAAACACCGCCACTTATGGCAGCGTCGGGTACGGCGGCGGGATGTATTCCGGCATGGCGACAAACTGCACCTTCACGGGAAACTCCGCGGTCGGAACGGGCGCCGGCCTGGCACCCGCCAACGCCGCCGGCGGCGGGATGTGGGGGGGCACGGCGGTGAACTGTCGCTTCACGGGAAACGTCGCTTCCGCGACGACAACCGGATCGGAGCTTGCCACCTCCAGCGGAGGGGGGATGTGGGAGGATACGGCGATAAACTGCATTTTTGCGGGCAACTCCGCAACCGCGATTGCCGCGGGAATGGGGAGCGCCACCTCCAACGGCGGCGGAAAGCACGGCGGCAGTGCGGTAAACTGCGTCTTCACGGAGAACTCCACGGCGGCGACAGGGAGGGTGTCCGACGCCACCCACGGCGGCGGGCTGCACGAGGGGATGGCAATGAACTGCACCTTCACTGGAAACCTCGCAGCCGCCGGCAGCGATGATTGCCATGGAGGCGGCGCGTATTACATCTCGGCAAGGAACTGCATCTTTTGGGGGAACATGGCATCGAACACCCCGGAGGTGTTTGGCATCATAGTGACTTACTCCTGCGTCCGGGGCGGCCATGCGGGCGTGGGGAATATCGCAGACTACCCGAAGTTTGCCGGCGCGCCGGACAACCTGCGGCTGCTGCCCGGTTCGCCCTGCCTGGACACCGGAACGGATATGGACGCCCCGGCCGACGACATTGCCGGCAAGGCGCGGCCCCAGGGCGCGGGGGTGGACATGGGTGCCTATGAGAGCGCAGCCCTCGGCGTGCCCCATGCCCCGGTGGTCGGGGCGGACGGCTCCGGCGCCAACCCGCCCACCTGGACCTGGACCCCCGGCGGCGGCGGCATCGGGCAGTACCGCTTCGGCTTCGCCGAAGGGCTCTGGGAGGCCGTGGATCTGGCGGCCACAGCCTACACGCCGCCCATCCCGCTGCCGGCGGGCGGCCACACGCTGTATGTGCAGGAGCGCGACGCTCTGGGCAACTGGAGCGCCTCGGGCACGCACACGCTGACGGTGACGGACACCGCGCCCCCGACGGGCGCCGTCGTCATCAACGGCAACGCCGCCACCACCGCCTCGTCCACCGTCGCGCTGGCGCTGACCTGGGATGACGGGCTCAACGGGTCCGGCGTGTCCCGCATGCGCTTCAGCAACGACGGCATCACCTGGTCCCCCTGGGAAAAACAGGCGTCCGTGAAGTCCTGGACCCTGCCCGCCGGCACGGGCTACAAGACTGTGCGCGCGCAGTTCCTCGACCGCTCAGGCAACCGTTCGGCGGTCTGCAGCGACTACATCAAGGTCGTGGCGCCATGACCTGAGGCGGCAGCGCGGACAAGCAGTCCAATCACCGGCCCCACGGAGGCCCCCCGGCCCCCCATGCAGGAGATCATGCCGTGAACCGAGCCCTGTTCGCCGTCCTCGCGCTGGCGTCCGCCGCGTTTGCCGCCCCCCCCGATCTGCGCACGGGCGCGGCGTTGCACGCCTTTGACCACCTGCACGGCTACGCGGAGCAGGCGGAGACCGCCGCGGCCTGCGGCGCGACGGTCATTTACGCCACGGGCCTCGGCATGGACGGCTACACGGGCATCCCGGAGGCGGAGACGTGGGAGGCGCACCGGGCGCAGTGCCGCGCCTACAACGACCGCGCCCGCGCCGAGGGCATCCAGGGGATCCTCGGCTACCTCTGCGCCACCTCCATCGTCGGCCTGGACACCTTTGACGCCCACTGGACCGATGAGATGCGCGCGGAGTTCGGCTCGGCCCCGTCCGACTGGCTCCAGCAGGACGCGGACGGGAATCCGCTGCCCTCGTGGTACGGCGGCGACTACCGCCCCGCCTGCATGAATAACCCCGGCTGGCGCGCCTACCAGCGCTTCATGGTCCGCAGCCAGATCGAGACGGGCCACGACGGCGTCTTCTTCGACAACCCGACGGTCCACAACAAGGGCTGCTACTGCCCGCACTGCATGGAGAAGTTCGCCGCCTATCTGAAGGGGAGGGGCCGGCCCGCAGAGGACGGCAGCCTCGCCGGGCTTCGCCGCGCCGCCCTCGCGCAAAAGGAGGACTTCCTCCGCTTCCGCTGCACCACGGCCCGCGACTTCCTCCTCGAGATGCGCATGGCGGCCCAGCTAATCCGCCCCGACGCCCTCGTCACGGCGAACAACAGCCTCAACCAGCCCGACGCCCTCTTCGCCCAGTGCCACCTCTTCGCCTACAACATTTTCGAGATGAGCCAGGCGGAGGACCTCGTCGTCATCGAGGACATGGGCACCCAGCCCCGGCGGCTGGCCGACGGAACCACGCTGGAAGGCGGCCCGACCTACGCCCAGCTCCACGCCATCGCCCACGGAAAGCCCGTCGTCGCCTGCACCATCGCGGAGACCGACTACCACACGCCGCCGTCCCTTGTCCGCCTCGCCATGACCGAGGCCGCCGCCCACAACACGGGCTACCTCCTCTGGCCCACCTGGCCCGAGGACCAGCGCGCCCGCATGGCCGCCGCCGTGCGCCCCTGCGCCGACTGGCTGCGCGGCCACGCCGACCGGCTCTCCGTCTCGCAGCCCCGCCGCGACGTCGTGCTCCTGCTCCCGTTCCAGAACTGGGTGAACACGAAGGAGTGCCGCGCCACGTTTCTCGCGCGGGAGCTGCGCAGGCGCAATCTCCAGTTTGAGGTTGCTTCGGAGGACGATTTCGCCGCGAAACTGGCGGGCGCGCGTGTCTTGGTGGCGGAGAACGCCGAGGCCCTTTCTCCCGGCCGGCGGGACAGGGCCCGCATTTTCACCAACATGGGCGGCACCCTCATCCTCGGCGACAAGAGCGACTGGGCCGACCGCGTGCGCGCCGCCCTGAACCCGCCCGCCGTTGTTCTGGAGGCCCCCGACACCGTCCGCGTTGTCGTCCGCGACACGGACACCGAAGCCCTCGTCTTCCTCTACAACCTCAACATCGAGCGCCTGTCCTCCTTCGAGGACCGCGTCACCCCCGCCGAAGACCTCCGCGTGACGGTCACCGCCCTTGCTGTTGGCACCGTCACCGCGTCCTCCCCCGACCCCGGCGCGTTCAACGGCCCCCTCCCCCACACCGCAGAGCCCACCCCCGAAGGCGGAATGCGCGTGTCCTTCACCCTCCCCCGGCTCGACACCGGCGCCCTCATCGTGATCGCGCGGCAATAGACCCCGCGGGCCGAAAAGGATCGGGCCCTCCCGGCCGTCAAATGCCCCCGGCGCGCGCGGGAAACGGGCCGAATGTTGACCCGGCCCGCCGAATATGGTACCCTTTCTCCTGCCCTGTCCGCGGGCTGAACGGCGGCGGGGCGCTTGATTTCCGCTGGTTTTTGGTCCGGCCTCCCCGGTGGCCGGGTCCTGCGCAACGGGAGGCCGGCGAACCCGGTCAGGTCCGAGAGGAAGCAGCCGCAGTTGGTTCTCTCCGTGTGATGCAGGGCGCCCGGTTTTCCGGCGGGGGCCGCGACCTTAAACCGGCGGGCGGCGGGAGGTTGCATGGCGGATTCCAACTACACGGTGCTGGCGCGCAAGTGGCGGCCGCAGTCCTTCGACGACGTCGTGGGGCAGGAGCACATCACGCGGACGCTGAAGAACGCCATCGCCTCGGGCCGCATCCACCACGCCTTTCTCTTCCTGGGGTCGCGGGGCATCGGCAAGACGACGACGGCGCGCATCCTGGCGAAGGCGCTGAACTGCCAGCAGTCCGACACCCCCACCGTCTCCCCCTGCGGCGTCTGCGACAACTGCGTGTCCATCGCCCAGGGCAGCAACATTGACGTGATCGAGATTGACGGCGCGTCGAACAACACGGTGGACAACGTGCGGGACATCCGGGACAACGTGCGGATGGTCCCGTCGAGCGGACGGTA
>Ga0116174_10004452_pt1 | contig 11067 bp, 3 predicted proteins | sample AD_UKC087_MetaG_FD_89801 | JGI IMG/M metagenome (GOLD analysis project Ga0116174, IMG submission 89801) | Active sludge microbial communities of municipal wastewater-treating anaerobic digesters from USA - AD_UKC087_MetaG | ecosystem: Engineered > Bioreactor > Anaerobic > Digestate | place: USA...
GGCCCGGCGATGAAGGCCATATTATGGTAGGCCTGGTCAGCGCAGACGATGAGCAGGATGCTCAGGCCAGGCTGGACGAGGTGCGCACCGCGAGCCGGACGAGCGAAGGCCAGAATCAAGTCTACTGGGTTTTTGCGATGAACCCGGAGCTAGACGAGCTGATAGCGCAGGTATACGCATCGAAGCAGATGATAGCCAAATACGAGCAGCTAAGGGCGCGGGGCAGCGCCACCAAGGACGAACAGCACTGCTGGAAGTCGGAGGTTGATTCCAAGGCGCGCCTAGAAAGCCGGCTCAAGGACAAGCTGGCCGAGGCTATCGGGTCAGGATACTGCGTGTTCCGAGGCGTTGCGCGCGATGCCTCGGCTCTGGGCAGAACCTTGCCGGAGATCCTGCGTGCACTACTGAATACTGTGGTGCCCGACCTCTATCCCAATCTCGGGATGGGCGCATGTGCATTGGGCGGCGACGAGGCCGAACTGATTCTGAAATCGGAGAACCTGACCGGGCTCCCGAAGGTTTTCTATGATGGTCCGGGATGCCTTGGCCTCGTGGTTAGGGATGGCAACAAGGTCGTGCTGGACACTCATGCCCCCATCGCCTCCGAGATGCTCGGGTTCATCGAAAGCATCACCAACTACGGAGAGATTGTTACAGGGAAGACCATTGAGGATCATTTCTCCGGCATCGGATATGGATGGGATAAAGACGTGATGAAGACGGTGCTGGCCGCATTGCTCAGGGCAGGTGCCATCGAAGTTACGTACCAGGGCCGCCGCTTCGTGGATGCAGCCAATCCGTCTGCGCGAACACCCTTTACGAACAATACTGCATTTCGGTCTGCCACGTTTGCCCCCAGGCGCGCCCTGGGCCTTCCGATACTGAAACGAGCCGTTCAGTGTTACGAGTCGCTCACTGGCGACGACGTTGCGATGGAGGAAGCGGTCATATCAGCGGCAGTCAAGCAGCTTTGCCAGGCTGAACAGGTTGCTCTCATACGTATGGAGGCCGTTGTCAGCGCCAACCAGCTTCCCGGCGCAGCAGGTCTGAAGGACTACCGTTCACTGGTCGACAGAGTGATGGCAACGGAGTCGGACGAGGCTGTAAGGATACTAGCGGACGATGGTGAGAGGTTGCGCGACATGCGCGACCGGGCAGCCGTCATGAAGAAGGCGCTGACTGAGGCCGGGTTGAGTGCCATCAGGCGCGCCCGCCTGGTATTGCAGGAGATGTGGCCGGCGCTCCAGTCGTACCAGGCGGATGGAGAGCTGGCCAGGGCAGCGTCCTGGTTGCGAGATGTGCTGCCTTCGGAGAAGGTGTATGGGGCCATTGCAGAGCTTGTCCAGAGAGCGAGTTCAATAGAGGACTCATATCGCGAGCTGTACCTGATGAAGCACTCCGAACGGGCCGAGCTGTACCATGGGGCTCTTGCAGCAGTCCGAACGCATTCGGCGTGGGAGCTGGCGCCCGAAGCTGTGCGGGAGGAGGCGCTTGCGAAACTCGCGCCACGCTCCTGTGCCCACTCAGAGCTTGCGCCGGGAACCGCCCGATGCGCCGTATGCGGAGCGGGTCTAGCGCAGATCGAGTCCGATATCTCCGCGGCCCATTCGCTGGAGGCCGAGGCTTTGCAGCAACTTGCAGCTTCTTGTGCGCCAGACTGTGCGCAGGCCAGAGTGAGCATCGTCAGGGCGGCAGACTTCTTCGTCGGCTTCATCGACTCAGAGCACAGCATGGAAGCGGCGCTCACGGCTTTCAGGGAACACCTCAAGCTTCTTCTGGAGCAAGACGTGAGGATCAGGGTGGAGTGATCTCTATGGATAAGGGAACGAGAGCAATTCTCCGCAGCGCAGTCACAAGGTGCAGGGCGACGTTGGAGGAATCCCTTCGCCAAGTGCTGGAGGGCGAATTCGGCATACACTCCGATGGCCGTATCGAGAGCGACAGCAGCTTGCCGCAGCTTGACGCCGAGCGGCTCGCCGACAGATGCGTCCTGATCAGTAACGTGGAGCACCTGCAGGCCCGAGGAGTGTCGCGCCCTGACGCAGTAACCCAGGTTATCCGAGAGGCGGCGTTTACTCACCTCAATCGCCTGTGCGCGTACAAGCTGCTCGAACGTAGAAAGCTGATAAGGGAGGCAATGAGCCGGGGCACTGAGTCCACCGGCTTTAAGTTCTACCTTGCCGACCGGCCGCAAGAGGAGCTTCTGTGGGCTTCGGGCAGGGGCGATCTTGCCTACCGCCATTTTCTGAAGTGGCTCGCCGAAAGCCTCTCCGGTCAGATAGGCGTGCTGTTTTCCACCGATGAGGTGGCCAACTACCTGCTGCCTACACACAGCGCGATCCAGGCCGTACTTGAACTGATAAACGACCCCCAGCTTGAGCAGGTGTGGGATGAAGACGAAACCATTGGGTGGATATACCAGTATTTCACCCCTGATGAGGATAGGCGGCAGGCGCGCAAAGAGAGCAGCGCTCCAAGGGATAGTCATGAGTTGGCCTTTCTGAACCAGTTCTACACGCCCCGGTACGTTGTGGAGTTGCTGGTGCAGAACACCCTGGGCAGGCTGTGGTACGACATGATGCGGGGCAACACTGTGCTGATCGACTCATGCCGGTACCTCGAATACACCCCTGGCGAGTGGCGTGACGTACCCAAGAAGGATCCGCGAGCGATACGCATTATGGATCCTGCCTGCGGGAGCGGCCATTTCCTTCTCCACTGTTTCGATCTTATGCTTCAGATATACGACGAGGCCTATGCCGATCCGGATCTTGGGCCTGATCTTGCCCGCGACTACCCCACGGTGGATTCGCTCCGCACCGCGGCGCCCGCCTTGATCATGAAGAACAACCTGTACGGCATAGACATCGACAGCCGTGCCACCCAGATCGCCGCTCTGACGCTGTGGTTACGAGCCCAGCGGGCGTATTCTGACGCCGGCGTGGAGAGTGACCAGCGGCCCGAGATCAGGAAGGCGAACATCATATGCGCCGAACCCATGCCCGGCGAGGCTGACATGCTCGAGCAGTTCCTATCGAGCCTTGAAACGCCGGCTCTTCGCCCATTGGTCCGCAAGGTATTCCAGCGCATGGAGCGAGCGGATGAGCTGGGATCGCTGCTCAAGATAGACGACGAGATACGTGACGTAGTAGAAGAGGCCAAGGAGCGTCTGGAGCGTTCGCCCATAGAGATTCAGCAGTCGTTGTTCGCAGGCGAGAGACGGGCAGCGTATGGCGATCAGATGGAGGTCGCCTTGTTCGCCATGAATTCTGACGAGTTCTGGGCAGAGGCCGAGGCCAGGGTCGTGGAGAGCCTTCGCCGCTATGCGGAGGGGAACGGCTCGAATGCCGGCCCATCTGCAAAGAAGCTATTTGCAGGAGACGCTGGGCGAGGATTTGCTTTTGTGGACGCATGCCGCAAGCAATACGACGTAGTGCTGATGAACCCGCCTTTTGGCCAGCCATCGGTCGGCTCAAAACAGTACATAGCCGACAACTACCCAGTATCTAAACAGGATATCGCCTGTGCTTTCGTCCAGCGGTGGCTGGAAAAATGCGAGCCCACCGGAAGGCTCGGCGCCATCACGACTCGGACGCCGTTTTTCCTGTCGTCGAGTACTGCGTGGAGGGAAGAAGTAGCCCTAAAGGATGGAAGGCTGCGGGTATTCGCCGATCTCGGATTCGGCGTGCTGGACGCCATGGTCGAGACTGCAGCGTACGTTCTGGCCAGATCCGGATCCAACGATCCGACCCTGTTCATCAGGGCACTGGGCGATGAGGACAAGGCTTCGGCCTTGCACGTGGCAATCTCGAGCTGCGATGATGCCAGGCGGTTCAGCGTGTACCCTGCGTCCTTCGCTCAGGTACCCAACAGCCCCCTCTGTTACTGGGTGAGCGACCGCGTGAGGAGGCTCTTTCGGGAACTGCCGCCGTTCGAAGCAGAAGGGAGGACAGTGAAGCAGGGGCTTGCAACAGCCGACGACTTCAGGTTCGTTCGCCTATGGACTGAGGTGCCGCCCGAGAAGATCGGAGCCAAATGGTTCCCCTTCGCCAAAGGCGGTGCCTATTCGCCCTACTACGCCGACCTTCACCTCGTAGTGAACTGGGAGAATGAGGGGGAGGAGATCAAGACCAACCTGAACCATGATGGCAAAGTACGATCGAATGTATGGATGCTAAAGGAGACTGAGAGGACATACTTCTTCCGACCGGGGTTGACGTGGCCGCGGCGAACCAACGGTCTTAGCTTCAGAGTTCTACCTAGGGGATGTGTCTTTGCAGACAAGGGTCCAGCAGTGTTCGGAGAGCTAGATGATCTGCTTGCCGTGTGTGCCTTAGCCAACTCCACGTCTTTTGGGGCGATCGTGTCCTGCCTTCTCGCTCGCACTGAACTTGCCCAGTCTTATGAAGTGGGGCTCATCAAGCAGATGCCTGTGCCCAGTTTGGGCCTCGATCGTCCATTCCTCGCTGAATTGACAAGGAAAGGTTTTACTGTTGCCAGGGAGCTCGCAAGTGTGAACGAAATCTCCCATACATTCGCGAGTCCGGGCTGCGTCAGCCCACTGCCGTCGACAATCGGCGAAGTCGCCGATTCGTTGATGAGCCACCGCATGAGAACGCAAAGCCAGCTACATACGTTGATCGACGAGATCGACGTAGAGGGCAAGAGGCAGTATAGTGTCGGAGATGAGGATTTCGGAGCCAGCACCGAAACGGGCGACCTTCCAATCACCCAAGACTCGGGGAACGATGATGACGCAATCACAACAGACGATGGGAGCAACGTCGAAGGTGTCCCGTCCGAGTACGCGCCTGCGGCTGCTGCTCGTCTGTTGTCCTGGGCCCTCGGCGTTGCCTTTGGCCGCTGGGATGTTCGTCTTGCCACTGGGCAAAGGCCAATTCCGCCGCTGCCGGATGATCCGTTCGCTCCGCTGCCGAAGTACTCCCCGGGGATGCTCACCGACCCCGTTGTGCTTGCTGGAAAGGCAGAACGTTTGGAATACCCAGTGGAGATCAGCGCGGACGGCATTCTCGTGGACGATCCCGAAAGCCCGGATGATATGGTGAGCCGGGTCAGGGATGTTCTTGAAGCTGTATGGCGCGACCGGGCCGATGATATCGAATCCGAGGCTTGCGAGATCCTCGGCGTATCTGACCTGCGCGACTACTTCCGCGACCCCAAGCTGTTCTTCGATTACCATATCAAGCAGTACTCCAGGAGCCGCAGGAAGGCGCCAATCTACTGGCTGTTGCAGTCTCCCAAACGTTCATATGGGGTATGGTTGTACTATCACCGCCTCAATAAGGACACCCTTTTTAAGGTTCTGGCAATGCACGTGGAACCGAAGATCCGCCTTGAGCAGGCAAGGCTTGATCAGATGAGGGCAAAACGCAGGGAGCTGGGCGCTGGGGGCAGTGAAGCAAAGCGCATGGAGCGGGCCATCGATCGGCATGAAGCACTCATGAGCGATCTTCATACGTTCCGCGATAGGCTGAGGCGGGCGGCTGAGCTGTATCTCGAGCCCGACCTGGACGATGGAGTTGTTCTGAACATGGCGCCTCTCGGGGAACTGGTTCCGTGGAAGGAGCCTGGCGTCTACTGGGAGGCGTTGCGCCGAGGCGAATACGCATGGTCGGGTATAGCAAAGCAACTGGCCAGGAAGGGGTGATCTGGCGTGGGGGCTCTCCGCGATTACGTCATTTCGCTGGTGTGTGACCAAGTCAAGAAGAACCACATTGTAGTGTGGTTCGATCCGGACAAGTGGTATTTCTCCATGATCCAGGGCCTTGAGGTACCCGGTGCCCACCTGGCCGTGTACCAAGGAAGCTTCTTCGCGCTGCGCCATGAGGTTGAGCCGCTTATGGGCCAGGAACACCCTCCGGAATTGGTTGTTTACGTTCCCATGGCAGAAGAGGAGTCACTTGACGCCTTGGCTGAGCTAGTGGTGGCCGGAGTCGTGATGAGACCTGGCCAGAGCCCCTGGCAGCGGAACACTAGGCCGTCAATTGTAGCCAAGAATGCTGCTCTGGCAGCGGCCGGCTCCGACATGGCGGAGTCGGTGGAACGTGAGGTTCAAGCGGGCAAGCTTAGTTTCGCCGATGTAGATCAGTTGCTAGATCGTTCTGCTGGAGCGGGCGGGGCCGCTGTTATCGCGGCTGTGTTCCGGACTACCGATTCTATGGATGTCGCACTGGCGCTCCTGGAATCCGGAAGGGTTGACGCTGAGATAGCCGACCGGAACTGCTTGGCTGATGTGGCCGAGTTTCTGGGCCCGGCGTTCGGCATTGACTTGACGGGCTGCGACAGCCTTGAATCGCTTCGTGCGTGCTTGGCCCGGGCAGTGCTGTCCACCGAGTTCATCACTTCTGTCTCCCTCCATGGGCATGTCCGTCCAGAACTGTCCACAATAGCACTGCCCGAGAATTCCGACGTGCGAGAACGGCAGCTTGAGCTGGTTCGACAGTGGCGCGCCCGGCGCGACCTGCGCGATAGCTACGCAGGGCGCGCCGACATGGTGGAGCGGGAGCTCGGTCTTGCCGGTCTGTCGCTAGAGATGAACGAACTTGAGCATTGCGTCACATTCGCAGGATGCGAGCGAATGCTGCAGTGTGCTGTGGAACGCCGGCTCGTCGAAGCTAGAGAGTGGACCGAGCATGTACACGAGCGCGCTCGGTTGCTAGCGGAACAGCGACTCAAGGCATTCTGGTCGGAATGGCCAGATAGATATCCTGATATCAAGCCCAGGTGGCAGATAATTGAGGCAGCTTGTGCTCTGCTGCACAGGGCCTGGATAGTGGAAACCGCGTTACGTAGCGGACCCATGGATCCCGGCGAGATGGTGAGGAAGTACACTGGCGAGGGCGGGGGCGATCCCTGGTGTTTGATGGATACAGCCCATCGCGACATGAGACGCTGGTGGCTCGCTTATGATGCAGGCGCCGGGTGGGACTGCCAAAGCCTGGAGCACCTCGTTGCGTGGGCCGGCAGGCGCTACATGGAGGCAGGTGGCCGTCTTGCAGAGGCGTTCGCCGGCTCGATCGAGAGCAGCAGGTCTGCCGTGCACGGCTGTCTACCTCAGGCTCACGTATTCAGCAAGCACGTGGCGGCTGCGCTTGAGAGCGGGAAAACCGGCTACGTGCTTGTGGACTCATTGCGTTACGAGATGGCCCGCGAACTCGCGGGCGAACTGGCTGGAGAATACGAGGTCAGCCTCTCGTCGGCGATTGCGACTGCGCCCACCATTACCGAGATCGGCATGGCGGCGCTCATGCCCGGGGCTGAGAACGGTGTCAAGGTGGCGCCCACTGCTAACGGTAAGCTTGCGCTGGAAGTCGGCGGTGCCCTGCTCAAAGACCGCAAGGACCGCATGGACTACATGAGGCGCGTCATGGCTGGGACATACGACGACAAGCTCGGGTCGCTGCTTCCGCCGTCTAGGTCGGTGAGGCGCGGCATGGAAGATGCCAAGCTAGTAGTGATCACTTCAGACGAAATCGATGCGAGCTGCGAGTCAGCAAATGAGTGGACGGCAAGGAAGACCACTCAGTCGGTGCTCAGCGAGCTTCCGAGAGCTTTCAGGGCGCTTCGCGACGCCGGCTGCACGACCATAGTAGTGACGGCGGATCACGGCCATCTCTTCCTTGAGGAACTGACCAGCGGGATGAAGATCGATGCGCCCGGAGGGCAAACCTGCGAACTGCGACGTAGGGTATGGGTCGGACGCGGGGGAGTGAGCTCGCCTCACTCATGCCTGCGCATGCGCCTTGCCTCAATGGGCCTTGACGATGGCGATCTGGAGATCGTCGTGCCGCGCGGGTTCGGCGCGTTCAAGGCGGCGGGCGGAGGCGACTCGTATTTCCACGGTGGAATGTCGCTTCCTGAGATGGTCATTCCAGTGCTAGTACTGAAGCCGGGCGTTGGTTCGCCAAGTACGGCCCCGAGCGAGATAACCTGGGACATTGCCTTGGGGTCTACCAAGATCACCTCAAGGTTTGTTACGGTGACCGTCCACGCTGAGATAGCATCGCTTTTTGCTGGCGAACCTCCTCGGGTTCGGGCTGTGGTTAGGCAAGGCACACAGGTTCTGTCGAGCATGGTAGGAGCCACATACGGGTTTGCCGAATCTTCAGGCGAGGTACTGATGCGCTTTGCGGGCGGAGACCAACGTGAGCTGGAACAGAACACCTTGGTGATGATGCTGACCGGCGAGCCTCAGGGCGACTGCGTATCCATATACCTACTTGACGCGGTAGGCGGCAGGACTCTGAAGAAGATCGAAGGTGTCCAAGCGGACATGGTTTTGTGAATGGGGTGAAGGCCTTGCCTCAACTGGATAAGAGGGCAGCTCAAGTGTTTGCCGGTAGAGTGGTTCGCAAAGACCTTGTTCGAAAGGTGAAGGTCGGCGCCAATGTCCCTGTATACGTGCTGGAGTATCTGCTTGGCAAGTATTGTGCAACCGACGATGAGGTTGCCATAGAGGCTGGCCTGCGGTTGGTCAATACCTCTCTGGCCGACAGCTTCGTGTCGCCTACAGAGGCTAACAAGGTGCAGTCGCTTGTGAGGGAGAAGGGGCGCCACACCATCATCGACAAGGTGAGGGTGAGGTATCTCTCGCAGGATGATAAGTACTGGGCAGAGCTTGTTAACTTCGGCCACCGCTATGTTCATGTCCCCGAGGCTTTCGTCACCCGATACGATCGACTTCTGGAAGCCGGGATCTGGGCGCAGGTGGATTTGAGGCACGAATATGACGAAGAGGCCAGGGGCAAGCGCAGTCCATTCTGGATAGACGACATCAAGCCCATCCAGGTGGCGTCCTTCAGCCTGGAGGACTACTGCTCGAGGCGGCGCGAGTTCTCCACTGATGAATGGGTTGATCTTTTGGTCCGCAGTATAGGTCTTGAACCAGGGCGCTTCGACAGGCGTCTCAAACTACTCTTCCTTACGCGGTTGATACCACTGTGCGAAAGCAACTACAACCTGATCGAGCTCGGGCCGCGGGAAACGGGGAAGTCCTACGGCTACCAGGAGCTTTCTCCCTACGCAGTTCTGCTCACAGGGCCGCCAACCGTCGCCACCCTGTTCTACAACATTGGCAAGAACTCTATCGGGCTAGTGGGTTTGTGGGATGCCGTCGCTTTCGATGAGGTGGCCGACTTGCAGAGCATGCCCAAAGAGGTGATCACGACACTCAAAACCTACTGCGAGTCGGGCATGTTTGCGCGCGGCAAAGACGCTATGACGGGCCATGCGTCCATCGTGATGTTCGGAAATACCAATCACCCAGTAGACGTGATGGTGAGATCCTCCCATCTGTTTGTGTCGCTGCCCGAGGTAATCAGGGAAGACACCGCTTTCCTCGACCGCATCCACTACTACATCCCAGGCTGGGAGATACCCAAGATGCGGCCCGACTTCTTCACCAATCACTACGGCTTCATAACTGACTACTTCGCCGAGGCCCTAAAGGAACTCAGAAAGCGCAACTACACTGAGGCGATCGATCATTACTTCTCCATGGGCGCGGCGCTGAAGTCCAGGGACGTGAAGGCTGTCAGGAAGACGGTGTCGGGCCTAGTCAAGCTGATATATCCCGATGGAGAAGTCACGCGGGCACAGATGGAGGAGCTAGTGGTGACAGCCATGGAGGGCAGACGACGAGTGAAGGAGCAGCTCAAGAAGATAGGGTCCTTCGAGTATCACCAAACGAGTTTCTCGTATATCGACTGCGAGACTCGAGAGGAGCGCTACGTTGGGGTGCCGGAGGAGGGAGGACGGAATCTGGTGTCGGCCGATCCGCTCGCGCCTGGATGCGTGTACACAGCATCCGTAGACGATCAGGGCAGAGTAGGGCTCTACAGAATCGAGGTAGGCACTGCTGCAGGCACTGGCAAGCTTAAGCTTGCCGGCGGAGTCGACGGCGCCATGAAGGAATCAATCCAGCGGGCCTTCGCCTACATTCAGGGTCACAAGGTTCAGATGGGCATCGCCCAGGATTTCGACACGACCGACTTCCATGTGGAAGCCATCGACCTCTTGGCAAACAGAGTGCCTTGCGATGCGGGGGTGGCGCTCATTGTGGCCGTCTACTCTGCACTCACAGGGCACACAGCCCTTCCTGCCATGATGATCCTCGGCGACATTACCATCCAGGGCAACGTCAAGCCGGTAACAAGCCTCGTGGAACCATTGCGAATCGCCATGGAGAACGGCGCCAAACGTACACTCATCCCACTGGAGAACAAACGCGACTTCCTCGAAGTATCAGCGGACATTGCCGAACGAGTCGATCCGGTGTTCTACGGCGATCCAATAGTGGCGGCGAGGAAGGCGTTGGGGATGAACTAGCCGACGATCGAGCAATAGCGTGGCCGGCGGCGTACCATCAGCAGAGCGGGGTGTTCACGTACTGCTAGACGGTTTCCTGCTATGGCTCGGAGTCGGCATGACACTGGGCCTGGTCTATGCCATGGTCAGGTAAGGCATGCCTGCGCTAGTCACCGGAATCTGCGTCATCACTTGCATCATCGGGGACTGCACAGAGGTGTTTCTCGAGCGGTCTAGGCAAGGCAGAGGTACAAAATGATCTCAAGACCCACTTGATTGATACTGCACGGGTTGCTCGGCGTACATGGGACGCGGTTTCTCAGCGAGGGTACGGGTTAGCGAACGTCTGCCGACTAATCGACTACCAGTTTGCGCAACACGATGCACTGGAGGACGCCAAGGCGGCTTCAGGCCCACAACCATGCTTGTCGTTGGCGATCAGGACGCGACCAGACCAGCAGGACACGCGAGAAGCTCCAAACACCGGAAGGTTGATGAGCTGATCGCTTCAGGGCAGGAAATCGGAGTCCTGCGTGAGTCGGATTTCGTGAGGTTGGTTGGTCTGGAGACCTTGTCCACGCATCACAGATAGCAGGGGGGATGGTAGTTGTCGTCTCACCTTTCGTGGGTCGATTTTTCCGAAAGCGACCGTCGTACTATGCTCAATATCATCAGCATGTTCAGCGGTAAGGAAACCCTTGATGAGCTCGGTATCGGATCGGTTCGGGATGCATTTGCCGA
>Ga0116174_10004454_pt1 | contig 11062 bp, 9 predicted proteins | sample AD_UKC087_MetaG_FD_89801 | JGI IMG/M metagenome (GOLD analysis project Ga0116174, IMG submission 89801) | Active sludge microbial communities of municipal wastewater-treating anaerobic digesters from USA - AD_UKC087_MetaG | ecosystem: Engineered > Bioreactor > Anaerobic > Digestate | place: USA...
CCGCCATCTTCAAGGTTGCGGGCTGCGCCAAAGAAACGCTTTGGGGGATAAAGCGCAGAGGGGTCCATGCCACCGGAAAGAGTACGTCCGGATGGATTGACTACCATGTTATAGGCACGCGCCAAACGTGTGAGGGAATCCATCAGGATGACAACGTCCAGTCCGTTCTCAACCAAACGCTTCGCACGGTCCAGCGAGATCTCAGCCATCCGAACATGAGCGTTTACAGGCTCGTCAAAAGTACTGGCGATGACCTCTGCTTCCACTGAGCGGTCCATATCGGTCACTTCTTCAGGGCGCTCACCAATCAGGGACATGATCTGGCGCACTTCCGGGTTGGTGACGCTGATGGCATTGGCGATATCTTTCAGGATCGTGGTTTTGCCGGCTTTTGGCGGTGAGACGATCATGGCTCGCTGTCCGCCACCAATTGGCGCGACCAGGTTGATCATACGCGTCGATAAATTCAGCGGGTCATATTCAAGGCTGAGTAATTTATTTGGGAAAATTGGGGTCAGGTTCTCAAACTTAGGTCGTTTGCGGGCTTCGTCAGGGGTTAAACCATTGATCGATTCCACTTTCAACAGACCATGGTGGCGCTCAGATTCTCTGGGAGGTCGCACATGCCCAATGACAAGATCACCAGACCGCAGTTCATAACGACGCAACTGTGCCTGGGAGACGTACACATCTTCCGCGCCGATTCGATAGTTTGCACGCAAAAACCCGATTCCTTCATTCATGATCTCGAGCACGCCGCCGCGCATATCAAGACCTTCAGCTTCTGCCAGTGATTGAGCAATCTTAACGATCAATCCTTCACGCTTAAGCCTGTTTGAATTTGGGATATTGAGATCCTTTGCGATTTTTGAGAGCTGTTTTACGGTTTTCTTTTCGAGTTCAAATATGTCCATGTCTCACTCACCATGTTTTGCCAGTATTCCACCCTCCCACAAGACTTGTATCAATCTTCAGGGACTAACATTTCCAACAGACTAAAGCAGTAAAATTTCCATTTAATGATCAAGGATTGTAATAGAGGATGCCGGGGTTCTTATTTAGCGATTTTCAATTACAAATAGATTATAACCGCTTTGCGAAATTGCGCAAGCCTAAAAATTATGGGTTACAGGCAGATTCCACCCGGTTTCGACCTTGCCGCAGCGGTGATGTCACGCATGCTATAATTTGGATACCAATGGAAAGTGAGCATTAACGCAATGGCGCGGAGAACAGCAGCAAGTAAAACCAGGAAAACTCCAGTAAGCGGAAAGAAATCAAGCACCACATCCAGGGCGCCAAGCCGTGCAAAAAAAAGCACCACCCAGGCATCCCCTGCAAAAAGTTCTGCAACAAAGAAAACGGTATCCCCTCGCAAAAAAGCCATCCAACCATCGCCAACGCCTCTTTCAACTGAACGTAAGGTGGATATCGCGGGCATAGTCTTGATGGTAATCGGCTTGCTGACGCTCCTGAGCCTGATGACCTCCAATTCCGGTCAGCTAACTCAGAGCTGGACGAATTTCTTGCAGCGCGGGATTGGCTGGGGAGCATATGCTTTACCGCTCGTCCTGCTCTTGATCGGGGTCTGGTTCTTGCTTTCCAAGCTTGATCGGTTCCCTGGAGTTACTTCAGAACGGGTGATCGGTGTCGTCCTGATCTTCTTCAACCTGCTCACCTGGTTTCAATTGCTGGATGTCAGTTTTGGCGGCGTGTCCTCACCTCCGGGCGGAGGGATGCTTGGCGGGGCAATTTACCGCGCCCTGGAAACTGGGCTGGGCAGGGCTGGCAGCATTATTGTTCTGATCGCCTGGCTGCTTGTTGCGCTGGTCCTCCTTGTTGACCTTTCCATGTCGGACCTGGTGAGTTGGCTGGCTGAAAAGTACAAGCACAGCCACTCAAGATTTGCGGATTTCATCAGGGAAAAAGCCACCCAACACCGCGTTAAGGTTGAAAGCACCAAATGGGTTTCAGATGATGAAGAACCAGACCAGGAGCCCGATCAGCCTGGCATGGCTGAGCCAGGTTTGAGCCCTTCCGTCTCAGGCACTGCTGAGATTGAAGCCCCAAAGACTGAAAAATCATGGGTTTTACCAGAACCGGAAGATATCCTCAACCCAATTCAGTCAGTTCCAGCAGACGAGGAATCCGATGAAGATAAAGCGCGAGTGATTGAAGAAACGTTGCGGTCCTTCAACACGCCAGGCAAGGTTGTCGAAATACGGCGGGGTCCAACCATCACCATGTTTGGTGTGGAACCGGAATTTAACGAGAACCGCACGGGGCGTACGCGTGTCCGCGTCAGCAACATCACCCGACTTGGTGATGACCTGGCGATGGCGCTGAAAGCATCGCAAATACGCATCCAGGCGCCCGTTCCCGGCAAGGGTTACGTTGGCATTGAAGTTCCAAATTTGAAAACAAGCATGGTGTCCATGCTCGAACTTGTGGCCAGTCTCCCTTATCAGAACCACAAATCTCCGCTCAAATTTGCCCTGGGCAAGGACGTCACCGGCACCCCAACAACCACAGATCTCACCGCAATGCCGCACTTGCTGATTGCCGGCACGACTGGTTCAGGCAAATCGGTTTGCGTAAATTCGATCCTGGCAGGATATCTGCTCAGCCTGAATCCAGACCAATTGCGGCTGCTCCTGGTAGACCCAAAAAGAGTGGAGTTTTCAGTTTACAACGGCATCCCGCACCTGCTGACAGATGTGATCGTGGACCCGGAGAAGGTGGTAGGCGCGCTACAGTGGATGCTGCGTGAAATGGATCTGCGCTATAGAATTTTTGAGAACTTTGGTGTGAGGAACATCGAAGAATACAACAACAAGATTTTATCGGAAGGCGGAAAAAAACTGCCGTATATCGTTGTAGCCATTGATGAACTCGCCGACATGATGCTGCTGGCGCCGGATGAAACCGAACGCTGCCTGACCAGGCTTGCTCAATTGGCGCGCGCCACTGGCATTCACCTCATCATTGCCACACAGCGTCCTTCAGTGGAAGTGATCACAGGCCTGATCAAAGCCAACTTCCCGGCTCGAATTGCCTTCGCGGTCGCGTCGAACGTCGACAGCCGTGTCATTCTGGACCAGCCTGGCGCAGAAAGGCTTCTTGGTCGGGGTGATATGCTCTTCCAGGCGCCAGATTCTCCTGCGCCGGTAAGGCTGCAAGGAGCCTACGTGTCTGAAGAGGAAGTATCGCGTTTGGCACGCTTTTGGCAGGCGCAATCCGTTGCCAATGGCGCTCCGGAGCGGCCTGATAAAGCGCTGTACACCAGCGGAAACGACCTTCCATTGACGCAGAAACCCCTTTGGAAAGAACTCCAGAAGGATCCGGATGAAGATCCGCTGACCGAAGAAGCCCTCCGCATCATCCGCAAAGAAGGTCGCGCGTCGGTTTCAATGCTGCAGCGAAAATTACGTATTGGCTACACACGCGCGTCACGCTTGGTTGAAAAGTTGGAAGAAAAGGGTATCATCAGTGCAGCCCACCCTCAAACGGGCACGCGGGATGACCTGGATTGGGGCGATTATCCCCCGCTCAAGGAAGACTAGCCCTGATAAATTCACTCTCACCGCGAGATTTGAGGTTATTTCAACCCCATTCTTGAATTTTAGGTTGCGGGAAATTGAATCTGGGTCTATAATCAGTTCCAAATCTTAATTCGGAGTTCATTCAATGTCAGACAACGACGTCATTAGTATGCAGGAGCAAAACCAGGAGAGTAATCAGGAAAACGAAACAGAACAAACCATGGAAAGTTTGATGGGAGAATACCTCAATTCCGAGGACTTCTCTTTCCAAATGCCAGTCGCGGGCGAAATCCGTGATGGCATCATCGCCAGCATTTCAGGATCACAGATCCTGGTCAGTGTTGGCGCCAAATCAGAAGGGTTGATCGTCGGCAAAGAATATGAGGCGATCCCCGCTGAAGTACTGGCAACTTTTGAGGTAGGCAAAGCCATCCCGGTTTATGTGGTCACGCCACATGATCAGGAAGGAAACCTTATACTTTCATTCGTTCGTGCGGTTGAGGAACAAAGCTGGATCGATGCTGAAGCCGCCCTGACCTCTGGCGAAAGCTTTGAGTCGACAGTTGTTGGCTATAACAAAGGCGGGCTTTTAGTGCCGTTGTCTACGATACGAGGCTTCATCCCTGCCTCCCAACTGAGCCTGAGCCGCCGATTATCCATGTCCGGCGAAACCCCCGAAGCCAAGTACAAGAGCTTCGTCGGTGATACGGTTACCGTTTGTGTCATCGAAGTCGACCGGGAACGCCATCGTCTTATCCTCAGCGAGCGGGCTGCCAGCACCGAAACGCGCGACCAAATCCGCGATAAAGTCCTGGAAGATCTGTCTGAAGGTGAAGTTCGCAAGGGTCGTGTCACCAGCCTGGCGGATTTTGGCGCTTTCGTCAATATCGGTGGAGCTGACGGCTTGGTCCACATGTCCGAGATTTCATGGGATCGTGTGGTAAACCCCACCGAAGTCCTGAAAGTCGGTGAAGAAGTCAAAGTAAAGATCATCAGCATTGACCGCGAACGACGCCGCATCGGTCTTTCCATCCGCCAGTTGCTGGGAGACCCATGGTCAGAGCAGGTCAAAAACCTGAAGGTCGGTCAATTGGTTGAAGGCAAAATTACTCGTCTGGCTAGTTTTGGCGCGTTCGCGTGCCTGAACGTTCCCGGCGATCTTGAAGGTCTGATCCATATCTCAGAGCTCAGTGACCGCCGCGTCGACCACCCTAAGGAAGTTGTCAAGGTTGGCGACGTGGTCACCCTGCGCATTCTGAAAATTGAAGATGAAGATCACCGCATCGGTTTGAGCATGCGCCGTGTAGATTCAGCCGCCTACGCAGACTCCGACTGGAAATCCCTTGCAGCCGATTTCGACCTGACCCCAGGCACCAAAGGCGAGAGCATCGCTACCATGCTTGGTGAAGCAGTCCCCGAAGAAGTGAAAGAGGCTGTTGAGGATGTCCAGGCAGCTGTGGAAGAAACCGCCGAAACGGTGGAACCCAAGGCTGATGAGGAAATAAAAGAAGACTAAGCAGATAGATCAGAGAAGCGCCGGTTTTGCCGGCGCTTTTTGACGCATATGCCCCTTATCCTTGACGCACACCAGGATCTTGCCTTTAACATGACCGTTCTCGGTCGTGATTACTGTCTGCCAAACGCGGAAATTCGCCTTCGAGACCGCCAAAACGGCAATGATGTCTACGGCGGAGGGTCGCTGCTTGGCTTGCCCGAGTACAACGCCGGCAATGTAGGTTTGGTTTTCGGAACGCTCTTTTCTGCGCCTGAACGCAGAGTAAAACAGAGAACAAAAAGCGATGAGTGCTACAGCACACCAACTGAAGCGCACCGCATCTATTGGAATCAGTTGGATTTCTACCACAAGCTGGCAGAGACCCAATCCGATGCCTTCCGCCTAGTCCTTACCAAACAGGAACTCAAGAATCACCTTGACCTTTGGGAGAACCAACCTGATACGCAAAAACCTGTTGGCATCATCCCTCTTATGGAAGGCGCTGAAGGTATCCTTGACCTCGACGAACTGCCCGCCTGGTGGGAACGCGGACTGCGTATCATCGGACTCGCCTGGGCTGGCAACCGTTTTTGCGGCGGAACCCGTGAACCCGGCGGATTGACCGATGCGGGCAAGGATCTCATCCGCGCGATGGCGGAAGTCGGCTTTGTGCTCGATCTTTCTCACATGGATGAGCCTGCCGCACTTACATGCCTTGAGCTATACCCCGGGCGGATCATCGCCAGCCATGCCAACGCTGCAAGACTGGTGAAGGGCTACAACTCCAATCGCCTTCTGAGCGACGATGTGATCAAAAAACTGATCGCTCGCGGTGGAGTGATCGGCATCTCACCTTATAATGCATTCCTCAACGCGGTTTGGATGGAAGACGGCGGCAAGGCAGCCATTTCGCTTAGGTTGGTTGCAGAACAAATTGATGCCATCTGCCAGATGGCAGGCGATGTGCAGCATGTTGGCATTGGCACCGACTTTGACGGCGGAATAGGAGTCGAAATGGTACCCGCAGAAATCGACACCATTGCTGATCTGCCGCTGCTGTTTCCCTTCCTCAAAGAATTGGGGTATGATTCAAACCAGATTGAAAGGATCGCATCGGGGAACTTCCTTGAGATAATCGAAACCACGCTGCCCGAGTAATGTAAAGGAATCTTTTTGAGCCAACCAGATATTTTGCTAGACCCAAGCAATCCCAGAAAAACCGTTAAACCGGGAACATTCCCGAAGATCCAGGTTAGAACTGGGCTGACCGGTATCGTGCTGGGTTTTCTGATTCTTCTGATAGGTTTACGACCAGACCTTTTTGGTTTGGATAGAGGGCATTACATCGGTTTTGTCCAAATAATCGTTATCTTGCTGGGGATCGGACTGATGACCCTTTCAGCAACAGGCTTGCTTATCGCCTTTTGGAATGGCGGTCCAAAATCGCTCAGGGCTGACTTTGGAACCCGCATCGTCGCTACCGGTTACGTGATCTGCGCTTTTACCGCCCTCGCTGACGCCTTCGGCATTGGCACCAACCCTCTCCCTTACGTGCTTCTGGGCACACTGCAATCCCGCGGCGTTATGATCGGCATTATCGTGATTTGTATTGGTCTGATTTTGGTGGTCCGACCAGGAAAATACCTTTCCAAAAAACAAACCAAGCATAAACACAGTAAATCCTGATCTCCATGTCCATTGATTTAGAACACAATCCTCATCAGGTTCAGCTCAAAAACGGACTGAGGGTGATGCTCAAGGAAATTCACACAGTTCCGGTCACAAGTACCTGGATCTGGTATGGAATCGGCTCGAGGAATGAACTGCCGCGGAAGACCGGTCTGAGTCACTGGGTGGAGCACATGCAGTTCAAGGGCACGCAGAAGTACTCGGGTGATGATATTGACAACCTGGTTTCGCGAGTTGGTGGCTATTCAAACGCCTTCACAAGCCCGGATTGGACCACTTATTTCGAGACGATGCCATCCGCGCATCTACAAGCAACCCTCGAACTCGAAGCAGACCGCATGGTCAACAGCCTGTTCGATCCAAAAGAAGTGGAAACCGAACGCACCGTAATCATCTCTGAACGCGAGGGGTCAGAAAACTACCCTGAGTACCGCCTTGATGAAGCCGTTCAACTGCGCGCTTTCCGATCTCATCCTTACCGCAATGAGGTGTTGGGTTTCAAAGAGGATCTGATTGGCATTAGCCGTGGAGACCTCTACCAGCATTACCGCGATTTTTACCAGCCTGCGAACGCGATTTTATGCGTCGCAGGGGATTTCTCATCCAATATCGTTCTGGAAAAAGTGGAAGACCTGTTCGGCGGAATTCCATCGTGTTCTGTAAGCCCAAATGTACCCGCCCCTGAGATATCACTCGACCCGGGTGACCAGTTCGAGATGGAAGGTCCTGGTGAGGCGCACTACCTGGAAATTGCATGGCGCTGTCCTTCAGCCCGCGATCCGGATTTCTTTGCATACACCATCATCGAAAGCCTGCTTAGCGGGCCTTCGTCCCTGAATATGTTTGGCAGCGGCGGGATCAACAACCGCACCTCAAGGCTTTATCAAGCTTTGGTCGAAGAGGATCATGCTGCTTCAGTGTTCGGAGACCTTTCCGCGAACATTGACCCCGGCGTGTATAAGGTCTTTGCCACTATCCAGCCTGAAGGAAACCCCAGGGTCGCCTTGGAGATCATCGATGAGCAGATCCACCGTATCACATCGGGTGAGTTGAGCCAGACTGAAATTGACCGCGCCATCAAGCAAGCCCGTGCGCTATTTGCGTATGGCAGCGATAACATCACCAACCAAGGCTTTTGGATGGGCTATGCCAGTTCATTTGCTGACTATCAGTGGGTTGCTGAGTACGTCACTCGCCTGGGATCGGTCACACCCAGGCAGGTCTTGAACACAGCCCGCCAGTATCTGCGGGAAGACCAGCGTGTGGTTGGAATCTATCGTGCGACCAACCCGCGGGAGAGTTTATGAACAACTCCATGCCAAATTCCAAAACCATTCTGCGCGAAAGCTGGAGCAACGGCGCCACTCTGCTTGCCTACCCCAATCCGACCAGTCCGGCTGTTTACTTTACCGGTTACATGCAGCCTGGCACGATCGCTGACCCTGATGAGTTCTATGGCTTGGCGTCTTTTACGACGGACATGCTTATGACTGGCACCAAACGCCTGAATTTCCAGCGCCTGCATGACAGGATAGAAAGCATCGGCGCGTCGCTTTCGCTTGGCACCGGTCATCTTTCGACCACCTTCTTTGGTCAGTGCCTGAGGGAAGACCTCGAAACCATCTGGGGTTTACTGGTTGAGGCAGCCCAGGAGCCGGCTTTCGCCGAAAAACAATTTAAGCGGGTTCGGAACCAGATTCTGACTGGTATCGCGATCCAAAACCAGGATACCGCTGAGATGGCGTCCCAGGCATTCAACCGAGCCTTCTACGGGTCTCACCCCTATGCCCACCCCACTGTCGGCTACGCGCAGACTGTTTCTGCCATTCACAAGGATCAATTGGAAGCCTTCCATTCGACCCATTATGGTCCAAACGGTCTGGTGATGGCGGTTTGCGGCGGAATCGAACCTGAAACAGCACGGGAAATCTTTTCAAGAACTGTAGGCTCATGGAACAGCGACAGGCAATGCCCTCCTGAACCACTCCCACCCTTCATTCCACCCACGAGCTCTATAAGGAGTCACGTGGCACTCGAAGGAAAAAATCAAAGCGATCTGGTCATCGGCGTTCCTGCGCCAAAGACAGTCAGCCGTGATTACCAGGTTTGTTCGATCGGTAATTCAATCCTCGGAAGATACGGCCTGATGGGGCGTATCGGCAAGGCTGTACGGGAAAAAGCTGGCTTGGCTTATGAGGTCTCCAGTCACCTGGGCGCTGGCATCGGACCTACAGCCTGGACGATTGCGGCGGGAGTCAACCCCGATAACCTGGAGAAAGCCATTAAGCTCCTCAAGCAGGAATTGCTCCGATTTCGCAGTGAACCCGTTAGCCAGCAAGAGCTGGAGAACGTCAAAACGCAGGCTTTGGGCAGGCTTCCGCTTTCACTTGAAACGAATGCGGGCATCGCTTCGATCTTAGTCAGTATTGAACGCTACGGCTACGGTCTGGATCACCTGGTCCAACTGCCAGCCATCATCGAAAGTGTCACAGCAGAGGAAATATTGGAATCAGCGCAACGCTATTGGGACCTGGAAAGGTTAGTCATCACCTCTGCCGGAAGGGCGCTCACATGATCAAATGCGGTATCGACCTCCTGCGAACTTCCCGCCTGGCAAATGTGGATCCCGCCATCAGAGCGCGGTTTATTCGTCGGGTCTATACTGAAACCGAAATCGCCCAGGCGCAGGATGATGACGAGACACTCTCGGGGATTTTCGCAGCCAAGGAAGCGGTCTCCAAAGCGCTTGGCACCGGGATAGGTAAGGTTTCCTGGCAGGAAATCGAGATTTTGCACGCTCCAAGCGGCGAACCCAGTGTCTTGCTGCATGGCGTTGCCCTCGAGGTTGCTCAAGCCAAAGGGTTGACTCAGTGGTCGGTCTCCATCACGCATGAAGGCGGAATGGCTGCAGCTATCGCTGTGGCTCAAAGCGCGTGAGCCAGGCTAACCTGCTTTGCCTGAGCGATGTGGAGGTGTCTTCCATAAACAGCCCCCGCATCCGCGAGCGATTTACTGGTTTGGATGCAGTCATAAGTTGCGGGGATTTGCCTTGGTACTACCTTGAATACGTAGCAAGCATGCTTGATCTGCCCCTCTATTACGTCCAGGGGAATCATATTTATGACGTGGAAGACAGACAAGGAGAAATACGTCACCATCCACAAGGAGCAGTCAATTTGCACCGTCGCGTCATTTATGATCCCGGATTGGATTTGATTTTTGCCGGTATCGAAGGCTGCCTGCGCTACAACGGTCGCGCTTATCAGTACACGCAAATGCAGATGTGGCAAATGATCTTCAGCCTGGTTCCACAATTATTGGTCAATAAAATCCGTTATGGACGCTACCTGGATGTGTTGGTTACTCACGCCCCACCCGCTGGGATCCACGATGAGGATGACCCTGCTCACAAGGGAATTGATGCGTTTCGATGGCTGATCGAAAAATTCAGTCCCAGGTTGCACTTGCACGGACATATCCACCTTTACAATCCGCTAAAAGCGCGTGAAACCGTGCTCGGCGCCACGCGCGTTATCAACTGTTACGGTTATCGTGAAATCAGCTGATAAAGCCCTGATTGAGCGGGAGAATGTAAAGCGGAACCAACATCTCATCCGGATGCAGACCGCCATGGCGCCCCAGCATCACGTTTGGCTTATTCACCCACCAAAGGTAGGCATTCCCATGCGGTATCGCCACCAGGTCGCCGATGCGGTTTACCAGGTCAGGATGAGGAGTGCCAAGACCCAAAAGGCCTGATTCCAGGACTTGTTGACGTGTGATCAAACTGAATTGTCCTGGCCAGGCATATTCAAAGTATTGCCCAACAGCTTCCAGCTGCCCTGGTTTGACGTAGAGGTGAGGCAATCTGCCCTCACAAGTTGGCTGCATCACCAACATCTCCATCAAGTCCGGATGCAAACGCAACTCATACGCAGGATTGAAGGGGGTTTCAAGCGAACCATGATCCGCTGTTAGCAGGAAAAGAGTGTCTTCCCGAGCCCACGGCTCAAGCTTGTTTAGCAGAATCCGTTCAAGAGCCTCGCTGAAGCTTCTGAACTGTTCCGTCACGCGTTCGTTAAAAGTTCCGTAATGATGCATCAAACTATCCACCAGGCTCCAATAGGCATAAACGAACTTGCGATTATTGGGACGTGAGTTCAGCAAGTCGCGCAGATTAGCCAGGAGATCACTCTCTGCCGAATAACCGTGCAATTGCGTTCCAATATGATGCATTCTTGAAAGCCCCGAATTGGCAATGCTTGCCGGCACAAAAACATGGGTCTCGATGCCCCTCGTTCCAAATTGCTCACCTAAAGGCGAAATACCGAGAAAA